>JABLTN010128531.1_pt1 | contig 14112 bp, 10 predicted proteins | sample 7160141 | NCBI WGS metagenome assembly JABLTN01 (sample SAMN14651226, study PRJNA627086) | human gut metagenome | isolation source: feces | host: Homo sapiens | reverse complement strand
GGCGTCGCGGTGCAGCTCTAGCACACGGCGGCGCAGCCGGTCCGCGCCGTCCTGCGGGCCGTCGTCCTCCGGCACCGGCAGGTTGGCCCTCTTGGCCAGAAACCGCACGGCCTCGGGGAACGTCAGGTTCTCGATCTCCATGATGAAGTTGATGACGCCGCCGCCCTTCTTGCAGCCGAAGCAGTGGTAGATCTGCTTGTCCGGCGATACGGAGAAGGAGGGGGTCTTTTCGTTGTGGAAGGGGCACAGGCCAAACAGGTTGCCGCCCTTGCGCTGCAGGGCGACATAGCCGGACACCACGTCCACGATGTCGCTGCGGGCGATGAGCTCGTCCAGAAAGCGCTGGTCAAACACGAAGCGTACCTCCTCTCCGGCAGAATGCAGGCTTGCACGGGGCCGTGCAACATTTCTCACAGTAGAGTATACCGCAAAAATCGGCGGCTTCCTCTTTTTTTGCGAAAAAATTTGAAAAAACCTGCTGCGGGTGGGGCGGATACCTTATATAATATAAGGGGGCGCGGGCGGCGCAGGGGGTGCGGTGCGCGTCTGCGGCGGGCAAATTGTTACGAATTGTCCGCGCGGGCGGCGGCGCGGCGCGGAAAAATGCCGCGTTTTGGCAGGAAATGCGCGGAACGAGGTGTAATTATTATGTTATTTGCGCCGCAACGCGCAGAATGCGCGAAAAAGTGGGCATCGATGGAGGTGTGTTTGCTCCTGAAAAGTTATGGATATTCTGTGAATTGAGCAATAATCGGTACGTTTCTGAAAATTTAATCCTTTTTTAACATTTATTTATGAGTTTTTTCGCATTTTTCGGGGTCAAGTCCCTTGATTTATTTCGCGGATATGGTATACTGTCACCGTGAAAGGCGAACCGGACCTTCCGGAGCCGGCTCCGTGGTGTAAGCTGACGGAGACGGGGAAGGCGGGGATGGGAAACCGATCAAAAAATTTTTTATGGAGGAAACAAACATGAAGAAGATCATCGCAACTGTTCTTGCTATGGTCATGGCCATGGCTCTGTGCGTTACCGCTTTCGCCGCTGTGAAGTACACTGCTTATGACAAGACCGGCAAGGAAATCGCTAAGGACGTCACCTATGAGACCTGCAAGGCTACCTACGACAAGAAGGCCGGCGATGGCATGGTCGCTCACTATGACGTGACCATGAACGGCGTGACCAGCTACTATGTTGTCGCTGCTGATGCCAAGACCTATGACCTGAAGCTCACCACTTCCGGCAAGGCCCCCCTGTATCTGGTTCAGGTCGACAGCCCCTACTATGTTGCTAAGGCCACTGCTTTCAAGGCTGTTGGCGATGGCTGCGGTCAGCTGGATGTTGACACCGACGAGACCTACTACACCTCCACCAAGGACGATGTTGTGACCTACTATGTGGCTGACAAGAAGGGCGCTGTGAACGTTCTGGTCGACAACAAGCTGGTTGCCGTCACCGTCCTGGGCGACGATCTGGAGCTGGTCGCTCACGAGTGGGAAGCTACCAAGTACGACAAGAATGACAACGCCACCCAGTACACCTGCAAGAACTGCAAGACCGTTGCCACCGTGTATCCTTCCAAGGATGCCGCTACCGCTGATGGCAAGAAGAACGTCGCCGTTCTGGACAACGGTGACATCATCGGCTTCAACTTCACCGCTAAGGGTGCCAACGCTTCCACCACCACCGATGGTAAGGGTTCTCCCAAGACCTTCGACGCCGGTGTCGCTATGTACGCTGGCATGGCTCTGATGAGCGTTGCTGGTTCCGCCGTTGTGATCGGCAAGAAGAAGGAGTTCTAATTAGAACTTAGTTCTGAACCAAAAAAGAAAGACCGCTTCGGCGGTCTTTCTTTTTTTTGCGTACTGGGAGACGCTGCGCCCTCACGCGCCGCCCGCAGCGACCCGCTGATTTATTTTCAAAAGGAATGTTCCGCGCTTCCGGGCGCGGCCAGCGGGCCGCACCGACACTTGCCGCCGCTGGCGGCAAGTGCGCGATTTGATAATCGCCCAAACGGGAGGGCGACCATTGCTCTCTGCGTGCCATGTCAGCGGCAGCGAGGGTAGGCGCAGAGGCGATTCGTTGCGGAACCTTTTTGCACCGCAACTGCAATCGGACGAAAGGAATTCCAAAAACCATTGGTTTTTGGCGGCGTTCTTTCCCCCACTTCTTCCGCTGCTGGAAGAAATGGGGCCGCCGGAGGCGCAGAGCCGAGAGGGCGGGGTAGAACCCCACCCCTATGCGGATGTCCGGAATTTTATAGTTTCCGCGGCCCAGCGGGCCGCACCGACACTTGCCGCAAGCGGCGGCAAGTGCGCGATTTGATAATCGCCCAAACGGAAGGGCGACTATTGCTCTCTGCGTGCCATGTCAGCGGCAGCGAGGGTAGACGCAGAGGCGATTCATTGCGGAACCTTTTTGTGCCGCAACTGCAATCGGACGAAAGGAATTCCAAAAACCATTGGTTTTTGGCGGCGTTCTTTCCCCCATTTCTTCCGCTGCTGGAAGAAATGGGGCCGCCGGAGGCATCGAAGAGAAAAGCCGGCAGATCACTGCGGCCAAAAGTGACCCGCGCTCGGGGGCGCGGAACTCTCCCTGCTGGAGGCAGATACAGCAGCGCAGGCGGCGGCAAAAAAATTGTGAGGTCCGGCAAAAAAATATTGATTTTTCCGGTGCTGTCCTGTAAAATATAGACGACAATCCAAGATTGGTAGCTGTAAGGAAGTGCTTCGCGCACGGGCTGCAACTATCACTCGGCAGAAGCTTGAGTGTTTCGGTCTCCTGAAACGGGGGACTGGGGCACTTTTTGTTATTCCGCCGGGGGAAAGCCATCCCGCAGGGGAGGCAGCACCGCCGCAGGGGCGCGGCGCGGGAAGCATGGCTGCACAAAATGGGGAACACAACAGAAGGAACGACTACGAAAGAGGAGGAGCTTGCAGATGAATCTGATAACAAACGGACGGCTCATTACCCGCGATGCAGACGGGAAGGGCTATTATGAGCACGGTGCGGTGGCCTTTGAGGGCACGAAGATCGTAGAGGTGGGCGAGGAGGCCGCGCTGCGGGCCAAGTACGCTGACGCCCACATCATCGACGCCAAGGGCGGCGTCATCATGCCCGCGTTTATCAACGCCCACACCCACATCTACTCTGCACTGGCCCGGGGCCTGAGCATCGTGGGCAACAACCCCACCAACTTCTATGAGGTGCTGGACGGTACGTGGTGGGCCATTGACCGCCACCTGATGATGGATGGCACCCGCGCCTCCGCCACGGCGCTGTATATTGACAGCATCAAGCAGGGCGTCACCACCGTTTTCGACCACCACGCCAGCTACGGCGAGATCCCCGGCACCCTGTTCACCATCAGCGAGGAGAGCCGCCGTCTGGGTCTGCGCTCCTGCCTGTGCTACGAGGTCAGCGACCGCGACGGCGAGGAGAAGTGCCTTCAGGCCATCAAGGAGAACGCCGACTTCATCACCTACTGCCAGAAGCAGAAAGATCCCATGCTGGCGGCCATGTTCGGCGGCCATGCGCTGTTCACCATCAGCGACAGAACCTTCGACCGCATGGCGGAGGCCAACGACGGCCGTACCGGCTACCACATCCACGTGTCCGAGGGCATGAACGATGTATACGACTCCCTCCAGAACTACGGCCGCCGTCCGGTGCAGCGCCTGCAGGATCACGGCATTCTGGGCGAAAAGACCATTCTGGGCCACTGCATCCATGTGAACACCGCCGAGATGGACATCATCAGGGAGACGGGGACCATGGTGGTGAACAACCCTGAGTCCAACATGGGCAACGCCATCGGCATCTGCCCCGTATTGCAGCTGTACAAGCGGGGCATCCTGCTGGGTATGGGCACCGACGCCTACACCAACGACATGCTGGAGTCCCTGAAGGTGGCTTTGTGCTCCCAGCGGAGCCAGAACTGCCTGCCCAATGTGGGCTGGTGCGAGGTCACGGATATGCTGTTCAAGAACAACGCCAGGATCGGCGCACGGTACTTCCCCGATGAGCTGGGCGTGCTGAAGGCCGGCGCGGCGGCGGACATCATCGTCATGGACTACAAGCCGTTCACCCCGTTCTCCGACGAGAACATCGACGGCCACATGATCTTCGGCATGACCGGCCGCCAGTGCCAGACCACCATCGCCGCCGGTAAGGTGCTGATGCTCGACCGCGTGCTGGTGGGAATCGATGAGGAGGCGGAGAACGCCCACATCCTGGAGGCCGCCAAGAAGCTGTGGGGCGACCTGAACCACAGAACGTACTGAGAAACTGACGATCACCACAAAGGAGGATGACCTATGTCTGAGAAAATGTATCCCATTCCGTTCAAGTCTCTGATGAACTGGGTGGTGGAGGAATACGCCGCGTCCGGCGAGATCTTCGGCGTGCGCAAGGCGTACCGCGCTGCGGGCAAGAGTCTGCCCATCTTCGGCGAGCGCATCGAGACCCCCTTCGGACCCGCCGCCGGTCCCAACAGCCAGCTGGCCCAGAACATCATCGCCGCCTATATGGCCGGCGCCCGGTTCTTCGAGGTCAAGACCGTCCAGAAGATGGACGGCGCCGATCTGGCCGCCTGCGTCCCCCGCCCCTGCATCCTCGCCAACGATGAGGGCTATAATCAGGAGTGGTCCACCGAGCTGACCGTGCCGCAGGCCATGGACGAGTACATCAAGGCGTGGTGCGCCCTGAAGGTGCTGAGCCGCGTCTACGGCTTCGGCGATCCCGACGGCTTCGTGTTCAACATGTCCGTGGGCTACGATCTGGAGGGCATCAAGGGCGAGAAGGTCAACACCTACATCGACGGTATGATGGACGCCAACCGGACCGCCATCTTCGGCGAGTGCAAGGCTGTCCTGAAGGAGCTGTTCCCCGCGGAGAGCGCCTATATCGACGGTATCTCCCCCCGCGTCAGCCGCAGCGTCACCGTGTCCACGCTCCACGGCTGTCCCCCCGATGAGATCGAGCGTATCGCCAGCTACCTCATCTCCGAGAAACACCTGCACACCTTCGTGAAGTGCAACCCCACCATCCTGGGCTACGAGACGGCGCGGCGCACGCTGGACAGCATGGGCTACGACTACATCGTGTTTGACGAGCACCACTTCAACGAGGATCTGCAGTGGGCCGACGCAGTGCCCATGTTTGAGCGGCTGCAGGCGCTGGCGGACAGCAGGGGGCTGGAGTTCGGCCTGAAGCTCTCCAACACCTTCCCCGTGGACACCACCCGGGGCGAGCTGCCCAACGACGAGATGTATATGTCCGGCCGCAGTCTGTTCCCGCTGACCATCGAGATGTGCCACCGCATCTCCCGCCAGTTCAAGGGCAAGATGCGGATCTCCTTCGCCGGCGGCGCGGAGTTTTTCAACTGCGACAAGCTGTTTGCGGCGGGCATCTGGCCCATCACCGTGGCCACCACCATCCTCAAGCCCGGCGGCTACAACCGGCTGTACCAGATGGTGGAGAAGGTGGAGCCCATGGCGTATAAACCCTTTGCCGGAACGGATACGCAGGCGATCTGCGATATGAGCAGCGCCAGCCACACCGATGTCCACCATGTCAAGCCTATCAAGCCCCTGCCCAGCCGCAAGAGCGAGAAGAACGTACCCTGGATCGACTGCTTCACCGCACCCTGCAAGGGCGGCTGCCCCATCGCGCAGGATATTCCCGAGTATATGGAGCTGTGCAATAAGGGACTGTACGGCCCGGCGCTGAAGCTCATTACCGAGAAGAATCCCCTGCCGTTCATCACCGGCACCATCTGCGCCCACCGCTGCCAGACCAAGTGCAGCCGCAATTTCTATGACGAGTCCGTCCGCATCCGCGACACCAAGCTGCTGGCGGCCCAGAAGGGCTACAACGCTCTGATGGCCTCCATCAAGCGGCCCGCCAAGGTGGCGGGCAAGCGCGTCGCCATCATCGGCGGCGGCCCCACCGGCATCGCTGCCGCCTACTTCTGCGGCAGAGCCGGTATCGAGACGACGATCTTCGAACGGGAGAGCTGTCTGGGCGGCGTACCCCGCCACGTGATCCCCGCCTTCCGCATTGCCAACGAGGTCATCGAGAAGGATATCGCCCTCATGGAGCGCTACGGCGTGGAGGTCAAGTGCGGCGCGCCCGCCCCCTCCGTGGACGAGCTGAAGAAGATGGGCTACACCCACATCCTGCTGGCTGTGGGTGCGTGGAAGCCCGGCAAGCTGGATATCGCCGGCGACGTGGCCGGCGCCATCCAGTGGATGAAGGGCGTGAAGGCCGGCAACATCGGCGTGGCCGGGAATATCGCCGTCATCGGCGGCGGAAACACCGCCATGGACGCGGCGCGCCTTGCCAAGCGCGGCGGCGCGGAGCACGTGACGCTGGTGTACCGCCGGACCCGCAAGTATATGCCCGCCGACGAGCATGAGCTGGCGCTGGCGCTGGCCGACGGCGTGACGTTCGCCGAGCTGGCCGCCCCCGTCAAGCAGGCCGACGGCGTGCTGACCTGCGAGAAGATGGTGCTGGGCGAGGCCGATGCCTCCGGCCGCCGCAGCCCTGTGGGCAGCGGTGAGTTCTTCGACATCCCCTGCGATCTGGTGATCTCCGCCGTGGGCGAGCAGGTGGATGACGCGCTGATGGCCGCCAACGGCATCGAGCTGGATAAGAAGGGCCGTCCCGCCTTCCGGACCAATGTGGCCGGCGTGTACGCCGCCGGTGACGCCAAGCGCGGCCCCGCCACCGTGGTGGAGGGTATCGCCGACGCCGCCGCCTTTGTCGAGGCGGTCATCGGCGAGGCCCATACCTACGATATTCCGGAGCAGGCCTACGTCACCAAGGCGGACGCCGAGGCCAAGAAGGGCATTCTGGCCATGAGCGGCTGCGCCTGCTGCGAGGGCGAGCGCTGCCTGCAGTGCGCCACCGTGTGCGAGAACTGCGTGGATTCCTGCCCCAACCGCGCCAATGTGGCGATCCGCATGGCCGACGGCAGCCACCAGATCGTCCACGTGGACAAGATGTGCAACGAGTGCGGCAACTGCACCCAGTTCTGCCCCTACGCCTCCGAGCCGTGCCACGACAAGTTCACCCTGTTCCAGACCGCCGAGGACATGGTGGATTCCCACAACGCCGGTGTGCTGTTCCTGGGCGGCGGCAAGGTGCGCGTCCGCACCTTCGGCGAGCCCAAGGACTACGATCTCGACGGGAAGAACGACCTGCCCGCCGATCTGGAGAAGCTCATCGTCACCATCCGCGACAAGTACGGCTATCTCTACAACTGAGCCGAAACGCCAAAAAAAGAGACACCCGAGAGGGTGTCTCTTTTTTGCGGTATCGTCACGCCAGCAGGGTGCGGTCGTTGTCGTATTCGCGGCCGCTGACCTTGCGGAACATGTCCATCAGATCGGCCACGGTGAGCCTGGCCTTCTCCTCGCCGGAGATGTCCAGCACGATGCGGCCATTGTGGAGCATCAGCAGGCGGTTGCCGTAGCGGATGGCATCCCGCATGTTGTGGGTGATCATCAGGGTGGTCAGGTGGTTCTCCTGCACCAGCCGGTCGGTGAGCTCCATGACGCGGGCGGCGGTCTGGGGATCCAGAGCGGCGGTGTGCTCGTCCAACAGCAGCAGCTTGGGCCGCTGGAGGGTAGCCATCAGCAGCGTCAGAGCCTGCCGCTGGCCGCCGGAGAGGGTGCCCACCTTGGTGGTGAGGCGGTCCTCCAGACCCAGCCCCAGCTCCTTCAGACGGCGGCGGTAATCCTCCCGCTCGCTGCGGCGGATGCCCAGACGCAGGGTGTGGCGCTTGCCGCGGCGCACCGCCAGTGCCAGATTCTCCTCGATCTCCATACCGGCGGAGGTGCCCATCATGGGGTCCTGATACACGCGGCCCAGATAGCGGGCGCGCTTATACTCCGGCATGCCGGAGACGTTGACGCCGTCCAGCTCAATGCTGCCCTCATCTGGCTGCCACGTGCCGCAGATGGCATTCTGCATGGTGCTCTTACCGGCGCCGTTGCCGCCGATGACGGTGACGAAATCGCCGTCCTGCAGGGTCAGGTCCATGTGATCCAGCGCCACACGCTCATCCACGGTGCCGCTGTTGAAGGTCTTAGTGATGTTACGCATTCTCAGCATGATGGGAGCCTCCTTTTTTGATACGGGAATTGGTACGGATCTGATCGCGGATATGGGGCACACCCAGGAATACCGCCACCACGACGGCGGAGAACATTTTCAGAAGGTCGGTGTCGAAACCGGCGAAGATGATGACCTGATAGACGATGTAGTAGATGACAGCGCCCAGCACCACGCCGCCCAGCTGGGCGGCCATGTGGCCGCCATGGCGGCCCAGTACGGCCTGCCCGATGACCACGGCGGCCAGACCGATGACCACGGCGCCGCGTCCCATGTTCACATCGGTGTAGCCCTGATACTGACACAGCAGGCCGCCGGACATAGCCACCACGGCGTTGGACAGCGCCAGACCGATGACCTTCATCAAGCCGGTGTTCACGCCCTGGGCCCGGCTCATCACGGGGTTGCAGCCGGTGGCGCGGAGGGCGCAGCCCAGCTCGGTGCTGAAGAACAGGACCAGCAGGGTCACCAGCACCGCCGCCCAGCCCAGCAGCACCGGCAGCGCGGCGGGGATGTTCATCTGGGTCAGCAGTACGTCGATGCTGCGGGCCGGCAGGGCCTGGTTCGCCTTGCCCAGGATCTTCAGGTTCACGGACCAGAGCACCATCTGGGTCAGGATGCCCGCCAGAATGGGCGGGATACCCAGCAGCACGTGGAGCAGGCCCGTCACCGTGCCGGCCAGCAGGCCGGCCAGCACGGCGCACAGCATGGCGATCCATGGGCTGTGGCCCGCGAGCAGCAGCATGGTACACACCGCCGCGCCGGTGCAGAGGGAGCCGTCCACGGTCAGGTCGGCAATATCCAGAACTTTATAGGTAATGTAAACGCCGATGGCCATCACGCCCCAGATCAGGCCCTGGGCCAGCGCGCCGGGGATCGCATTCAATAGCTGTGTCATGTGGGAACACCAGACCTTCCTGTTTTTGGTTTATTCCATGGCGGTGTAGCCGTCGGGAACGGTGATGTTCAGGGCTTCGCACATGGTGGGGTTGTACATCTTGGCGGCGGGGGCGTAGGCAATGGCCATCTGGGAGATGTCAGCTTCACCGGTAAGGATCTGGGCGGCCATCTCGCCGGTCTTGTAGCCCAGATCGTAGTAGCTGATGGAGAGGGTGGCCACGCCGCAGCCGGCGCAGATGCCCTGTTCACCGGCCACCACCGGCGTACCGGCATTGAGGACGATGTTGCCGATGGTCTCGGTGCAGGAGGCGGCAGTGTTGTCGGTGGGGATGTAGATGACATCGCTGTCGGCAGCGGCCTTGGTGGTGACGGCGGCCACATCGTTGGAGTCAGCGAAGGAGTAGCGCACGCAGGTAATGCCCTTACCGGTGAGGTATTCCTCCACCACCTGGACCTGATACTCGGAGTTGGGCTCGGCGGAGCAGTACAGCAGGCCCACAGTCTTGGCCTCGGGGAACAGCTCCAGGATCATGTCCGCCTGCTCGGTGAGGGGCGCCAGATCGGAGGTGCCGGAGACGTTGCCGCCCACGGTGCCGTTGAAGTCCTTGAGGCCCAGCGCCACACCGTACTCGGTGACGGCCGTGCCCAGGATGGGGATCTCGGTGGTGGCGTTATACGCGGCCTGCAGGGACGGGGTGGCGTTGGCCATGATCAGATCGACCTTCTGGGAGACGAAGGTGTTGACGATGGTGGTGCAGACATTCTGGTCATTGGCGGCGTTCTGGACGGAGATGTCCACGTTGTCCGCGCCCAGCTTCTCCTGCACGGCGTCGATGAAGCCCTGGGTGGCGGCGTCCAGCGCATCGTGGGTCACCAGCTGGCACACGCCGATGGTGTACTTTCTGGCGGCGTCGTCACCGGCAGAGGCGTCGGTATCGGAGCTGCCGTTGTCGGCGGCGGGCTTGCTGCCGCAGGCGGCCATGCTCAGACACATGGCGGCGGCGAGGAGGGCGGTCAGCAGCCGCCGGGTGGCATTTCGTTTCATCTTGGGTTCCTCCTGATCGTGATTTTGTGAAATTGGGATGCAAAAAAGCCGCCCCGTGGACTTGTGGTCCATAGGGCGGCTTTCATGTCGTTCCGTCTCCGGCGGAGAGCGGCCTTCCTGATCAGCAGCGTTTCTGGGCATCACAAATCGCTTTTACTTCATCCGTAAAGGTAAAGTAAAAGTAAAAGCTATATGCGTATGCCTGATACTGCTTCAACATGTCCGGCGTTCTCCTTTCCCGAAGTTTTCTGTAACTTACCACACGCGGTACGGCGGCGTCAATTGTCATTTTTGCCAAAAAAGTCCATTGAATCCGTCGGTAAAATGACGATTTTGCGCTTTGCGGTGCTAAAGTTTCCGGTAAACCTACCGGTTTTCGGTATTTTTTGCCAGCCTTTTTTGTCGGGGATAACCTACAAGGCGTATTGGCGGTCAGCCCGCCATGATCTCGAATTTCAGCACGCCCTCGGCGGAGGAAGCCCGGGCCATCAGCTCCTCCAGCCCCTCGACCATGTCGCTGGTCTCGGCGGAAATGGTGACGCCGGCGCAGCCGTTGGTGGGGATGGTCTGGTTGATGGTGAGAATATTCGCGCCGGAATTGGCAAAAATAGACAGGTAATTGGACAGCACGCCCGGAATATCCTTGAGCAGTGCGTAAAACGTGATGATATGGCCCGCCCGCATGTTCTGAAACGGCTGCACCGCATCCTTATACTTATAGAAGGCGCTGCGGCTGATGCCCACGAGACGTGCGGCCTCGCCCACGGTGTCGGCCTCGCCCACCTGCAGCATACGCTTGGCCTCCGCCACTTTGATAAAGACCTCCGGCAGCGCCTCCGCAGAGACGAGATAGTACTTTTTTTTCTCCATGTTCCCTCCAATGTGTCCGCGTAATGCGCACATTTGTCTAATATGAGTTATGTTATCACGGTAAAGCGAAAAAGACAAGAAAAATTTTGTAAAAATTCTGTGAAAGGGAGGTACGGCGATGGAGCGAAGGCGGGAACAGGTACTGTGCCTGCTCTGGTGGGCGGCTATGGCGGGAGCGGGCTGGCTGGTATTGCGCTACGCGCTGGTATGGCTGCTGCCGTTTCTGCTGGCACTGGGCGCTGCGGCGCTGCTGGAGCCGCTGATCGTCCGTGCCCAGCGCCGCCTGCACCTGCGGCGGAGCTTTACGGCGGCGGTGCTGACGCTGGTGCTGGTGGGCGGTGTACTGGCGGTGCTGATCGCGCTGGCGGTGCAGGTGGTGGAGCAGGCGGTGGCGCTGGTGTCGTCACTGCCGGAGCTGCTGGCCGCCCTGCCGGAGACCATGGCGTCGCTGGAGCGGCGGCTGGAGGGCTTCTGCGCCGCCTGTCCCGATGGGGTGCGCCAGACGGCGGAGCACATGCTGGACAGCCTGCCCCGGCGGGCGGCGGAGCTGGCGGGGCAGGTGTCCTCCGCCGTTTTACAGGGTGCGGGCCGCGCCATGGCGGCATTGCCGCGGGTACTGCTGGCCTGCGGCACCACGGTGCTGGCGGTGTTTTTTACCCTCAGCGCCTATCCGGCGGTGAGGGGCTTTTTCCGGCGGCAGCTGGGATCGCGGCTGGAGCGGGCCAGGGGAGTGAAGTCCAGCGTGTTCGCCACACTGGGAAAGTGGCTGAAGGCGGAGTGCATCCTGCTGGCGGTGACGTTTTGCCAGCTGCTGGCGGGACTGCTGCTGATGCGGCAGGAGTACGCGCTGCTGCTGGCGGCGCTGATCGCCCTGATCGACGCGCTGCCGGTGTTCGGGACGGGGACGGTGCTGGTGCCCTGGGCGGCAGTGGAATGCCTGCTGGGCGCCGTGCCCCGTGGCATTGCGCTGCTGGCGCTGTTCGCGGTGATCTCCGTGGTGCGCAGTGTGCTGGAGCCCAAGCTGATGGCGGCCCAGGCGGGACTGCCGCCGCTGGCGTCGCTGTGCGCCATGTACGTGGGCTTCTGCGCCATGGGCGTGGCGGGGATGGTGCTGGCCCCCATGGCGCTGATGCTGGTGAAGCAGCTGCGGGACGGCGGCTATATCCGGCTGTGGAGGTAGTTGCCACCAAAAAAAGATAGTGGTATAATACCATCAGTTAACAAGGGCAAACACGCCTGTCAGCGCGGCTTTTCGGCGCTTTTTGCCCTTTTCACCTTGGCGGGCACATGCCCGCCTGCGTCTCAAAAACCAAAAATCACTCGAAAATCCATCACCGACAGGTGCGAAGCAGTTTTGCCCGTCAAAACCGTGTTTGCCCTTGTTAACTGATGGTACCCCCAAAAGACTACAAAAGAAACAGGAGGGCCCTGAGATGAGAATTTTGTTCAAGAACGGCACCGTGGTGTCCGGCAAGGGCACGCGGCGGGCGGACGTGCTGGTGGACGGCGAGAAGATACAGCGGGTGACCCGTGACATCCATGTGGACGATGCGCAGGTGGTGGACGCCGCAGGCATGCTGCTGCTGCCCGGATTCATCGACGCCCATACCCACTTCGATCTGGACGTGTGCAATACCACCACGGCGGACGATTTCGCCTCCGGCTCCAGGGCAGCGCTGCGGGGCGGCACCACCACGGTGGTGGACTTCGCCTGCCCCAACAAGGGCGAGACGCTTCACGACGGCCTGCGGCTGTGGCATGAGAAGGCAGACGGCAAGTGCGCCTGCGACTACGGCTTCCACATGACCATCGACGACTGGAACGACACCATCGAAAGCGAGATCGACGACATGTACGCCGAGGGCATCTCCTCCTTCAAGATGTATATGACGTATCCCGCCATGATGATCGGCGACAAGCTGATGTATAAGGCGCTGAAGAAGCTGAAGGAGAAGGGCGGCATCTGCGGCGTACACTGCGAGAACGCAGGCGTCATCGACGCTCTCATCGAGGAGAAGAAGGCTGCCGGCGAGCAGGGCAGCGTGGGCTGCCATCCCCGCACCCGCCCCGATTTTCTGGAGGCGGAGGCCGTGGGACGCCTGCTGCACATCGCCGAGGCCGTGGATATTCCGGTGGTGATCGTACATACCACCAACGCCGCCTCCCTGCGGGAGATCGAGGCGGCGCGCCGCCTCGGCCAGAAGGTGTACGTGGAGACCTGCCCCCAGTACCTTATCCTGGACGACAGTGTCTACGACAACGAGGACTGGCTTCAGGCGGCCAAGTACGTCTGCGCACCGCCCATCCGCAAGGCGGCGGACCGGAAGGCTCTGTGGCAGGCTATCCGCCGCGGCGAGGTGCAGACGGTGTCTACCGACCACTGCAGCTTCACCACGGCCCAGAAGCTGGCGGGAAAGGACGACTTCACCGCCATCCCCGGCGGCCTGCCCGGGGTAGAGACCCGGGGCGAGCTGATGTATACCTTCGGCGTCACCACGCGGAAGATCAGTCTGGCCGCCATGTGCCGCGTGCTGGCGGAGAACCCCGCCCGCCTGTACGGCATGTTCCCCCGCAAGGGCATCATCGCCGAGGGCGCGGACGCGGACATCGTGGTGTACGATCCCCAGGCCGACCACGTCATCCGCGCCGAAGATATGGTGGGCGCGGCGGACTACAATCCCTACGAGGGCGTGGTGACCCGCGGCTCCATCAGACAGGTGTGGCTGCGGGGCAAGCTGGCCGTCAACGAGGGCCGTGTGCTGGCAGGGCCGGACGGCAAGTACATCCGCCGCGGCAAGTGCAGCCTGTAAGAGGGGGCGGACCATGCTGGACAAGACCCTTGGCTATGTGCTGTGCTGCCAGTCGCCGGCGCTGTTTCTGGCGGCACTGGTGCTGATCATCCACTATTTCGCGGCGCGCCGGAAGCACCGGTTCAAGGCGGTGTTGAAGCTGCTGCTGGGCATCGTGTGCGCTGTGGGCGGCGTGGTGCTGTATTACCTGGGTATGTACCACGAGTACTTTACCATCCGCGATTTCTACCAGATCCGCCTGTCGGGCTGGATCGGCTTCGGCATCGTGGCGCTTCTGACGCTGGCGTCGCTGGTGCGGGCGTTCTTCGCCGCCGCCGATGCCCGCCGGGAGGAAAAGGCCGCCATCCGCGCGGAGAACCAGCGTCTGGCGG
>JABLTN010074139.1_pt1 | contig 14135 bp, 10 predicted proteins | sample 7160141 | NCBI WGS metagenome assembly JABLTN01 (sample SAMN14651226, study PRJNA627086) | human gut metagenome | isolation source: feces | host: Homo sapiens | reverse complement strand
CGATTGAAACTTCTGGCATTGAACATAGTGTGCAGGACTGCCTGTAGCTTATATTTGTCGTCCGTTCGTCACCAACTAATATTCAATTAAACAACGATATAGGTACTATAATGAAATCTTCTTAGCCGTCGTTCCATTTTGATTGCATTGGATAGTTCGGCAAATGCACCTACCTGTACCTTGTAGTAACCATCTTCATATATTATAAAGGCTGGGAAGCCATCTATAAGTAGAGAGTTTAATAAGCGGTCTGCATTATCTTTATTGTGGTATGCACCAGTCTGAACCCGGTAGAGAGGCTGATGTATATATGAATTATTGCAGGTGTTGCTGCAGGAGTTATTGTGTAGGCTGTTGCAGGAGTTATCATTGCAGAGATTATATCCGGTGTCAGCAGTATAATTATCAGAGTTGTTAATACCTTCTGTAATACTTTCTGTCTCTGTTTTTGGAGTTATATCATATCTATAAGAGGCATTATCACTATTAATAGAACTGCTTGTGCCGATGAAATTACCGGAATGGCCGGAATTTCCGAAACTACTAGAATCATAGAAAGTACTAGAAGCTCCTAAATTGCTGGCATTGCTGGAACTGTTGATATTGCTGGCGTTGCTGGAATTATTGGTATTGTTGGAGCTGCTGGTATTGTTGGAACTATTGGTATTATTGGAACTGCTGGTATTATTGGAGTTGTTAGCTTTGTTGTAGCTGCTGTTTGAATGGTGAGTATTAGAGTTGCGTGAACCAATAGGGAGGCTTTCTAATATTCCATCAGCTATAGCATTTGCAACCTTATCGAATTCCTGGTCAAATATATAATTATCTTTTTCATTATTTATAAAGCCTGCTTCAACAAGGACAGCTGGCATCTTAGTTCTCTTAAGTACCACAAGATTTTTCCGGGTATCAACTCCCAGATTCTTAAATCCAACATTCTCAAGCTGGTTGTTTATGTTTCTTGCAACCTCTGACTTAAGTCCTGAATCATTGTATACAAGAGTTTCAACACCAGAATACTGATTGGGCTTTTCAGAAGAGTTTCGATGTATTGACACGAAAAGATCAGCTCCTGAGTTGTTAGCATCAGTTGCCTTTTTAAAAGGTGTCTCATATTCGTCGTTAGTTCTTGTATAGAAAACATCAATTCCATTTTTTTTAAGAATATCGCCGACGGCCAGAGTAAGGTCGAGGGTATCATCTTTTTCCTGTCTGCCATTATAAACAGCACCAGGATCGCTGCCACCATGGCCTGCATCAAGAGCTACTTTATATTTTGACATATCCGCTCCTAAGGGAATTATCATTTTATTTTATTCATAAAAATATATAAAGATACATATAATAATGAAAAAATATTGATTTTTGTATATAGGTGTATACAGAATGGGGGTATAATGGTGTATGTTCATACTATGGAAACACCACAGGATATGATAGATAAAGGGAAGATGCACATAAATGTATATGATAAACAGCAGGGAGCACCGCTTGCAAATGCAAGAATCACTCTGTCATACACAGGTAATCCGGATTCGATAATAAATGAACTTGTAACGGATTCAGAGGGGGCGGTTAATCTTGATGAACTTTTAGCACCACCGATAGAGTACAGCATGGAGCCAGGGGAAAAACAGCCATTTGCAGAATATACGATTGATGTCAGTGCCAACGGATATGAGGAGACTAACATATCTGGAATAGATGTCTTTTCAGGGGAAACGAGTATACAGGATGTATATCTTAATGAAAATGAGTATACAGTTGCGGGAGATAACATAGTTATTCCGGTTAATACCCTGTATGGAAACTATCCAGCCAAGATACCAGAGAGTGAGATAAAGCCACTTAACCAGTCTGGTGAGATAGTACTAAGCCGTGTTGTTATTCCTGAAACTATAGTTGTGCATGATGGTGTTCCTACTGATTCAACGGCGCTTGATTATTATGTCAGGTATAAGGATTATATTAAAAATGTTGCAAGCAGCGAGATATATTCAACATGGCCAAGGCAGACGTTAGAGGCTAATATACTTGCAATCATGTCATTTACATTGAACAGGGTGTATACAGAATGGTATAGAAACCAGAGTTATAATTTTACTATAACATCTTCAACAGCATTTGATCATAAATGGGTGAATGGCAGAAATATATTTGAGAGTATATCAAATGTAGTAGATGAAATATTTGATAATTATCTTTCACGTCCGAATGTTAAGCAGCCAATACTTACACAGTACTGTGATGGAAAAAAATCAAGCTGTCCGAACTGGATGACACAGTGGGGAAGTAAGTATCTAGGTGACCAGGGATATTCATCAATCGATATATTAAGATATTATTATGGCGATGATATGTATATAAATACAGCAGAGCAGATACAGGGTATTCCTTCATCATGGCCTGGTGCCAATCTTGATATAGGGTCATCGGGTCAGAAAGTAAGACAGCTTCAGGAGCAACTGAATCTCATAGGAGATTATTACAAGGCTATACCACCATTGTCAGTTGATGGAATATATGGAGAGCAGACAGCAGAAGCGGTAAGACAGTTTCAGAGGATTAACAATATGCCACAGACAGGAGTCGTTGATTTTCCGACATGGTACCGTATATCAGACAGATATGTGAGACTGTCAGGCATAGCTGAGCTTATGTAAGCGGGCATGATATAGTCTGGATTATGGAAATGTTGTCTTTAAACAGTATTGAAATAGTATTATAGTACTGATATTATGATGATATAAAGTAATGTGTACAAATGAAAGAGGCGAAAGATATATGAGGTATAAGATAAGTGATCTTGCAAAGCTTCTTGGCGTATCTACAAATACGGTGAGAAGATATGAGGATATGGGTTATATATCTGCTGTAAGGGATGAGAACAGCGGATACAGGTATTACGATGATGATGGAGTGTTTGGTGTGCTCAATGCTAAAATGCATATAAAGTATGGTTTTACGCATGAGCAGATAAGTAAAATGCAGAATTATACGCTTGATGAAACTATAGAGGCATGTCAGGAACGTATGCAGCAGTTGGATAAGCAGATAGCCTATATGACGTATTTAAGACACAGACTTAAGGATGACTGTTTGCTTATGAATAAGGCGGCCTCTAATACAGATATATATGAAAAACAAAGTCTTCCTATGTATTATGTCTTATATAAGAATGGCGGAAAGCTGCTTCAGGAGCCAGAAAGACTGGAGCAGCTAAGCGAGTTTTTATACAATTCACCAGAAATACAGCATATATACATAATTCCTGAGAGTGAGATGAAAGCAGGACGTTTTACTATAAGCTGTGGTTATTCGATTAAGGAAGAGCATCTTGAAAAGTATCATCTTCATATTAACCAATATGCACAGAAGTATATTCCTAAGCCATCAGTTATGGGTATATCAAAGGTGCCGGCAAAGTTAAGCAATATATATGATCACTCACAGGATGAGATTAAGGAGATTATGATAGGGCGTCACCTTGCGTATATGAAAGAGCATAATCTTGTCCTTGATGGTGATATAACAGGTATAGTTATAACAAAGGTTAAGGATGATGATAGTGATGATCATGTGATGTATATCCTTATGAGTGTTCCTGTACGGCATGAAAAACAGTGAATTATGAGATATTATGTTCGCATATAAAAACAATTCTTTGTTAAATATGTAAAAGATATTGACCTTGACATTGGTTCATACTTTATAGTTTGTATTATGGATATCAAAAAGGTTTTATAAACAGACCCTGACAGTATCCATGCAGATATATAATGTTATAATGCCTTTAAAGGCAGAAATGGAGGTCAATATGCGCAAAACAACTAAAAGACGTCTTAGCAGTCTTTTGTGTGCAGTACTTATGCTTGTTACAAGCATAGACGTAACTGCATTTGCAGCAGAATCAAAAGCGTCAACAAGAAAGATTGACGTATGGGACATGGGCACAGTACAGGAAGCAGATACAGATAAGTATAATAATCATATTACTGCTGCTGACTGGGAGAATTGTGACAATGTTTCAAAGGATGGTAAATTCGTTGCCGGAGAAACAACATTTGGTGATCTTACAATCAATCATAATGCCAATGACAGATTGTTCTCGGCATCAGGCAAAAACTATGGAAGCAATGCGTTAGCAACAACAGCATATGATGATGGATATACAGCATCCGGTATGTACTACTGTAATGGTACAGGAGGAGAAGGAAGAAGATACATTGCTATTAACAATGTAGAAGCCGGAGATAAGATAGTTGTATACATGGCATCAAGCAATGCTGCTAATGGAACACTTCTTTTTAAGTATCTTGGTGAAGATAATGAACAGGTAGAAAAAGCAAGCTTTACTAACAAGGGGGCTAAGTATGAATTCGTGGCTAAGTATAGTGGTTCATATAAGGTGTATACAGATGCAGCAGCAGGAAAACCTATATATAACAGGGTGGTAAGAATTCCGGGAGTAAAAGTCAGTGGAACAATAGAAGGCGTACAGGTAAGCGGTCTGAAGGTTTTATTTAAGGATGATGTTAACGATATCACATATGATGCAGATGTAAAAGGCAATACATTTACAGCTACACTTGCAGCAGGTTGTGATTATACAGCAGTTTTATCCGGAGTAGCAGGATATGGATTTTCCGTTGATACAAAGAATGTTACAACAACTGTAGATGAAGCTCTGACAGGCAAGACAGGAGTTACATTAAAGGTAGAAGAAAAGAAAGTATATACATATACAGGAAAGGTTACAGGCTTTGCAGCAGATTATGATACATCGGGATTATCAGTTAAGCTCGTAGCTGACCCATCTTCATTAGCAGATGATGTGGTTCTTAAGCTTGATGATAACAAAGCTTTCAAAGCAACACTTGAGCCTGATGTTAAGTATACAGTTGAGCTTAGTGGAGTTAATGATTATGAAGTAGCTGATGGCAAAGAGGTTACAGGCCAGACAGATTACTCTAAAGATATAAGCGTTTCTGCTAAGAAGTTATATAAGGTAACAGGTAGATTTACAGATATTGATGCTAAAGCAGCAGTTACAGATATTAAGTTTATCAATGTTGATGACAAGTATGTGTATACAGGAAAGGTTACATCAGATGGATATGAAGTTTCTTTAAGAAATGGTTCATATGAAGTTGAAGCAGCAGTTGATGGATATAGAACAACAACACATATAGTAGTCAATGATGCGGATGTAACTAAAGACATCTTAATGGTGTCAACCAAAGATAAGGAACAGATTGAAAGAGTATCTGATATATATGTCGGATATAAAGAAAAAGGAAATGCAAACTATAATACAGTAAAAGAAGCAGTATCAGCAGTATCATTAATGACACCTGCTCCTGATGAGAATAATGGAGTTACTATTCATATTGCTCCTGGTACATATAGAGAACAGGTTATTATATCAACTCCATATGTAAGACTTGTTAATGATGAAAAGTCATCAGGCAAAGAAGTGCTTCTTACATGGTATTATGGAATAGGATATAAGTATTACAGCATAGATTCTAAAGGCTATTATAATGCTGAAAATGCATATGATAAGTACGAGAAGGCAGCTGCAGCAAAATGGGGCTGTTCAGTACTGCTTAAAAATACAGCAACAGGATTTAGTGCTGATGGAATCACATTTGAAGCTTCGTTTAACCGTTATTTAACAGATGAAGAAATAGAAGATGGTGTGACACCTACAGAAAATAAGAATCCAGACAGAAACTATGCAACAGATGTTACATCAAAGGCAGCAACAGAAAGAGCAACAGCCATGGCTATAGAAGCTGATAAGGTTGAATTCACAGACTGTGCATTTCTTGGAAGCCAGGATACATTATATACTGGCAATTCAGCAACTAATATGTACTTTAAGAACTGCCATATAGAGGGTAATACAGATTACATATTTGGTGATGGAAACGCAGTGTTTGATGGATGTGAACTTAGATTCGCAGGTTACAGTGCTGGCTCTGCAGGTGGTTATATTACAGCACATAAGCCAGCCTCTGCTGCAGCAACTAAGATTGGCTATGTATTTAGAAACTGTACAATAACAGGCAGTGATAAACTTGAGGTAAGTGCAGGATATCTTGGAAGACCTTGGGGTCAGGATGCAAAAGTAACATTCCTTAATACTAAGATAAATGGTAGTTACATTAAGGATGAAGGCTGGTTTGAAATGTCTGGCAATAAGCCGGAGAAGGCTGGTTATACAGAATATAATTCGGTTTATACAGATGGAACAGCAGTAGATGTTTCTAAGAGAGTAACAGGAGTTACAACAGATGAAAGTGTTGCAAAGAAAGATGTTGTGAATGATTATCTTTCAGGCTGGACACCTAATGCTTATGTGGCTGATGATGGTACAGTAGCATTTGTAAAGAAACCATATCTTGTGGATAATGGAGATATCAATGCACCATATCCAGGACATACTCTTACTGTTATATACTCTCTTGGAGAGAAGAATGATAAAAATGATGCATCAGTGATCCGCTGGTATATTGTTAATGAGGATGGCAGCAGAATACTTGTAAAATCGTCAACTGCCAATGCTGATAATACATATAAGATTTCTAAGGATGCTATTGGAAAGCATATTGAAGTTGAAGTTGTACCTGAGAACTTAAGTGGTGTTAAGTCAGGAGCAGTAAAATATAAGGCAGAGGCATATGTAAGAGATGGATATGAAGATCCTACAGGTTCAACAGATATAGAACTTGGTGATGGAGTAAATGTATTTTTAGCAGGTGATTCAACTGTTAAGGATTATTCAGCATCAGGTATGTATATGAGCGGTAAGGCTCAGGCTGAAGGCTCATGGGGCGAATATTTACAGGCGTTCTTTGATTCTTCAAAGGTTAAGGTGCAGAACTATGCCAATGGAGGACGAAGCAGCCGAAACTTTATCAATGAGGGCTCATTAGATAAGATAAAAGCCAATATCAAAGCAGGCGATTATCTGTTTATACAGTTTGGACACAATGACTGTGCCAATGGAAAAGGATACATTGAAGATAGATATGTACCACTTGGACAGCCAGATGCTGACGGAATATATCCTGTAACAGCAGGAACTAAAGTGGCAACACCATCATCACTTACTTCAAAGTATGGAGATACATTCTATTCATATGATTGTGGTGGTACTTATAAATGGTATCTTAAACAATATATTGATGCGGCAAAGGAAGTAGGGGCAATACCGGTTCTTATAACACCAGTATCAAGACTTTATTATACTAGTGAGGGTACTATCAAACCACATCATGATTCAACAGATAAAGAAACAGGAACACTTGTAACTGAAAATAATGCATATGTTGAAGCAGTTAAACAGCTTGCAAAGGAACAGGATGTATTACTTATTGATGGTTTTGAGATAACAAAGAATATGTATGAGGAAGCATACAAAGCAGATGAAAAGGCAGCTAATGGCAAGTCTGTTAATGGTACACAGGTTATGTCAGCAGGAGACAGTACACATAGCAATAAGCTTGGTGGATTCATAACAGCAGAACTCTTTGCACAGCAGATCCAGAATATGAATATATCACTCTCAAAGGCTGTTAAATCACCATCCAGAGTAGCAGGTGTTAATCCGGATGGACAGCAGGTGTTTGTTGTTGATAAGAATGGAGTGCTTACTGCTAAAGCAGCAGATGCAAATGGCAGATTCACAGAAGATGCAGTGTACTGGACAACAAAAGGCCAGAGCCTTTTAAGTGCAATAAGTGCTAAGAGTGAAGAACTTAATAAGAGCGAGAATCCAACACCAGCGCCAGACCCAACGCCAGCACCGGATCCAACGCCAGCGCCAGACCCAACACCGGCGCCAGACCCAACGCCAGCACCGGATCCAACACCAGCGCCAAACCCAACACCAGCTCCAGAACAGGGTGGCAGCGATAAGAAAGATGATGGAGCTACGTCAGGTAGTGACAGTAATAAAGATGACAATGCTATATCATCTGACGATAAAAATCCAGATGCTTCTAAAGATGATGTAAAAACAGCAGATGTATATCACGTGATGGGATATAGTGTGGCATTTACAATGGCATTAGCTGGAATAGTACTTCTTGTGTATGAAGATAGAAAAAAGAAAAGGCTGATTAATAAATAATATAATAGTTATAGATACTAGTTTTAGTGATGATTAGAATTGATTAGTATTGATTGGCATTGAATAAAGCCAGATACACAATGACTTAGGTTGTTGTGTGTCTGGTTTTTGAATGCTTGAATATTATTCGTTCGAATATTATTTGCTTGAATATTATTTGCCTGAATAATTTTTGAAATATAATAATGTATGGATTTATGTACAATGCATTATTAAATGTGTAAAAAGATATTGACCTTGACACTGGTTCATACTTTATAATTCCATAAAAAGGGACGGATTGTCCAGAAAAGAAAGGGAAGGTTATTTATGATGAAGAAAAGAAACAGAAAACGTATAAGTTGTCTGCTTAGCGCTTTGCTTTTGCTTGTTATGAGCATAGGCTGGAGCGTTATGGCTATGGCTGATGATGCGGTTAATAAAGACAGCAGCAAGCCTACAGTATGGATAATAGGTGATTCTACAGTAAGTTCTTTTGCTGATAATTATTATTATCCAAGATATGGATGGGGTACACAGATTGATAAGTATCTTGATGGAACATATGAAGTGAAGAATATAGCTTTATCAGGAAGAAGTTCTAAGAGCTATGTTAATGATAAGGAGTATAATGAACTTACATCCGGTATGAAGCAGGGTGATTATCTTCTTATAGGCTTCGGACATAATGATGAAAAGGCAGAAGCAGACAGATATACAGATCCTAATGGTGATTATAAGACAGCTGGCTCATTTGCTAACTCATTATATGAAAACTATATTAAGCCTGCGCAGGCAGCTGGTACAACAGTTATCCTCTGTACACCTATAGTAAGAAGAACTGCTACAACAGAATGGTCTGACAGCAATCTTCATATCACAAAGGATAGTGGTGATTTCAAGGGTGGAGATTATGCCCAGTCTATAAGGAATCTTGGTAAGGAACTTAACATACCAGTTGTTGATATGACTAAGATGACAAAAGAGTTATATGATACATTAGGACCAGATGAGACAGTCAACCTTCATGCATGGACATCATCTAAGGCTACAAGTGTTGATAATACACATACAAACATTTATGGTGGAACATATAATGCTTATCTTGTAACTAAGACAATTAAGGAACTTGGAGTGGCTGGAATATCAGAACATATAACAGCTAAGGAAGCACCTGTTAAGGCTGATGTACTTAAGTCTAATCCAGATTATAAGGAAGCTGAATATTCAGGAGAACTTAAGCAGAGTGAATTATGGAAAGATGCAGGAGTTTTCAAGGGTTCAATATTTGGAGATATAGGTGGAGACCCAAATCTTATTAAAGATAAGTTCATACTTGAGGGTAATGAAGATGGAAGCATTCACATTGCTGTTAATGGTAAGGGAAAGATATCATCAACAACAGATGGAATTGCAATGTATTATTATAAAGTACCTGCAGATAGTAATTTTGTAATAACAGCTAATGCAACAGTAAACAGCATTAATAAACACAATCAGGTTGCATTTGGTCTTATGGCAAGAGATGCGATGTATATTGATGTTAATGATAAGTCAGCTCTTGGAGATTATGTTGCAGCAGGAAGTATCAAGCAGGGAACAGCTAACTGCTTTAAGAGAAAAGATGGTGCATTAGGTTATGGTGGTACATTAGAGAATCCAGTAGAGGCTGGTAAGACATATGCACTTAAGATTGAGAGCAACAGTGATGGATACGCATGTACATTTGGCGATAATGCTGCTATATCAGGCGGTTTTGATTTCAAGCTTACATCAATAGATGCGGATTATGTATATGTAGGTTTATTTGCAGCAAGACAGGCAGATGTAACATTCTCAGATATAAAACTTGTTGTAGATGGTAAGGTAATAACTGGTTCTGATGTTAAGCCAGGTGATACACCAGATGATAGCAAGCCAGGAGATAGCACACCAAGTGACACACCAGATGATAATAAGCCAGGAGATAGCACACCAAGTGATACACCAGATGATAATAAGCCAGGAGATAGCACACCAAGTGACACACCAGATGATAATAAGCCGGGAGATAACACACCAAGCGACACACCAAATACACCAAGTGATACACCAAGCACATCAGATTCAGATAAGGTAAATGCGGTAATTAAGGCTGATGATGGCATCAATATAAAGGCCGAAGTACCAGTGAGCGGAATCACATTCACAGAAGAGGAAAAGAAAGAAATAGAAAACGGAAGTACAGTTTCGGTATCTATGGAGGTCAAAGATGTAACAGCTACAGTATCAGAAAGCGATAAGAAACTTGTGGAGGATAAAGTTAAGGAAGTTCTTAACAATGGTGTAGTTGGAGCATATCTTGATCTTACATTATTAAAGAAAGTTGGAAGTCTCAAAGAAGTATCAGTAACAGAAACAGCTGCTGGAGTTGTTGTTAAGCTTGATATTCCTGAAAGTCTTAAGAATACAGATGCATCTGTAGAAAGAAAATATACAGTTGTAAGAATTCATGATGGTGTAGCAGAGGCACTTGAAACAAGCTGCGAAAACGGAGTTATTACATTTACAACAGATAAATTCTCTACATACGCTATATGCTATGAAGATGTAGCAGCAACAGGAAATGGACAGGCATCAGATAACACAATAAACACAGGTGATGTGTATAATATAGCACTCTATGTATTATTCGCAGTTGTATCATGTGCAGGTCTTGCATTCGTAGTATTAAGAAGAAAGTCAGTTGTAAGATAAAAAAATAAAACAATGTATCATTTTTGTATTGCAGAAATTTGAAATATTTGAAATGTTTGTTTGAAATGTTTAAAAATATAGTTGACAGCTATAACTATTAGTGTTAAACTCTAATAGTTGTTAAACGAAGCAGAGTATCCACTCTCACCTTAGCGCATGAAGGCGACTCGGGTTTATATTTTTAAGAATATGCATGATAAACAGCAATTAAGATGCATTATGATTAAAAAGTGGATAGTCTGACTATCCACTTTTTTTGATTTTGGAGGTGCACTACTATTAGCGAATTAATGATTAACGAGCAGATCCGCGATAAGGAAGTTCGTGTTATTGGACAAGAAGGACAGCAGCTTGGAGTTATGTCTCCTAAGGATGCTATGAAGTTAGCAAGAGAGGCAGAGGTTGATCTTGTAAAGATAGCTCCATCCGCAAAGCCACCTGTATGTAAGCTTGTGGATTATGGCAAGTATAAGTATGAGCTTGTCAGAAAAGAAAAGGAAGCTAAGAAAAAACAGAGAACAATAGAAGTCAAAGAAGTTCGTTTATCACCTAACATAGATGTGAATGACCTTAACACTAAGTGTAACGCAGCAAGGAAGTTCATAGAGAAAGGCGATAAGGTTAAAGTATCACTCAGATTCAGAGGACGTGAGATGGCTCATGTTGATTCAAGCAAGCATATACTTGAAGATTTTGCAGAGAAGTTAAGTGATATAGCAGTAGTAGATAAGGCTCCAAAGTTAGAAGGCAGGAGCATGACTATGTTTTTAACTGAAAAACGTTAAAATATTATTCCATATGAGAATTAAATTAGGAGGATTATTATGCCAAAGGTAAAGACAAAAAGAGCAGCTGCAAAGCGTTTTAAAGTAACTGGAACAGGTAAATTAAAGAGAATGAAAGCTTACAAGAGCCATATTCTTACAAAGAAGACTACTAAGAGAAAGAGAAATCTTAGACATGCAGCTATGACAGATGCAACTAATGTAAAGACAATGAAGAAGATTATGCCATATTTATAAGATATGGGTGTCTGTGATTGATTATTTTAGGAGGAAATTAAGAAATGGCAAGAATTAAAGGCGGTATGAACGCAAAGAAGAAGCATAATAGAGTATTAAAGCTCGCTAAGGGTTATAGAGGAGCTAGATCTAAGCAGTACAGAGTTGCTAAGCAGTCTGTAATGAGAGCTCTTACAGAGAGCTACAAGGGTAGAAAGCAGAAGAAGAGACAGTTCAGACAGTTATGGATCGCAAGAATCAATGCTGCTGCAAGAATGAACGGTCTTTCATACAGCAAGTTCATGTATGGTTTAAAGTTAGCTAACATCGACCTTAACAGAAAGGTATTAGCTGAGATGGCTGTTAATGATGCAGAAGGATTTGCTAAGTTAGCAGAAGTAGCTAAGTCTAAGCTTGCTTAATCATTAGATTAATTAGTGTAAAGATAAATATAATGTTATATATCAGATTTATATCTGTCAGATTCTGGATATCTTCTGATTAGTAGCATTTAAGCCGCTATATAGGATGAGATAACTCTTTATATCCTGTATGGCGGCTTTTGTGATAATATTGTGAAACATTTATGTAATACTGGCTTTAGAGGCTGTATTATGGTATAGTTTATAAGTCGGCAATCCGGCATAATATATATTTATGGAGACAGGTTATGAGAAAAGTATTAAAAGGAAAGTGCGTTAAATATGCAGTAGCAGCAGCTATGGTTGTTTCTATGCTTATGACTACAGCATGTAATAGTAAAATAAAGGTTGATTATGGATATAGTCCTACAGATTATGTTGAACTTGGAAACTACAAGGGAATAGTAGCAGATGTTGATGTCACATCCATAACTAACAAGGTTATAGATGACAAGATAGCTGAGCAGATGGATGATGTAACTACATATACAGATGTTAACCGTGGGGCTCAGAAGTCAGATAAAGTAACATTTAGTTACTCAGGAACATCAGGCGGGCTTGCAGTAGATGATTTCACAGGTTCTGATTATAGTATGGTTCTTGGAAAGGAAGCTTTTCCAGTTGCAGGAACGAGTCTTGCAGATGAATTATATGGTATGGCAGCAGGTCAGACAAAGGTTATAACAGTAACTATGCCAGATAACTCTAAGTATACTGATTATGCAGGTAAGAGAGTAGTGTTTGAACTTTCCATGAGCTACGTACAGCAGCCAAATGTTCCTATGCTCACAGATTCGTTTGTAAAAGAGAACTTTGGTCTTGAATCAGTAGATTCATATAAGGAATATGTTAAGAACGATGTTAAATCAACTATAGATACAAAGGTGAGTGAAGCAAAGAATGAGGCTATTCTTACACAGCTTCTTGATGTATGTAAGGTAACAGGATACCCTGAAGAATTCCTTGCACAGCAGACGTCAAAGCTTGAAGAATCAATCAGTTTTTATAGTACTCTTCAGGGAAAGACTAATGATGAATACTGCCAGAATCTTTATGGTAAAACATTTGATGAATTCGTAAAGGCATCAGCAGGCCAGCAGCTTATATATCAGGCAATAGCAGAAAAAGAAGGACTTGATATAACAGAATATGAATATAAAGATGACCTTGAACAGTTTGCAAAGGACAGTGGTTATTCACAGGTAACAACATTCACAGATAAGTTTGACAAGAATACAATAGTAAAGGCAATGCTTGTAAAGAAAGCACAGAATATAGTTATGGATAATGCGGTTGTGAATGAGAAGAGATTGTTATAGGTGGTTTTGTGGATTCTGATTTTGCAAATCGCTTTATGCATAAGATTCCGGTAGTTTATGAGCCGATGAAAGAAATGGGAAAACTTGCCGGAGAGATGATTGTAAAAAAAATAGAAGATAAAAACGAAAAATTTTCTGTAAAAGCGCTGCTATGTGAATATGACTCTAATAACTTTTACAGAAATCAGGTAGCGAAATACAAAGTAACAGGAAACACAGACACCACACAGACAAAGAGTATGCTGTAATGAAAGTTGACATTATATCACCTTTCAGACAAAAGAGAGGTATTTTATGTTAGAAAATAAATTGTTTAAATTTGAAGAGGGTGTTGTATCAAGATGGGCAAGCTATGAAAATCCAGATGGTGCAAAAGGTGCTGGTGGAACAGTGAGAAATGGCAGAAAAGGAGCTCCTTGGTTTACACTGAATCCAGGAGAGAGCCGGAGTTATGATATACTTACACGCACGAAGCATTTCATCAGTTCCGATTGTCTAATATCGAAAGGAGACATACGATTATGGCAAAAGGATCTGT
>JABLTN010032058.1_pt1 | contig 14152 bp, 11 predicted proteins | sample 7160141 | NCBI WGS metagenome assembly JABLTN01 (sample SAMN14651226, study PRJNA627086) | human gut metagenome | isolation source: feces | host: Homo sapiens | reverse complement strand
GTTAGCTGATATAGCTCCAACTATGTTAAATGTAATGGGGCTAGAAGCTCCAGCTGAAATGACAGGAGAAAACTTAATAGTTTCTAAATAATAAATTACAATAAAGAGTAAGGTATTTTTTATATCTTACTCTTTTGTTTTATAAAAGTTTAAAAATATATTTTGTGAAAAGTCACAGAAAATGTGATTAAATACTATAGAAATAGCCTTTTTCCTAAAGGGTGCTCAAATATTGATAAGGAAAAATAGCAATGGTATTATTTAGGTATTAGTAAAAGAGGGGAGAGGATTTAATATGATGCAGAAAATACAAAAGTTTGGGGGGGCAATGTTTACGCCAGTTCTATTATTTGCTTTTGCAGGTATAGTAATAGGTATTGGTACATTGTTCACTACAGAGGCAATTATGGGTTCTTTAGCTGCAACAACAAGCTTATGGTATAAATGTTGGAATGTAGTATTGCAAGGTGGATGGACGGTATTCAATCAATTACCATTACTATTTGTTGTTGGTTTGCCTATAGGAATGGCAAAAAAGCAAAATGCAAGATGCTGTATGGAAGCACTTGTTTTATATTTAACATTTAATTATTTTTTAAATACTATTTTATCACAATGGGGAACTTTCTTTGGAGTTGATTTTACAGCAGAAGTTGGTGGTAGCAGTGGATTAGCTATGATTGCTAGTATAAAGACTTTAGATATGGGTATGATAGGAGCGCTAGTAATTTCAGGTATAGTTATTTATCTTCATAATAAATTTTTTGATACAGAGCTACCAGATTGGTTAGGAACTTTTAGTGGTTCAACATTTGTATTTATGATTGGTTTCTTTGTAATGATTCCAGTTGCTGTATTATTCGCTTTTGTTTGGCCTAAAATTCAAGTAGGAATTTCAGTTTTCCAAGGATTTGTTATGGAATCAGGTGTATTAGGAGTAGGTATATTTGTTTTCTTAGAACGTGCATTAATTCCATTTGGTCTACACCATTTATTATATTCACCATTCTTCTATGACAGTATAGTAGCACCTGGTGGAATATATTCTTACTGGGCAACAAAATTACCTGAAGTAGCAGCTTCCACAGCTCCTTTGAAAACGTTAATACCAGAAGCAGCTTTTACATCAACAGGATATTCTAAGATATTTGGTTGTGCAGGTATTGCATTAGCATTTTATTCTACAGCAAAACCAGAAAAGAAAAAGCAAGTTATGGGATTACTTATTCCAATTACATTAACAGCAATATTCTGTGGTGTTACAGAACCAATTGAATTTACTTTCTTATTTATTTCACCAATGCTATTTATTGTTCATGCTATCTTAGCAGGAATCATAGCAGCGGTTATGTATTCGTTTAATATAGTAGGTGTATTTGCAGGTGGTGTTATTGAAATGGCTTCATTAAATTGGATTCCATTAATGGGTAACCACTGGAAAGAATATTTATTACAACTGGCAATAGGTTTAGTTTTTGTAGGTGTTTGGTTTGCTGTATTTAGATTCTTAATTCTTAAATTTGATTTTAAAACCCCAGGTAGAGAAGATGATGATGATATTAAATTAAGATCAAAGGCTGAATATAGAGAAAGAAAGAATAATGATAAAAACCAAATAGGAGATAATAGAGTAGCACTTGTAGAGAATATTTTAGAAGGTCTAGGTGGTAAAGAAAACATTGTTGATATAACTAACTGTGCAACTCGCTTAAGAGTTAATGTAAAAAATCAAAATTTATGTAAAGGTGATACTTATTTTAAATCTATAGGTACTCATGGTTGTTCAGCAAATGGTAAAGCATATCAAATAATTATAGGATTAAAAGTAGCTAAAGTAAGAGAAGACTTTGAAAATCTATTAGAACAAATATAATAGCTTTTGGGAGGGCTAAGCATGGTTAATTCTTATGAAAAAAAATCAATTGAAAAGTACTATACTATTGCTAAGGTATTGCTTACCATATCCCCTATAGTTTGTGTACTATATTTAAATGTTGGTTCAATAAGTGTAGGGAAGTCTATATTAAATGTTATACAAGAGGATCCAAAACTACTTATAATGTTTTTATCTACTATGTCTAACCCGTTTATTGCATACTTATTAATATTTATGCAAAGAAGAATTGAAGAAAAAGATATAGCGTATGCTGTGGTCAATTTAGCTATTCTTGTTATAGCGCAAATAATGTTTCAAAATATAGTTTTTATCGCAATATTAGGATTATTATTATATAAAATGTTAAAAACATATAATGTTTCTTTAAAGGAATGCTTTAGGGAGAAATTTAAAAATCAGTTTTTCCTAACTATTTCTGGAGCTATAGTAGTTATATTTATAGCATCTATATGTTTATTTGCTAGTATTAGAATAAGTATATAAATTAAAAAAGGTATCATATATTTTAATTACAAAAATCTTGAAAGGTATTATTGCTTTCAAGATTTTTTTGTATTTATAAATACAATGTGTGAAAAGTCACAGAAAATGTGATTAAATACTGATGAATTATAAGATTTCCTAAAGCTTCCAAAAGTATTGTTAAGGTAATTTTAGAGTAGTATTATGTATTCATAGAAAGAAAAAAATAATAAATAAAAGTTTATTTAAGGGATTGAGGAGGATATATAAAATGGAGAAGAAAAAGTTTTCAATTACAATAGCAGGTGGAGGAAGTACATTTACACCTGGAATAGTACTTATGTTATTAGATAATATGGATAGATTTCCAATTAGATCAATTAAGTTCTATGATAATGATGCAGATAGACAAGAAATAGTAGCAAAGGCCTGTCAAATTTATTTAAAAGAAAATGCGCCAGAAGTTGAATTTGCTTATACAACAGATCCTGAAACAGCTTTCACTGATATAGATTTTGTACTAGCTCATATTAGAGTTGGAAAATATGCAATGAGAGAAAAGGACGAAAAGATTCCACTAAAATATGGTGTTGTAGGACAAGAAACTTGTGGACCAGGAGGAATTGCTTATGGAATGCGTTCAATTGGTGGAGTTATTGAAATATTAGATTATATGGAACAATATTCACCAAACGCATGGATGTTAAATTATTCTAATCCAGCAGCAATAGTAGCAGAAGCTACAAGAAGATTAAGACCAAATTCAAAAATTTTAAACATATGTGATATGCCAATAGACTTAGAAGAAAAGATGGCAAATATGTGTGGACTTAAATCAAGAAAAGAAATGCAAGTTTCATATTATGGATTAAATCACTTTGGATGGTGGTCAAAAATATATGATAAAGATGGAAATGACTTAATGCCACAAATTAAAGAACATGTTGCAGCAAATGGATTTGCAGATGCATTAGCTAATAGCAACCAACATGTTGATGAAAGTTGGATTCATACTTTCCAAAAAGTAAAAGATGTATATGCGGTAGACCCAACAACAATTCCAAACACATATTTAAAATATTATTTATATCCAGATTATGTAGTTGAAACTTCAAATAGGGAATATACTCGTGCTAATGAAGTTATGGATGGAAGAGAAAAACAAGTATTTGGTGCTTGTAGAGATATAATAAATAAAGGTACAAGCAAGGATGGTGGATTTGAACCAGATGTTCATGCAAGTTATATTGTTGATTTAGCTTGTGCAATAGCTGAAAACACTAAAGAAAGATTTTTATTAATAGTACCTAATGAAGGAGCTATTGAAAACTTTGATAGAACTGCTATGGTAGAAATTCCTTGTATTGTAGGTAGCAATGGGTATGAAAAGATATGTCAAGGTGCTATACCTCAATTCCAAAAAGGTTTAATGGAGCAACAAGTAAGCGTAGAAAAGTTAACAGTAGAAGCTTGGATAGAAGGAAGCTACCAAAAATTATGGCAAGCATTAACTTTATCAAAAACAGTTCCAAGTGCAAAAGTTGCAAAATTAATCTTAGATGATTTAATAGAAGCAAATAAAGAATACTGGCCAGTATTAAAATAATAAATATTAGGTAAATACAAGATATGATATAGAGTAAAAACTTTAAATCATATCTTGTATATTTTTTCGAAAAAATAACTTATTTACAATATAATAAAAATATGGAAAAATAAGAGATGTAGTATAAGTTTAACTTTAAGGAGAAATTGATTATGAAACTAGATATGTTAGTAAATAAATATTATGGTCAGTTAAATGATAATGATTTATATATATGGAACTATATTTCTAAAAATAGAGTAGAGTGTGAAAGAATGACAATAGACCAATTGGCTTACAAATGTAGTGTTTCAAGAACAACTATTCTTAGATTTGCTCAAAAACTTTCTCTAAAGGGATATGGGGAATTAAAGGTATATTTAAAACTGGATAATGAGAAGGCTACAGAAAATACTAACAATTTAAATTCTATATGCAATTCTTATTATGATGTTATTAAGAGAATGAGAGAAAAAGATTGTAGAGAGATTTGTAAAAATATAGATAAAGCAAAATGTTTATATATATATGGTATAGGGATGGTACAATCATCAATTAGAAAGGAAATAAAGAGAACTTTTTTATCTGGCAATAAGGTTTTTTATGATGTAGGAAATTATACTGAAGCAAGAAATGTTACGAGAATGGTTAAGGAAGATGATCTTTGTATCTTAATATCTGTATCAGGGGAAAATGAAGACCTTTTAGAAATAGCAAAAGAGTTAAAACTGAAAAACGTCACAATTTTATCTATAACAAGATTAAAAGAAAATTCTCTAGCACGAATAAGCGATTTAAATTTATATATAACAACGGCAATTATAGATGATTTTCCTAGTAAAACTAAATATGAATCTGTAACAGCATATTTTATATTAATTGAAATATTATTTATGAAGTATATGGAATATAAAGAACAGCAGAAGAATTATAAAAATTGAGAAGTATAATAGGTGAAGGGAAAAAATTTATTATGAGATTAGAAGAATTAGTTGAAGCAAATTACGATAAGTTAAATGAAAATGATTTTTACATATGGAGATATATAGTTTACCATAAAAATGAATGTAAAGAAATGTCAATACAACAGTTAGCAGAAAAGTGTAATGTATCCCATACAACTATTTTAAGATTTGTGCATAAGTTAGGACTTGATGGGTATAGTGAAATGAAAGTATATCTTAAATGGGAAAGTAAAAATAAAACTTATGTTAAAGAAAAGGATATTAAGACAAGTTGCAATTGCATAGAAAAGACTATGGATGAAATAAGATGTATGGATTTAACAAATATTTTTGAGTTGTTAGATGATGCTCAGAATATTTATGTATATGGTACTGGAGAAGTTCAGAAAAATGTTGCTAAAGAATTAAAAAGACTTATGTTATTTTGTAATAAATTAGTGTATAACCTAGAAGGTAGTGCTGAAAGTAAAATAATTTTAGATTCATTAACAAGAAATGATGTGGTTATTATCCTATCATTATCTGGTGAAAATGTCAGTGCTATTAGATTTGTTGAAAAGCTAAAAGAAAAAGGAGTAAAAATAATAACAATTACGAGAGATTGTAACAATGAATTATCAAATTTAAGTGATTACCATATAAAGTTTTATTCTCATGAGATAAATTGTGCTGAAGGTATAAGTAAATATTGGACAACAACTCAATTTTTTCTTATAAGCGAGTTAATAATGCTTAAATATTTGATGTATCAATCTAGCAAATGATTTTGGTAAGTGTGAAATGATTTAGTATTATATAAGTTTTGAAAATCAAAATATTTGACATACTAAATAAATACTAATATAATGACAATATATAAAATGCGAAAAATTTGGGAGGTTATAATGGCTATTAAGATAGTAACAGATTCATCTTGTGATTTAGGAATTAATTTTATTGAAGAAAATAATATAGAACTTATTCAGTTATTATTAAATTTAGATGGTGAAATTATAAAGGATGATTTAGGTAAGAGTTTAGGATATAGAGAGTTTTATGAAAAATTAAGAGCAGGAAGTATGCCAAGTACTTCACAAATAAATATTTATACTTTTGAAGAAAAGTTTAAAGAGTTATTAGATGCAGGATATGAAATATTGTACATTGGATTATCTTCAGCTTTAAGTGGAACATTTAATAGTGCAAATATGGCTAGAAATAATATTTTAGAGGAAAATCCAAATGCTAAAATAGCTGTAGTTGATAGTATATCAGTTAGTATGGGGCTTGGAATGCTGATAAAAAAGGCTTACGAGATGATAAATGAAGGTAAGATGTTAGAAGAGATTGTGCAGTGGATTGAAGAAAATAAAAGTAAAGTAATCCATGCTATATTGGTGGATGATTTAAAACATTTAAAAAGAGGTGGAAGACTATCAGCATCATCTGCAGCAGTAGGATCAATATTAAATATAAAACCTTTACTTAAATTAAATAACAGTGGAGCAGTTGAAGTTTCAGAAAAAATCAAAGGGAAAAAGAAAGGGTTAAAGCGTTTAGCTTCTATTGTAAAAGAAAACGCAATAAATATTGAAAATGAAATACTATATATAATGCATGGTGATGTGTTAGAAGAAGCTCAATATTTAAAGGGAATAATTTTACAGGAATTAAACTTTAAGGATGTTAAAGTAGAATATATAGGAACAGTCATAGGAACTCATGGAGGACCTGGAACTATTGCAACTGTATTTTGGGGAAATGAAAGATAAAGTTTAAATGAATTTTATATGAAGATAAAAACTATTAAAAATATTAATTTGGAAAATAGAGAAAATTATTTCTTTGTTTTTCTAAATTAATATTATTTTTTTTATAAATAAAAATAATTTCTTGTCGATAATTAATTAGTAAAAATAGTTGATTTGATAGGAGAGTGTAAAATGAAAAAGAAGAAGAAGAAGATAGGCTTACGAACTATTATTACCTCAACGGTAGTAGTATTAGTTAGTATAATATTATTAGTGTCCACAGTAATTAATTATTTTGTAGTAAAAAGTAAGGTAATAAAAGAATTAGATGAAAAAGCAATACTAGTAGTTGAAAAGTATGGTGACAGAATTAATGATTGGATAAATAAAGAAGTGACGTCCCTAGAGGAATTATCAAGAATTTTATCTTTGGCTAATAATTTTAAAAGTGATTATATTAAAAAATGTTTAGAAGAAGTTGGAAACGATAATGAAAATGTTTTAGTATACTATGTAGCATTAAATGATGGTACTTACATTGGTACTGATCAATGGACACCAAGTGCTGATTACAATGCTTTATCAATGGAATGGTATAAAAGTGCTTATGAAACAAAAAAGGTAGCAATAAGCAAGCCTTACATTGATTCAGCAACAGGAAGTACTGTAATAACAATTTCAGTTCCTTTAGGAAATGAAGAGATAGTAGGTGTTCTAGCTACGGATATATCTATAGATAGTCTTTTACAAGTGGTAAATGAAGTTAAAAGAGAGAAAGACGAATACTCATTTATAGTTGATGAAAATGGAGAGATACTTATTCATATTAATGAAGAATTTGTTAATAGTAAAAAAGACCTAGCTTCAATAAACAATGGAAGTTTAAGTAGATTAAATGAAGCTATACAAAATAGCAACACAGGCGTAATAAAAGCAGTAGATTATGATAAAGTGACAAAATATTTTGCATATACCACTATAGATGGAGTAAATTGGAAGTGTGTTATGGCTATTCCAAAAAACCAATATTTATATAGTGTAGGCATATTATTAGTAATATCTATAGTAATTTTTGTCGTAGCTGTAATAACAACTTGGGTGATAGGATATTCTGCACTAGCATTATTAGTTAAGCCAATAAAGAGAGTGCAAGAAGAAGCTGTTCTATTAGCAGAAGGTGATTTTAGTGGTTTTATTGAAAGCAATTCTAGAAGTGAAATTGGTGAATTAATAGCTAGCGTTAATTCAATTAATGAAAAGCAAAGTATATTTATTAGTGATCTTAAAGATATAGTAAGAGATACTAATATAAAAAATACTGAATGTAAAAATCAAATGGATAAGATTTCAGATTCAGCAAAAGAAATAAATAATGGTGTTGAAAGTGTCACAATGGGAATTAATGAACAGGCACAAGATATGATTAACATGGTTGATGAGTTAAATAATTTAGCAGATGGAATTGTTAATATTGAAGGTATGTCAAAAGAATTATTAAATATGAGTGATATAGTTAAGACTAAAAATTCAGAATCTATTGAGCTTATTAATAATATTAAAGAAAATATACTAGCTAATTTAAATAGTGCAGAAAATTTAAATGAAGAAATTATCAGCTTATCAGATAAGTTTAATTCAATAAACATTATTACTAATACTATAAGAGGAATTGCTGAGCAAACTAATCTTTTAGCATTAAATGCAGCAATTGAAGCAGCAAGAGCTGGGGAGCAAGGAAAAGGATTCTCTGTTGTAGCTGATGAAGTAAGAGAACTTGCTAATCAATCATCAGAATCAGTAAATGAAATACAAGAAATAATAAAAGAAATAGTATCATCAGTAGCAAATGTTAAAGGTGAAGTAACAGAAACTTTATCAATTGCTAAAAAGTCAGATGAGCAAATAAATAAGACTATGGAAGAGTATGAGGAGATTGTAGAAGCTTCTGAAAAGTTAATAACAGAAATATATAACGTAGGTAATGAAATTAATAAAGTAAATGAAAATCAAAAAGAAGTTATGATTAAGGTTGATAGCGTTACCCAAATAACAGAAGAACAGTCAGCACATATAGAAGAGATTAATGCTACAATACAAACTCAAACAGAATCTATTGAAGAAGTAACAAAAGTAGTTTATGAAATAAATGAAATAAGCAAGAGAATTGATGAGAAGGTAGCTAAGTATAAAATTAGAGAAGAAATAGTAAGTATAAACACTGAAGAAGAATAGTATAATTAAGTAAGCATTTATTTTAGGTAGGTATAATGGCTAGGACATATGCATATTCGGCAAACTTTAATAAGGAAGTAGAAAAGCTTTTTAGAGAAGCGAAGCTTTTAGGGGAGGGGCATAATGGAATAGTTTATGAGCTCCCTGATAATAAGGCTGTTAAGATATTTATTGATAAAGACATATGCAGGGAAGAGGCAAAAATATTATATAAAGTGAGAAAATCTAAATTTTTTCCGAAAATCTTTAAGTATGATGAAAATTATATACTTAGGGAAATGGTTCCAGGAAAGAGGCTTGATCACTATATTAAGGAAAATGGAATGTCTAAAAAACTTGTGATGAATTTATATAAACTTTTTAATGAAATGAAAAGATTAAAGTTTTCTAAGCTAGATGCAAGATGTAGGGATATATATGTTGACGAAGAAGAAAATATCAAGGTAATAGATCCTAAGCAATGCTATACAAGAAAAGTTTCATTTCCAAGGCACTTAATGAAGGGGTTAAAAGGGATAGATTCCTTAGATATATTCTTAAATTATATGAGAGAAATTGATTATAAAAGTGCAAAATACTGGGAAATAAAATTTGAAGAATATTGTAATGAAGAAGAGTAAAAAATGGACTGTTTTATAGATAAACGGTCCATTTTTTATAACTAAAATTTTATGAATATTATTTTATATAGATGCGAAAAATAATGAAGTAGTTTAAAGTGCTTATTATTTTTTTACATAAAGGAGGAAATATTCATGAAAAATTATGTTGAAATAGTAGATGTAGTTGCTAGACAAATATTGGATTCAAGATGCTTTCCAACAGTAGAAGTAGAAGTCTATCTTGAAGATGGAACTATGGGTAGAGCTGCAGTTCCTTCAGGAGCATCTACAGGTATTTATGAAGCAGTTGAATTAAGAGACGGAGACAAAGACTACTTTATGGGAAAAGGAGTCTTAAAGGCAGTGGAAAATGTTAATGATACTATTGGAGAAGAGTTAATAGGCTGTAACGTATTTGATCAAACTTATATTGATAAAATGTTAATTGAACTTGATGGTACTAGCAATAAGGGTAAATTAGGAGCTAATGCTATCCTAGGAGTTTCATTAGCAGTGGCACAAGCTGCAGCAAATTATTTAGGAATACCACTATATCAATATGTAGGTGGAGTTAATGCTAAAGTTCTTCCAGTGCCTATGATGAATATTATAAATGGTGGTTCCCATGCAGATAACTCTGTAGATTTACAAGAATTTATGATAATGCCAGTAGGATTTAACTCATTTGATAAAGCAGTTCAAGCTTGTGGGGAAATTTATCATTCATTAAAGAAAACATTGAATGATAAAGGATATTCAACAGGTGTAGGTGATGAAGGTGGATTTGCACCTAATTTAAAATCAAATGCAGAAGCAATTGATGTTATCCTAGAAGCAATTACTAAAGCTGGATATGAACCAGGAAAGGAAATTTTTATTGCCATTGATGCAGCTTCATCTGAATATTACAAAGATGGAAAATATGTATTAGAACATGAAGGTAAGACTTTAACTGCATCTGAAATGGTAGATTTCTTTGAAGATTGGGTGAATAAGTATCCAATAATTTCAATTGAAGATGGTATGGCAGAAGAAGATTGGGAAGGTTGGAAGCTATTAACTGATAGATTGGGAGATAGAGTACAACTAGTAGGTGATGATTTATTTGTTACTAATACAGACAGATTAAGTGATGGAATATATAGAGGAGTTGCTAATTCAATACTTATTAAATTAAATCAAATTGGAACACTTACAGAAACTTTAAATGCAATAGAAATGGCAAATAGAGCTGGATATACAGCAGTTATTTCACATAGAAGTGGTGAAACAGAAGATACTACTATTGCAGATCTTGTTGTGGCAGTAAATGCAGGACAAATAAAGACTGGTGCTCCTGCTAGATCTGAAAGAGTTGCAAAATATAATCAATTAATAAGGATAGAAGAAGAATTAGATGATGTTGCTGAATACAGAGGTAGAAAAGCATTCTTTAATTTAAAATAATATATATTAAGGGTGTTTCCTAGTAATTAGGAAACACTTTTGTTATAAAATGAAGTTACATATTATGTAACTTCTTGTAATTTAAATTTTATTATGTTATGATAAAATTATATGATTAAGAGCGTACATATGGGAGGTGCACCATGTTAACTAAAGTTTTATTTGGAATTGAAATTGTGTTAGGATTAATAGTTATAGTGTCAGTATTAATGCAAAAAAGTAAAGCAGATGCTTTAAGCGGACTTGTTCAAGGAAGTAAGAATGAAACTTTCTTTTCTAAAAATAAGGGAAGAACAAAAGATGCATTATTAGCAAAGATTACAATGATATCAATGTTATTATTTGCTATTAATACAGTAGTTTTAAACATAGTTTAATAGATTATACATAGACCGCTATAAAGTATAGTGGTCTATTTTATTGTTAATAATAAAATAGAATAAATATCTTAGAATATAAATTTATATGAATAAAATATAGATATAAAAATGGAGGAATAAATTTATATGGGAATAAAAGAAACATTGTTAAGCTTCATGAGAGAAGAAGCATATAGACCGATGGATATTCAAGAGCTTGTTGATGTTTTTGATATAAGTCAAAATGAGTATACGGACTTTAAATGGACGTTGAAGATTATGGAAAAGGAAGGGCTTATTGTAAGAACTAAGAAGAATAAGTTTGCAGTTCCAGAGAGAATGGGATTAATAACAGGAAAATTACAGGTACACAAAAAGGGCTTTGGTTTTTTAATACCTGAAAATGAAGATGAAAATGATGTATTTATACCTAGCTCATGTATGAATGGGGCCATGAATGGAGATAGGATATTAGTTCAAATTACAAGAGACGATTTAAATGGTAAGAAGAGAGAAGGAGAAGTTGCTGAGATTCTAGAAAGAGCTAATACAAAAGTTATTGGTGTTTATGAAGAAAGTAGAAACTTTGGGTTTGTAGTGCCAGAAGATACAAGACTTACACAAGACATTTTCATTTCTAAGAAAGATAGTAATGGAGCAAAGCATGGGGATGTGGTAATAGTCAAAGTTGTTAAATGGGCAGATAAAAGAAGAAGTCCAGAGGGAATTATAACTGAAGTATTAGGAAAGAAAGGCGAAAAGGGTCTTGATATTTTAACAATAATCAAAAAACACGGACTTCCAGAGGAGTTCCCAGAAAAAGTTTTAAAATATGCTGAAGGAATATCAGAAGAAATAGATCCTGCTGAAATTGCTAGAAGAAAAGATATAAGAGATTTAAGAATGGTTACAATTGACGGAGAAGATGCTAAGGATTTAGATGATGCTGTATCTATTGAAAGATTAGATAATGGTAATTATAGATTAGGTGTGCATATTGCTGACGTTTCACATTATGTTAGAGAAAAAAATCCACTAGATAAAGAAGCCTTAAAAAGAGCAACTTCTGTATATTTAATAGATAGAGTTATTCCAATGCTTCCTAAAAAATTATCAAATGGTATATGTTCATTAAATCCAAATGTTGATAGACTTACATTAAGTTGCTTCATGGAAATAGATAAAAAAGGTAAAGTTCTAGCTCATGAAATTGATGAAACAATAATTAAAACAAATGAAAGAATGACTTATACTGATGTAACTAAAATACTTGAAGGCAAAGCTGATGAAGAGTTATTAAAGAGATATGATTATTTAATAGAAGACTTTAAGACTATGGAAGAACTATGCTTAATCTTAAGAGAAAAGAGAAGAAAAAGAGGGGCAATAGACTTTGAATTTGAAGAATCAAAAATAATACTTAATGAGCTTGGACGTCCAATTGATATCAAGCCATATGAGAGAGCAATAGCAAATAGAATAATAGAAGAATTTATGCTTGTATGTAATGAAACTATTGCTGAAAATATGTATTGGCAGAACCTTCCGTTTGTTTATAGAGTCCATGAAGAACCAGATGATGAAAAGCTTCAAAGATTTAAAGATTTTATTCATAACTTAGGATATACAATTAAGTCTTCACAAGAGATTCATCCAAGAGCTCTGCAAGAAATCTTAGAAAAGGTTCAAGGTAAACCAGAAGAAACAGTGGTAAGTACACTTTTACTTAGAAGTATGATGCAGGCTAGATATTCACCAGAATGTGCAGGACACTTTGGTTTAGCAGCACAATATTATTGTCATTTCACTTCTCCTATAAGAAGATATCCTGATTTACAAATTCATAGAATAATTAAGGAAAATCTAAATGGTAAGATAAATGATAAGAGAAGAGAAAGACTTGCAGTTATTGTAGATGAAGCAGCAAAACAATCATCTGAAATGGAAAGATTAGCAGAAGATGCTGAAAGAGAAGTTGATGATTTAAAGAAAGCTGAATATATGATGGATAGAATAGGTGAAGAGTATGATGGAATAATTTCATCAGTAACTTCATTTGGTATTTTTGTTGAGTTATCAAACACTATAGAAGGATTAGTTCATATAACAGATTTAGATGATGATTACTATGTATATGATGAAGCTCATTTAATGCTTATTGGTGAAAGAACAAAGAATATCTATAGATTAGGTGATACAGTAAAAGTAAGATGTAGCAGAGTAGATATTGATAATAGAGAAATATTCTTTGATATAGTGAAGAATGAAGGAGAAAAAGAAGAAATAGTTCCAAGTGAAAGAACAGCTTCAATAATTGCTGAAATCAAAAAAGAATTTGGAACAAAAGAAGGAAACCAAGAAGAGAAAGATGTGACAGAGAGCGAAGCTGAAGATGAAGACATGTAAATAATTGCGTAGCAATTATTTACAGTTAAACGCTATGCTAATTAAACGCTACAGCTAATGAGCACTGCATTAATGAACGCTTTCGCTAATTAGTTAAGTCGCTATCGCTAAGTTAAGCACTTCGCTAGTTAAGAATCAAGAATTAAAAATTAAAAATGAAAAATGAATGATGAACTTAGTAAATGATGAGTAATGAATGATGAATTATGAATTTAGGAATAAACTCCCATAAGGGAGTTTAGAACGCATATATTTATCAGAAACTCTTTGAGTTTCATCCTTAATTCATCATTGGAATATTCATAATTCATAATTAAAATTTACTCAATATTAATTTATTGAGTAAATTTTAGGTAGTTGTTATAATAAAAGAAAAAAGTACGTAATAAATAAAGTGGGTGGAAAAAGTGGCAAGGGTTAAAAACAAAAACAACTTAGCTGAAAATAGAAAGGCTCGTCATGATTATT
>JABLTN010064324.1_pt1 | contig 14171 bp, 11 predicted proteins | sample 7160141 | NCBI WGS metagenome assembly JABLTN01 (sample SAMN14651226, study PRJNA627086) | human gut metagenome | isolation source: feces | host: Homo sapiens | reverse complement strand
GACCGCTTCCATATACGGTATCCATCACACTGCCCGCTGTATTTCCCACACCGGTGTCAGACTAACCTGCGCTTTGCCTTCTTCCTGATACCATCCCTCACCGGCTGTGCAGACCAAAATCTGTCAGCCGCATTTTGACGCATGGTGGAGGTGCCAGTTGTTGCGGCAGCCCGGCTCAAAAGTTACGTTTGCCAAAAATAAATTGTCTTCCGGCTTAGTAAGCGGATTTAAAAAGGATTCTCCCTTAAAATACTGTGCAAATCCGGTGTTTGGTTCACCCGTTCCAAACATATTCTGCTTTTCAAATTCTGCCTGATTACTTACTTTCATTGATACAATCTCCTTTCTCGCTCATCAAATTCTAAATTTATTGTAGCACTTGGGAGAGTGTTTCGGAATCTCAGAATGGTTCGCAGGCTATCAACCTTTTGTTGATACCATATGCACATCCATCTGTGGAAATGGGATGGAAATACCGGCTTCGTCAAACGACTTCTTAATCTGCTCGGTCATTGCCCAGCGGGTCGTCCAGTAATCTTCCGGTTTCACCCAGAGCTGAATCAGCAAAATCACGGCACTGTCACCAAGCTCCGAAACGACAACGCGAATTGGTTCGTCAGGAAGTCTGTCTTTCTGGCTCTCACCAATTTTCATCAACACTTCTTTTGCCAGGTTAAGCGGTGCGTCATAAGCAATTCCAACTGAAATATCCACACGGCGGCGGTCTTCTTTTGTTGCATTGACAATGTTAGAATCCGCCAGTTTTCCATTTGGTAAAATGACGGCACGGTTATCAGCCGTTGTCAGCGTGGTGTAAACCACATCAATCTTCTGAACAACGCCTTCCACATCACCGACAATGATGTAATCACCGACACAAAACGGCTTCATAATCAAAATCAGGACACCACCGGCGAAGTTGGCAAGGCTGCCCTGAAGAGCGAGACCGATTGCAAGACCGGCAGAGCCGACAATCGCTACGATTGAGCTGGCTGCAAATCCAAAAATCTGCGCCACGATAATGATAAGAAGCACATACAGTGCGATTTTTCCGGCCGATAGAAAGAATGAAATCACTCCCGACTCCATCTCCCTCTTCTCCATCGAGCGGCGCACAATTTTCAATAGCTTTTTTATCAGCTTTGAGCCTACCGCGAAAACCAGGATTCCAACGGCGATAGAAAGAAGGAAATCCATCCCGCGTGGAATCAGCTGTTCCGCATAGGAAACCAATTGCTGCATCACATTTACCATGATTTAACTCTCTTTCTTTTTGCGTCCTGCTTTTGACGGCACTTTTGTGCAGGTAAATACCTGAATGGCAAGTGGCGCAAGACGACACTCAATCGAATTTACTCTGCCATCCCAGTGCTTGCGTTTGGACTGTTTTACGCGCGGATTCACAAATCCGGTTCCGCCGTATTCGGACGCATCACTGTTAAAGATTTCTTTGTATTTTCCGGCAAACGGCACACCGATACGGAATGCCTCGTAAGAAACCGGAGTAAAATTGCAGACAACCAAAAGTGTTTCGTCTTTGCTTTTTCGTAAAAAAGCAATTACACTGTGATCCGCATCCAATGTACTAATCCACTCAAAACCGGCAGGACGTGCATCCAGTTCATACATCGCCGGATGTGCCAGATAGAACGAATTGAGAACACTGACATATTGGCGCAGTCTCTCGTTATCCGACATTTCTCCGTCTACGGCATCCAAAAGATTCCAGTCGAGTTCCCGTTTCTCCGAAAATTCTCTTTCCTGTCCAAATTCCTGACCCATAAAAATCAACTTTTTGCCCGGATGTGCTGCCATGTAACCGTACGTCAGACGAAGTGTAGCAAATTTATCCGAAATACTTCCCGGCATTTTCGTAAACATGGAGCCTTTCATGTGAACGACTTCATCGTGGCTCAAGACAAGCATAAAATCTTCCGAATACTGGTAAATCATGCTGAAGGTGAGCATACCATGACGCCCTTTACGAAACAGCGGGTCGGTGCGGATGTACTCCAGATAATCATTCATCCAGCCCATGTTCCATTTCAAATCAAAGTCAAGGCCGCCCTCTTTGACAGGACCGGTCACCTGCGGCCACGCCGTAGATTCCTCAGCAACCGAAAAGCTTCCATCTTTTCTTTCATGAATTTTTTTGTTCAAATTCTGTAAAAATGCAATGGCTTCTAAATTCTCATTTCCGCCATAAACATTGGCAATCCATTCGCCATCTTCCTTGCCGTAATCGAGATACAACATCGAAGCAACTGCGTCCATCCGAAGTCCGTCAATGTGGAAACGCTCCAGCCAGAACAGCGCATTGGCAGTGAGGAAATTGATTACTTCCGGTCTGCCATAATTGTAAATCAGCGTGCCCCAGTGCGGATGTTCGCCCTGACGCTTGTCCAAATGCTCATACAAACAAGTGCCGTCAAAACGGGCAAGTCCATGTTCGTCTTTTGGAAAATGCGCCGGTACCCAGTCTAAAATAACGCCGATTCCATGCTGGTGCAGAAAATCTACCAAATACATAAAATCATCCGGCGTTCCATAACGGGAAGTCGGTGCATAATAACCGGTTACCTGATATCCCCAGGAAGCGTCATACGGATGCTCCATAATCGGCATCAGTTCCACATGCGTGTAACCCATTTCCTCACAATAATCGCAAATCATCGGAGCAAGTTCACGATAATTATAAAATTCTTTTTCGGCATCCGCCGGCTTTTTAAATGCGCCAAGCGCCACTTCGTAAACAAGCATCGGCTCCTTTTTCGCATTCCATTTTTTACGCTTGGCAAGCCACTTTTCATCTTTCCAGTGATACTTATTCAAATCCCATACAATACTTGCCGTCGCCGGACGACGCTCTGCATAATTGCCGTACGGATCTGCCTTCATCACGCGCTTTCCGTCCGCGCCCCAGATTTCATATTTATACAAATCTCCGGCACTTACACCCGGAACAAACAACTCGTAAATTCCTGCTGCCTCCAGATAGCGCATCGGATTTCTCGCTGCCTGCCAGTCGTTAAAATCACCTACGACACTGACCGCCTTTGCTTCCGGCGCCCACACTGCAAAATACGTTCCTTTCACGCCCTCGATTGTCATCGGATGAGCACCCAGTTTTTCATAAACGGTATCATGAATTCCATTGCTAAACTGCGTCATGTCCACGCCGTCAAACAAAGAGTCTACTGCATAAGCATCCGTTTTTTCAATTTTCTTTTTCCCCTGTTTCAAGACAAAATGATACGAAGGAATCTTTTTTGCCGGAATCAATACCGCAAAATACCCGGTCTCGTCCATTTTTGTCATTTTGTATTCTTTTTTTAAATCCTCACCGGAAACGACAATCGAATCTGCCTCCGGTTCAAATGCCGTGATAAGCACATGGCTTTTGTCCACCTGCTTCGGTCCAAGAACCGTCTCCGGTCTGCCGCACTCGGCATACATAAGCGCCTCAATTTCCGGCCACTGCATATAGTCTTCTAATTGTTTTGCCATAATTTTCTCCCTTTTCTTTACTCGTTATACCAAGCTACAATTTCTTCCCCATCTTCTGTGTATTTTTTCTCTTCTTTTGGCATATATTTTTTCATGACATGCTCCATTGGGAACGTGTACAGAAGGGAAGCAGCACCCGGCGCAAAAATGAAAATAAGCACCACGTTTGTCACCATGCCAAACCAGATAAGTGCTACCGTTGCCGCCAGAATCACAAGCATCAAAAGTGTATGCAGAAAATGACGGAACGCGCAATATAAACTCAAACGCAGAATCTGCGAGAATTTTGTTCCAAAGCGTGAAATAATTGGGTAAATGTAACAGCTGATACACAAAATGATAAACAAAAGGGCGTAATACGCACCAATCAGATACCCGCCTTTTTCACCGCCGGTCTCCGCTACAATATTCATGTTCAGCCAAAGAAGCACCACGATAATTGCCGTTACAACCCACGCAATTGTGGACTGCAAAAAGTTTGTCTTAAAACTGTGCCAGAACTCACGCCATACATAACTGCGGTTGTGGCGCAGCACTTTGGCACTTACATAATACAGCGATGTCGTTGCTGCTCCCACGGTAACAATCGGAATACAAAACACGAGATAAATAAGTGTCAGCCAGCCAATATCAAAAATTTTGCTGAGCGTGCGCATCACCATATTGTCCGAATTAAAAAACTTATCCATTAAAATTTCCTCCTTAGATTTCGTGAATAAATAATCCACTGCGTAATTTCGGTTCAAACCACGTTGATTTTGGCGGCATCAAAAGTTTTTGGTCTGCCACGTCAAAAAGTTCCGTAATGGATGTCGGATACATGGAAAATGAAACTTTCATGTCGTTATCTGCCCGACGCTCCAATTCTTTGAGTCCGCGGATTCCTCCGATAAAATCAATCCGCGAATCGGTACGCGGGTCGCCAATACCAAGAACCGGTCCCAGAAGATAATCCTGCAGCACCGATACATCCAGTGAACCAACCGCATCTTTTCCTTCAAACAACTCTGGTTTTGCTATCAGGCGGTACCACTGCTTGTCGAGATACATTCCAACTTCGCCCTTCTTTTGCGGGCGGACAGCGCCATCTTCTTCATTTACCTCAAAGCATTCAGCTACTTTTTCCAAAAATTCGTCTTTACTTAATCCATTTAAATCTTTTACGGTGCGGTTATAATCCATAATCATCAACTGGTCATGCGGGAAAAGCACCGACAGGAAATAATTAAATTCTTCATCCCCGGTATAACCCGGATTTTCTTTTCTGCGTTTCAATCCGACTTTCACTGCCGAAGCTGCACGGTGGTGGCCATCTGCAATGTAAATATTCTCAATATCCGCAAACGCTTTTCCTAATTTTTCTACGTCCTCTGCCTCCGCAATTTTCCAGACGCGGTGTGTAATTCCATCCACTGCCGTAAAATCATAAATCGGCTCTTCTTTCTGTTTTTTCTCCACAATTTCATCAATCACTTTTTCACTGCGGTACGCAAGAAAGATTGGCCCGGTCTGAGCATTACACGTATCCACATGTGTAATACGGTCGATTTCTTTGTCTTCTCTTGTATTTTCATGTTTTTTGATTACGCCATTTACATAATCATCCACGGATGCGCAGGCAACAATTCCCGTCTGTGAACGTCCATCCATCACAAGTTCATATACATAATACGCCGAATCTGTGTCTTTTATATAAACACCGTCCGCAATATCTTTTTCGAGCAATTCTTTTGCTTTTTGATAAACTTCCGGTGCATAGGTGTCCACCGAATCGTCAAAACTGGTTTCTGCACGGTCAATTTTTAAAAATGACATCGGCTCACGAAGAACTTCTTCTTTTGCCTCCTGTCGATTATATACATCATATGGTAAAGCGGCAACTCTCGCTGCTTTTGATTTTTCAGGTCTTACACATTGAAATGGTCGAATGACTGCCATATCTGTTGTACCTCCTATCTGGATTTTCTGCTTTTTTAACGTATCGTATTTATTATACCGAATTCCATGAGTATTCGCAAGCATTTCGGGGCATACTGCTTCTAGGAGGGATGATTTTGAATAAGAAATTAAAGAAACAAACTACTGATTTTCTGAAATGTGGCCTCATCGGCTGGGGTATGGAATGTTTATGGACCGGATGCGGCTCTTTGTGCGGAGAAAAAAATAAGAAAATGCCCTGCCAGACATCCATCTGGATGTTCCCCATTTATGGCATGGCGTCCGTTCTTTCTCCTCTCTGTAAAAAAATGCAGGGCAGGCATGTCCTCGTGCGCGGCTCCGTCTACACTGCCTGCATTTTCCTCACCGAATATGGCACCGGCTCCTTCTTGAAAAAACGCGGCTGCTGCCCGTGGGATTATAGTAAATCCAAAGCAAATTATAAAGGAATCGTCCGCTTTGACTACGCCCCACTCTGGTTTTTGGTTGGGCTGATGTATGAGAAGGTGTTGATGAAGTAGGAATTGGGCGGGCTTTTTGTTTTCGAGTAGTTTATTAAAAAAATATGTATCAAGTGGGCGCTCCCGCTCGTTGAGTGCGTAGCGGTATGGGCACTGAAAATACCAGCCGCAAATTCTTGATACAGGGCGTCTCTTTTAATGCAGGTAAGTGAAGTATGCAACCTTAACCTTTATAAAAGCGAAAAGAGTTGCATAGATTTTGAAAAGAAGTGTCTGAAAACAACCAAAAGCAGAAATTTCTCTCGAAAGAGTTGCATTTGCCCCATGATTTTCTCTAATAAGGGCTGATAATCGGGCAAAAATGCAACCCTATAAGACAAATCAAGTAAAAAGCGTTGTTTTGGCTCGATGTTGCGCTTAAGTCGCCCCGATTGTGCCAAAAATTTGTTGTCAATCGATTTGGAATTCCAGTAATACAAAAGAAAAACTTTGAGACTCGTGGGTTTTGAGTGCGTCGGTATGTGGCACTGGTATTTTCAGTGCCCATACCGCTACGCACTCAATTAGCGAAAGCGCCCACGAGACGCAAAGTTTTTCTTTTGAATTACGGAAACCAAAAAATTCCAACAAACATTTACCACAAGCTTACCTTACTTAAGCACCTTCTTACAAACCTCCTGCAAACAGCACTTCTCACAATAAGCTTTTCTTGCGGTACATACTTCTCTGCCATGATTAACAAGGCGGTGGCAGAAGTCGCTTCCCTTCTCGCCGGGAATGATTTTCCAGAGAGCCATCTCTACCTTCTTCGGGTCTTTGATGCCGTCCACGAGTCCCATCCGGTTTGTAAGGCGGATGCAGTGTGTATCGGTAACAATTGCCGGCTTTCCAAAAACATCGCCCATAATCAGGTTGGCGCTCTTTCGTCCGACACCGGGGAGTTTTAGCAATTTGTCAAAGTCATCCGGCACCTGTCCGTTATATTGTTCTACAAGTGTAGTCATGCATTTATGAATATCTCTCGCTTTGCTTTTACCAAGTCCGCACGGCTTCACAATCTCTTCGATTTCTTCCGGTGTGGCGGCGGCAAGTGCTGCCGGTGACGGATACTTGGCAAATAAATCTTTCACCACAACATTCACTCGGGCGTCCGTACACTGTGCCGCCAAACGCACGCTGACAAGCAGTTTCCATGCCTCATCATAATCAAGTGTACAGTCCGCCAGCGGATATTCTTTTTCCAGCAAATCAATAATTTTTTCTGCTCGCTGCTTCTTTGTCATACCGGTATCACCTCGTAAAATTCTATCATAACAATTGTGAATTCAAGAAAAATTCGATATATTCCCAGACCTCATCCTTCCCCTCTTTCGTTGCTGAGGAAAATGGAATGACCGGCACTTCCTGCGATAAGCCAAGTTTCTTTCGGATGATGGAAATATTTTTATTTCTCGCATTTTTCTTTATTTTATCTGCTTTTGTCGCAATAATCAACGGATTAAATCCTTTTTTGAATAACATCTGATACGTTTCAACATCTTTTGCGGTCGGTTCATGGCGGATGTCCACAAGTAAAAATACAACTCTCAGTGCGTTTGAAGTATCCAGATAACGCTCAATCATACGCGCCCATTTTGCCTGAATCTCCTTGGAAATTTTAGCATAACCATATCCAGGCAAATCCACCATATAACATAAATCATTGATGTTATAATAATTGATGGTCTGAGTTTTACCCGGCTGGGACGAAATGCGCGCCATGGATTTCCGGTTCCAAAGCGTATTCAAAAGAGAGGACTTTCCAACATTGGAACGTCCCCAAAACGCCATTTCTATTTTGTCATGCTGCGGCAGTTTACTGGTAATGCCGCATACTGTCTCTAATTCTAACGATTTTATCGTCATACTTTTCTCCCTTCACATGGCAAATGGCCACTACTTTTGGACAAGTGCTTCTTTCAAAACATCCGAAATCGAACCGACAAAAACAATCTGCATACCTTCTGTGATTTCTTCCTCCAGTTCTTCAACATCCGGCTTATTTTCCTTTGGAACTACAACCTTTTGGATGCCCGCCTGTTTTGCTGCCAGCAGTTTTTCCTTTAAGCCGCCAATTGGCAGAACCCGTCCGCGAAGTGTAATCTCACCGGTCATCGCTACTTTTGCCAGTACCTTTTTCCCGGTTACCGCCGAATAAATCGCTGTCGTCATCGTCACACCGGCTGACGGACCATCTTTTGGCACCGCACCTTCCGGTACATGGAGATGAAAATCATGCGTTTTGAAAAATTCTTCCTCCTTCGGAAGCAGCGCACGCACGAGACTCAGTGCAATTTCTGCTGACTCTTTCATTACATCGCCAAGCTGTCCGGTCAGTTTCAAATTACCCTCGCCCGGCATCGTATTCACTTCGATCTCCAGTGTATCGCCGCCAACTTCCGTCCAGGCAAGCCCGCGAACAATACCAATCTCATCTTTTCTTGCTGCCTTTTCTATGCGGAAACGCTTTTTACCAAGAAAATCTGTAATATTTTTAGAAGTGACGCGGATTGTCTCCGTTTCGCCTTCCATGATTTTTTTTGCACATTTGCGGCAGATTTTCCCAATCTGACGCTCTAATTCACGGACACCTGCTTCCTTCGTATAGTGTGAAATAATCGCACGCAGTCCGCCATCCAGAATCTGTAAATTTTTCTTCTGCAAACCATTTTTCTCAAGCTGTTTCGGAATCAGATAATCTTTTCCGATGTGGAACCGCTCATTTTCTGTATAACCGGCAATGGAAATTAATTCCATTCGATCAAGAAGTGGTCTTGGAATCGTTTCTGTCGTATTTGCCGTACAAATAAATAATACATCCGACAAATCAACCGGCAGTTCAATATAATGATCCACAAAATTCCGGTTTTGCTCCGGGTCAAGAATCTCTAACAAAGCCGATGCGCAATCCCCTTTGTAATCACTTCCGACTTTATCAATCTCATCCAAAAGCATCAGCGGATTTCTCACTTTCGCCTTCTTCAGCCCTTCAACAAAACGTCCCGGCAAAGCGCCCACATACGTCCGTCTGTGTCCACGAATTTCCGCCTCATCGCGAACACCGCCAAGGCAGATACGCACATACTCTTTATCAAGTGCTCTGGCAACCGAGCGTGCAATTGATGTTTTACCGGTACCCGGTGGTCCCACAAGACACAAAATCGGGCTCTCGCTCTTATCCGTCAGACAGCGAACCGCCAAGGATTCCAAAATGCGCTCTTTGACTTTTTTAAGTCCGTAGTGATCCTCCTCTAAAATCTGCTCCGCATGCACAATGTCATTGCGATCAATCGAAGCTTTGTCCCACGGAAGTGCCAGAAGATTTTCAATATAGGTGCGCTCTACAATATGTTCAGATGAACTTGTTGGAATTGCATCCAGACGCTTGATTTCTTCTGCAATTTTCTGATATACCTCTTCGCTGCACGAAAGCTGTTCTAACTGTTCTTTGTATTTTTCCTGATATTCCTCCGCAGACGCGCCATCGCCTAACTCATTGCGTATCACTTTCATCTGCTCACGAAGGAAATATTCTTTCTGGTTTTTATCAACTTCTTCTTTGACTTTGCGGCGGTATCCCTCACGAATCCGTGATAAATTCACCTCATTCGTAAGAATCCCTGCCACCATTTCATAACGAAGTTCTAAGTCAAGGCACTCTAAAATTTCCTGACGTCTGTCAAAGCCCATGTTGATATGCATCGCAATTAAATCCGTCAGTTTTCCTAAGTCCTTCATACCTTGGATTTTTTCCAAATCACTCCGGCTTGCCCGCGGATTTTCATTCAAATAAATCGTGTACACATCTTTCAGATTGCGGCACATCGCCTCTTTTTCAAGTGCCCCCAGACGCAGTTCTTCGTCACCCCATTCATAAGGAACAACATCTCCCTTAAGAAATGGCTTTGTCTGGTTCAGACTCAAAAGATTTCCGCGCTCCTTCGTCGAAATCATGACACGGAGCACGTCATCCTTTACTTTTATTTCCTGCTTTATTTTTGCAATCACACCAATTTCATATAAGTCATGAAATGACGGTGTCTCAATCGATTCATCGCGCTGGAGAGTGAGGAAAATACTTCCATCCTCTGCCATTGCTTCTTCAATTGCTCGTTTTGTAATCTCTCTGCTCACATCTAAATGAACCAACATGCCCGGCAGTACGCACACATCCCTCATGGCGAGAATCGGCATCGTCTTCATTTGCTGTTCACTCATAAGTATCACCTGTCCTTGTTTCTTTTCAGGCACTTTCACTTTCCTTTTTCTCAGGTTCCTCTTGCTTTTCTTCAAGTGCCGGCACTTCTTTTCCGGCTGACAAAAGTTTTGGCTCTCCCTCACCGGTAATTACATCTTTGGTAATAATACATTCTGTCACATCTTCTCTGGATGGCAATTCATACATATATTCCATCATACTCGATTCAAGAATCGCACGCAGTCCTCTGGCACCCGTTTTTCTCTCATTGGAAAGGCGGGCAACTTCCGTAATCGCGCCATCCTCAAAATCCAATTTCACGCCGTCCAGCGAAAGCAGTTTCTGATACTGCTTCGTAATTGCATTTTTCGGTCTTGTCAAAATTTCTTTCAACGCCTCTTCATCCAAAAGGTCAAGTGCAACGGTTACCGGCACACGACCGATAAACTCTGGAATTAAACCGAATTTCACAAAATCCTGTGGCAATGCCTGTTTAAACAACTCACCGACATTCTGCTCGGTCGGATCTGCTATGTCCGCATTAAACCCGATGGATTTTTTATCAATACGGGAACTGATAATCTTATCCAGTCCGTCAAAAGCACCACCGCAGATAAACAGAATATTTGTCGTATTGATATGGAAAAACTCCTGCTGCGGATGCTTGCGTCCGCCCTGTGGCGGAACACTGGCTTCTGTTCCCTCCAAGATTTTCAAAAGTGCCTGCTGTACGCCTTCACCGGAAACATCACGGGTAATGGATACATTTTCTGCTTTTTTTGTGATTTTATCAATCTCATCGAGATAAATAATACCATGCTCAGCACGCTTAATATCATAATCCGCTGCCTGAATGATTTTGAGAAGAATGTTTTCAACATCTTCTCCGACATATCCTGCTTCCGTCAATGTCGTTGCATCTGCAATTGCAAACGGAACATTCAAAATTTTAGCAAGCGTCTGTGCCAGATATGTCTTACCGGAACCGGTCGGACCTACCATCAAAATATTACTCTTTTGCAGTTCAACGTCCATATCGGCGCCATTCATAATTCTCTTATAGTGATTGTAAACTGCTACAGAAAGTGCTTTTTTTGCATCCTCCTGTCCAACTACATATTCATCCAAAAAGGCTTTGATTTCTTTTGGTTTTAAAAGATTGATTTCTGTTTCCTCTTCCGGCGTATCAAAATCGTCCTGAAATTCTTCCGCCAAAATTTCATCACAGAGGTCAATACATTCGTCACATATATATACTCCATTTGGTCCTGCAATCAGCTTGTGAACCTGCTTCTCTGTCTTTCCACAAAAGGAGCAGTGAACCATTGGCATATTAGTATCGTTATTCTTTCCTGCCATCGTTTTACGAGCCTCCATCCATCTAATATGGCAAAATGGCGCCGGCGTTTCGGCGGCACCATTTCACTTGTTTATTCTTTTTCTTTTGCTGCGTTACGGCTTTCTACGATTTCATCAATCAAGCCATATGCTTTTGCTTCTTCTGCGCTCATGAAATTATCGCGCTCTGTATCTTCTGCAATCTTCTCTACCGTCTGTCCGGTATTTGCTGCTAAAATCTCGTTTAACTTTTTCTTTGTCTTTAAGATATTTTCAGCAACAATCTGAATCTCAGTTGCCTGTCCCTTGGCCCCACCGGAAGGCTGGTGAATCATCACCTCTGCATTCGGAAGAGCTAAACGTTTGCCCTTGGCACCACTGGATAACAAAAATGCTCCCATACTGGCTGCCATACCGATACAGATTGTAGATACATCACATTTGATATAATTCATTGTATCGTAAATTGCCATACCGGCTGTTACGGAACCACCCGGACTGTTGATATACAGCTGAATGTCCTTGTTCGGATCTTCCGATTCCAAAAACAGAAGCTGCGCAACAACCAAACTTGCAGTCTGGTCATTTACCTCATCCGCAAGGAAAATAATTCTTTCTTTTAAAAGGCGTGAATAAATGTCATAAGAACGTTCACCGCCACGACTTGTCTGTTCAATCACGTAAGGTACTAATGCCATTGCGAGATACCTCCATTCTTTTTGAATTGATTATTTCTCTTCTTTGTCTTCTTCTGCAGGCTCTACTTCTACTGCATTTTTCACAACAAAGTCAACTGCTTTCTGAACAGCAAGATCTTTACCAATCTGCTCTTTTTCAGCATCACCAATCATTTCTTTAATCTTGTCCACTTCCATCTGATACATGTTTGCCATGTTCTCGATTTCGTTGTCAATGTCTTTTGCTGTTGCTTTGATTTTCTCAGCGTCAACAATTGCTTCAAGAGCAAGACGAGTGCGGATTCTCTTCTCCGCTTCCGGTTTCATCTGTCCCATCAAGGCATCTGGTGTCATGCCGGTCATCTGCATGTACTGTTCAAAGGAAAGTCCCTGACTTGACAATCTTCCGGCAAACTCCTGAATCATCTGCTGTGTCTGCTCATCAATCATTGGTTCAGGCAGCTCTACTGTAATATTCTCTACTACTTTTTCTACTACAGCGTTTTCTTTTTCTCTCTTAGCTTCTTCTTTTCTGCGCTCTGTCAAGTTTTTCTTAACACTTGCTTTATACTCTTTGAGTGTCTCAAATTCAGAAACTTCGCTGGCAAATTCATCATCCAGTTTTGGAAGTTCTTTCTTCTTAATCTCTTTTACTGTAACTTTGAAAAGAGCCGGTTTACCTTTCAAAGAAGCTTCATGATACTCTTCCGGGAAAGTTACATTTACATCAACTTCCTCGCCGGCTTTTTTACCAACTAACTGGTCTTCGAATGTATCAATAAATGAGTGACTTCCGATTACCAAAGAGTAATCCTCGCCTTTGCCGCCCTGGAATGGCTCACCATCTACAAAACCTTCAAAGTCGATGACTGCTGTATCATCTTTTTTAATACCGCGGTTTTCAACAGTAATCATACGGCTGTTCTGCTCACGTACTTTGTCGATTTCTGCATTGACATCAGCCGCCATAACTTTTACCGTTTTCTTCTCTACTTCGATTCCTTTGTAGTCACCAAGAGTAACTTCCGGTTTTACGGCTACTGTAGCTGTAAATACGAAATCTTTACCTTTTTCGATTTCTACAACATCAATTTCCGGACGAGATACGATTTCCAAGCCACTCTCTTTTGCTGCTTCTTCGTAAGCATCCGGAATTGCAAAGTTTGCTGCATCTTCATAAAAAACTTCCGGTCCGTAAAGTTTCTCTACCATTTTACGTGGTGCTTTACCTTTACGAAAGCCCTGAATGCTGATGTTTTTCTTGTTTTTGTTATAAGATTTTACCATTGCCTCTTCAAATGCATCTGCATCTACGGTAATGGTGATTTTTGCCATGCTCTTTTCTAAATTTTCTACTGTGTAACTCATTTTGTTTTCCTCCAATTTTCTTTCCTTAATAAATTCGATAATTTCCACTTAATGCTAACAATGCAAACAAATACAGACAATTATCATAATATCTTCTCTCACCTTTACGAAGCGGTGTATTCCAGAAACGCTCTACACATTCTTTCGCGTAAGGTCCGTTTGCAGCCAGAGACGCCTGTGCATTCGTAGCAATCATAGCTACCGGATGCAGTGCCGGTTGTTCAATCACCGTACCGTCAATCTCGTATATTTTAAATTCTTCATCTTTGTGCGTTTCACAGAAGAATTTCTGCACTTTATTATTATTCTCAACATTCCACTCATCTGCTGCAAACCACTCGTAATCAAGACCGATGTTTGCAATAACACGGTAAGAATCGCTGTAATACCAGTCATGGCGTCCACCAAAGACATCCTGCTCTTTCTCGTATGGTGTTCCATCATAGTAAGCATACTCAGCAGCCAGTCCGGTGTCTTTATGACACGCTTTTTTCAAATACTCACGACTTGCCTTTGCTGCCTTTTTCCAGAATGGACGGTCTTCTTCATTTGCCCACATACTGAACAACTCATAAAAATGAGCACAATGATAGGATGGATCACTGAACTTGCGGCTCGGAATAAATCGAATCAAATAATTCACCG
>JABLTN010020544.1_pt1 | contig 14197 bp, 12 predicted proteins | sample 7160141 | NCBI WGS metagenome assembly JABLTN01 (sample SAMN14651226, study PRJNA627086) | human gut metagenome | isolation source: feces | host: Homo sapiens | reverse complement strand
TTTGACTTTTTCCTGCAAATAAAGTACAATACATGCGCGACCGGGTCGGACAGTCGCGGGCGCAGCGCCGAAAGGCCGCGCATGAGGAAAGTCCGGGCTCCGCAGGGCAAGGATAACGGGTAACGCCCGCCCAGAGCGATCTGAGGAAAAGTGCAACAGAGATATACCGCCGCGGCCCAGAAATGGGGGCCCCGCAAAACGAAAGTTTTGTGGGGAGAGGAGGCGCAACGGAATGACCGAGACCTGCCGCTTGCGGCAGGGCGAGGGATATGAAGTTTGCGCCGACGAGGTAAGGGTGGAAAGGTGCGGTAAGAGCGCACCCAATGGCGTGTGAAAGCGTCCATTGCTGTAAACTCTATCCGGAGCAACACCGCAGAGGAAGCAAGGCCTGCCCGGCTGCTTCCGAGAAGGTGGCTGGAGCGTATCGGCAACGATACGCCTAGATAGATGACTGTCGATCACAGAACCCGGCTTACAGACCCGATCGTAAAAAATACGCCTGACCTTCGTCAGGCGTATTTTTTTCTTTTTACAGGGTCTCGAGCCGGATCTTGCCGTCTTCGCAGGTGGCTTTGATCGAGCGGAAGGGCTCGACGTAGCTCCGGATGATGCGCTCGGCGATCGGGTCTTCGAGGTCGGTCTGGATGGCGCGGCGGAGATTGCGCGCGCCGTAGGCGACCGAGTAGGACTTTTTGACCAGGTAGTCCTTGACGCTCTCGTCCCAGGTGAAGTCGATGCCGCGGCTCTCGAGCGACTGGCGGAGCTCCGAGAGCATGATATCCGCGATACCGCGGAAGTTCTCCTCGCTCAGCTGGTTGAAGCAGACGATCTCGTCGACGCGGTTGATGAACTCCGGACGCAGGAACTCGCCGAGGGCCTTCATGGCCTTCTCCTTCGACTGCTCCGTGAGGCTGCGGCCGAAGCCGACGCTGCCGCCCTTCTGGTTGGAGCCGGCATTGGAGGTCATGATGATGATCGTGTTCTCAAAGTTCACCACGCGGCCCTGCGCGTCGGTGATGCGGCCGTCATCAAGGATCTGCAGGAGGATGTTCAGCACGTCCGGATGCGCCTTTTCGAGTTCGTCGAAGAGGATGACGGAATACGGGCGGCGGCGGATCTTCTCGGTCAGCTGTCCGGCCTCGTCATAGCCGACATAGCCGGGAGGCGAGCCGATGATCTTCGAGACGCTGTGCTTTTCCATATACTCGGACATATCGAGCCGGATGAGCGACTCGACCGACTCGAACATCTCGCTGGCCAGCCGCTTGACGAGCTCCGTCTTGCCCACGCCGGTGGAGCCGACGAAGATGAACGAGACCGGGTGCTTCTTGACCTGGATGCCGACGCGCGAGCGGCGGATGGCGGAAACGACGGAGGCGATGGCCTCGTCCTGACCGACGATGTGCTTTTTGAGCGCCGCGTCGAGGTTCAGCAGCTGCTCATATTCCTGCGCACGGATCTTGCTGGCCGGGATCTTGGTCCAGAGCTCGATGATGCGGGCCAGATTGTCGATGGTGAGGACAGGCTTCGGCAGCTTCTCGAGCTCTGCGATCTCGGAATCGAGCTGCAGATTGCGGCTGCGCAGCTCCGCCATGCGGGCGTAGTCGTCCTGCGTCTTCTCGGTGTTCTCGGTCAGCATGCCGAGCTCGAGATCGTAATCGGCGTGCTCCTTGCGGAGCGCTTCAAGCTTGCCGAGATCCTTGTTTTTGAGGTTGACGTCCGAGCAGGCCTCGTCGATGAGGTCGATGGCCTTGTCGGGCAGGAAACGATCGGTGATATAGCGCTCCGAAAGGAGCACGGCCTGCCGGGCGATCTCGGGCGTGATGACGACGCCGTGGAAGGCCTCATAGTAGTGGCTGATGCCGCGGATGATGGCGATGGACTGCTCGATGGTCGGCTCGGCCACGGTGACGGGCTGGAAGCGGCGCTCGAGCGCGGCATCCTTTTCGATGTGCTTGCGGTACTCGTTGAATGTTGTCGCGCCGATAACCTGGATCTCGCCGCGGGACAGGGCGGGCTTGAGGATGTTGGCAGCGTTCATAGAGCCTTCGGCATCACCCGCGCCGACGAGATTGTGGACCTCGTCGATGACAAGGATGATATTGCCGAGCTTTTTGACCTCCTCGATGAGGCCCTTCATGCGGCTTTCGAACTGGCCGCGGAACTGCGTACCGGCAACAAGGGCCGTGAGATCCATCAGGTAGACCTCTTTGTTCTGCAGCTTATAGGGGACATCCTTTGCCGCGATCTTCTGGGCCAGGCCCTCGGCGATGGCCGTCTTGCCGACGCCCGGCTCGCCGATGAGGCAGGGATTGTTCTTCTGGCGGCGGTTGAGGATCTGGATGACGCGCTCGAGCTCCTCCTCGCGGCCGATGATATGGTCCAGCTTGCCGTCGCGCGCCTTCTGCGTGAGGTTCTGGCAGTAGGTATCGAGGAATTTGTGCTTTTTGTTTTTGGAGCCGTTCGGCTTTTCCGCCGCGCGCTGGCGGCTCTCGGTCTTTTCCGGCTCCGGGGCAGCGGGAACGTTGTCCTGTCCGGCTGCGCCGAAGAGCTTGTTGAGGAACGGGAAGGTCGCGGTCTGGCTGTCGTTCTCGTCGGCCTCATCGTCATCGCTTTGGTTCTGGCCGAGCAGTCCCTCCAGCCCGTTCATGGCTTCGGTCATTTCGCCGTTGAGGTTTTCCAGATCATCCTCCGACAGGCCCATCCGCTCGATCATATCGTCGACGGGCTTGATGCCCATTTCCTTCGCGCACTTGAGGCACAAGCCCTCGTTGACGGTCTTCCCGCCGTCAATTTTTGTAATAAAGATCACTGCAAGATTCTTTTTGCATCTTGAGCATAAGGTCGGTTTCATAGAGGTGTCTCCTTATCGTGCTTTTGCTTCTAAAGAGTATATCACAGACAGGCAGTCGTATCGTTGCAGAATTGTAAACGATTTTTGGAAAAAGTTTTACGGGACATACAGGGTCCCGTGGCCGTTGGCCAGCAGGATCGCAGAGCCGTCGGCGCGCATGACCACGCTGGCCGCGCCCGCGGTATTGTCGGAAACATCGTATTCCTGCAGGGTCTGGTCATAGATGGAGAGTGAGCTGCTCGTCAGGATCGCCAGATATTTGCCTGCGGCGGAGATATCGAGGATCTGCTCGCCGGAGGACAGGCGGCCGAGCTCCGCGCCGTCATAGCCGACAGTCAGGACGGTATAGCGGTTGCCCGCCTGATAGAGGTTCATCACGAGCGTCAGACAGCCGCTGCCGTCGGTGGTGTAGTCCTTGAGGTACGACTCGCCGTAGGAGAAGCTGCCGAGCAGATTCCCGTCCAGATCGTAGAAGCTGAGCGCATCCTCGGCCAGCACGCAAAGCTTGCTGTCGGACACGAAGTGCAGGTCGTAGATCATGGCGTTACCGATGGGGATGGTGCAGGCGATCTCCTCCGCGTCGGTCCGGAAGAGGACGACGGAGGATTCAAACATGCCGTCCTGCTGGCCGAGGACCGCCGCGGCGGCGTATTTTGACCCGCTGGCCACAGCGCAGCGCATGAAGTACTGGCTGGCGGACAGCCAGCGGTAGATGAGCGACTGCTGGCTGTTATAGACGTAGAGGACGGATTTATATCCGGGCTCCGAGGAGAGATAGCAGATGCTGTCGTCCGCGGCGATATCGGCGTCGAGGATCGCGCGCTGCGAGGCGACATGCAGGACGGAGCCCTTCTTCTGGCTGGCAGCCTCCAGCACGGTCCCGCCGGCGTCGTAGGCCAGGGCGACCGTATTGCCGGTCTTGAGAACGGGCACGGACATGGCGGCCTGTATGGACGCGGTCTCCGTGCCGTCTTTATCGTAAAGGCTCAGTCCCGTCGCCGAGGCGACGGCCAGACCGCCGGACAGACCGGCATACTGGTTGGAGTTGCTCTCGTCGTAGAGGAAGCGGCCGCTCTTGCTGTCGTCCGAGACGTTCAGATAGCGCACGTAGCGCTGCAGCGCGTCGAGATTCAGCTGGTCACGGAACACATACGCCGCGACGCCGCCCGCCACAAGCACCGCGAGCAGCACGAAGGCGGCGATGCGCTTTCCGAGACCCGGCTTTTTCTGCGGCTGCAGCTGCGAAACATTATCCGACATGGAAAACCGCCTTCCCGTCATCATACCAGAGTTTTGTCATGTACAGGCCGCCCGGCGGGACGGTCGGCCCGGCGGCCGTGCGGTCGCCGTTCAGTAAGATCTGCGCCACGTCCTCCGGCGGGAACTTCCCTTCCGCGGCATAGACGCAGGTGCCCGCCATGGCGCGGGCCATATTGTAGAGGAAGCCGTTGGCGCACACGCGCAGCGAGATGAGGTCGCCTTCGCGCTCGATCTTGTAATAATAGACCGTGCGGACCGTGGACTTGACGTCGGTGCCGACAGAGCGGACGGCCGCAAAATCGTGCGTACCGACAAAGCAGTCGGCCGCACGCTGCATGACGGTCTCGTCGAGGTGTTTGGGATAGAACCACGCGTGGTTGACATAAAACGGGTCCCGGATCCCGGAGTTATAGATGAGATAGGTATATTCCTTCCTGACGCAGGAGCCGATGGCGTTGAAGTCATCATGGACCTCCATGGCGTTCGTGACGACGATATCCTCGGGCAGGTGCGTATTGAGCGCGTACGGCAGCCGGTCGCAGGGAATGCGCGCGGTGGTCCGGAAATTGGCGACGTACACCCGCGCATGGACACCGGCGTCCGTACGGCCGCAGCCGGTCATATGCACCGGATGGCCGACGACGGCAGCCGCCGCCTCTTCGAGCGTCTGGCCGACGGTCGTGACCGTCTTCTGCACCTGCCAGCCGTGGTAGGCCGTGCCGAGATATTGGAGCGTCAGGGCAATATTACGCATAGCTTCCTTCCTTTTTACAGTCCGAAGTGCCGCAGCACGATCATCACGGCGAGCAGCGCCGCGCCGGTGAGATACGCGACCCAGTCGCGCGTCTGATAGTGCAGCTCGGAGAGCTTGGTTCGGCCCTCGCCGCCGTGATAGCAGCGGCACTCCATAGCCGTGGCAAGCTCGTCGGCACGGCGGAAGGCGCTGATGAACAGCGGCACAAGAATGGGCACCATCGCCTTGGCCCGGCTGAGCAGATTCCCGGATTCAAAATCCGCGCCTCTGGCCTTTTGGGCGGACATGATCTTGTCCGTCTCCTCGATAAGCGTCGGGATAAAGCGCAGGGCGATGGACATCATCATCGAAAGCTCATGGACGGGCGCGTGCAGCTTTTTGAGCGGCGAGAGCAGACTCTCGAGGCCGTCAGTGAGGGAGATCGGCGAGGTCGTATAGGTTAACATAAATGTCCCAGCCACCAACAGGGAGATGCGCAGGACCATGAAAATGGCGTTTTCGAGGCCGGACTTCGTGATCTTGAAGATCCAGAACTGCGCAATGGGCTCGCCCTGGCCGTAGAAGAGGTTCAGAACGGCCGTCAGCAGGATGATGAACAGCAGCGGCTTGAGGTTTTTGAGCACGACCTTCAGCCGGATGCGGCTCATGGCAATGACCATCGCCAGAAACGCCGCCACGACCACATAGGAGACGAACCACTTGGCAAGGAACAGCGCGACGATATAGACGATCACGAGCACGAGCTTCGTGCGCGGGTCGAGCTTATGGATGGGGGTGCTGCCGGGGAAAAACTGACCGAGGGTCACATCTTTCAGCATGTCGGACGGCCCCCTTTCAGAAGCGGCGCGAGCAGGTCCGCCGCCTGCTCCACCGTATAGGCGGAGGCCGGGACGTCTACGCCGAGCTGCTGCAGCTGCAGCAGCACCTGCGTCATGCAGGGCACGTTCAGGCCCATGGCGACGAGCTCCGCCGCGTGCGAGAAGACCTCACTGGGCGCGCCGTTCATCACGGCCGTCCCCTTTTCCATGACGATGAGGCGGTCGACGTTGGAGGCGATCTCCTCCATCGAGTGGCTGACCATGACGACGGCCGCGTGCTGCGCGGCCTGATAGGCGCGGATATTCTCCAGAATGCTCTCGCGGCCGGCGGGGTCAAGCCCGGCGGTCGGCTCGTCGAGGATGAGCACGTCCGGCTCCATGGCGATGACGCCCGCGATGGCTGCGCGGCGCTTCTGGCCGCCGGAAAGATCGAACGGAGATTTCTGCAGCTCCGCCTCGGAGATCCCGACGAACCCGGCTGCGCGATGCACGCGCGCATCGATCTCGTCCTTGGACAGGCCCATGTTCTTCGGGCCGAAGGCGATGTCGGTATAGACGGTCTCTTCAAAGAGCTGATACTCCGGGTACTGCATCACAAGGCCCACGTGGAAGCGGATCTGGCGGGTGAATTTCGCATCCTCCCAGATATCGCGTCCGTCAAAGAGCACACGGCCGGACGTCGGCTTCAGAAGCCCGTTCATATGCTGCACGAGCGTGGACTTGCCGGAGCCGGTATGGCCGATCAGGCCGACAAATTCCCCGCGGCCGATCGTCAGATCGACGTTTGTGAGCGCGGGATGCTCGAACGGCGTGTCCGGGCTGTAGATATGGGAAAGATTCTGTATCTCTAAAATTGGCGTCAAGGCTTCTTCCTCCGGGTATTGGTTCAGACTGCCGGGATGTACTGTCTGAGCAGGCGGGCGCACTGCCCGGGCGTGAGCGCGTCCGTGGGGATGTTGACGCCGCGCGCCCGGAGAGCCAGCAGCAGCTGCTCTGTCTGTGGGACGTCGAGCCCGACGCTGCGGAGCAGCTTCTCCTGCGCGAAGACCTGCTGCGGCGTGCCGTCGGCGATGATTTTCCCTTCCGACATGGCGATCACGCGCCCGGCGCGGACCGCCTCGTCCATATGGTGCGTGATCAGGATCACGGTGATGCCCTTTTCACGGTTGAGCCGCTCGATGGTATCGAGCACCTCGCGGCGGCCCTGCGGGTCAAGCATGGCAGTCGGCTCGTCGAGCACGACGCACTGCGGCTGCATGGCCAGCACGCCTGCGATGGCCACACGCTGCTTCTGTCCGCCGGAGAGCAGCTGCGGCGCATAGGTCCGGTATTCGTACATGCCGACGGCGCGGAGCGCGTCGTCGACGCGCCTGCGGATCTCCTCCGACGGGACGCCGAGGTTTTCGGGCGCGAAGGCCACATCCTCCTCGACCACGTTCGAGACGATCTGGTTGTCGGGGTTCTGAAAGACCATGCCGACGTGCTGCCGGATGGCGAGCAGCTGTTCCTCGTCCTTCGTGTCCATGCCGTAGACGTGCACGCTGCCGCCGGAGGGCAGCAGGACGGCGTTGAAGTGCTTGGCCAGCGTGGATTTGCCGCAGCCGTTGTGGCCGAGGATGGCCACGAAGCTCCCCTGCCGGACCGACAGGTCCAGCCCGTCAAAGACGATATGTGTTTCTCCGCCGTCCTGCGCGTCGTAGGCGTAGCGCAGGCGGCTGACTTCGATCGCTGTGGTCATGGTCTCTCCTTTGTCCAGCGGCAGGTCGCGCCGCACGGCAGCGCCAGCCCCGTATCGCGCACGGGGAGCCCAAGCTCGTCGGACTGCGTGCTGCCGCCGTATTTCTTCGCAACGAGCGTCTCGGTCAGGTACCGCATCACGGACGGCGCCAGACCGGTCGTATAGGAATTGATGATAAAGAACAGCGGATCGTCGGAAAGGACCCGGCTGACCAGCTCCACGAAGGGATACAGATTCTCCTCCAGCTTCCAGACCTCGCCGGACGGGCCGCGGCCATAGCTCGGCGGGTCCATGATGATGGCGTCGTAGGTCTTGCCGCGGCGGATCTCACGCTCGACGAACTTGGCACAGTCGTCCACGATCCAGCGGATGGGCCGGTCTTCCAGGCCGGAGGCCTTTGCGTTCTCCTTGGCCCAGAGCACCATGCCCTTGGCCGCGTCCACGTGGCACACGCTGGCGCCGGCCGCCGCGCAGGCGATCGTCGCGCCGCCGGTGTAGGCAAAGAGGTTGAGGACGCGGATGGGGCGGCCCGCGCGGCGGATCGTCTCCATCATGAAGTCCCAGTTGGCCGCCTGCTCCGGGAAGACGCCCGTGTGCTTGAAGTTCATGGGCTTGACCTGGAACGTCAGCTCCTTATAGCGCACCTGCCACTGAGCGGGCAGGCGCAGATTCTGCCACTTTCCGCCGCCGGTGGACGAGCGGGCATAGCGCGCGTCGTATTTCCGCCAGAGCGGATCGTCCTTCGGCGTGTTCCAGATCACCTGCGGATCCGGACGCACGAGGATATATTTCCCCCACCGCTCCAGCTTTTCTCCGGCGGAGGTGTCGAGGACCTCATAGTCCTTCCAGTTATCAGCCAGCCACATGTTGCTCTCCTGTCTGTTTAGGGATTGGACCCGGCGTTCGTCCAGGTGTTGAGGATCCGGTCGATGACACCCTGCGCGTCGTCTTCGTCGGAGTCGGCCGTTCCGTCGTCTTCTTCATCCTCCTCCGGCTCTGGCTCGGGCAGATCGTCCTCACTGTGGATATAGCACTCGACGTTGATCGCGTCGACATCCGGCGAGACGGCCGCGTAGTAGCCGGCCGGCAGCGTATCGCTCAGGATGGCGTAGGCCTGGTCGAGCACGACGACGCCGTTTTTCGGGAAGGCACGCGAAACATCGAGCAGCGCGGCCTTATGTGTGGAGTTGCCCGGGACCTGTGCGCAGTATTCATTGGCCACATGGCCGGAGGCGTTGCAGATCTCGACCTCCTTATGCACATTGCACGTTTCCGTCGGCACGTCATGCGCGCTGAGCGTCACGCGGACCGTGCGCTCGCCGCGCGGGTCGAGCGCGCAGGCGTCGGACGGCAGCAGGCCGCTGTCACGGCAGACCGTGACCTCGACGAGGTTGGCGGGCTGCTTGAACGCCTTGTTCTTGAGATTCTGATGGACCTGCTCCATGACCTTTTTCCACATGACGATGGCCGGGTTGGTCTCGGAGTCGGTCAGGACGATCTCCTCCGGATCGTTGTAGCCGCACCAGACGACACTGGTGTAGTACGGCGTATAGCCCGCGAACCAGCGGTCAAAGTCGCGGGAGGTCGTGCCGGTCTTGCCGGCGACGGTCATGTTTTCGAGCTGCGCGGCAGTGCCGGTACCCGTCTGGACCGTCGTTTCGAGCATGTCGGTGATATACCACGCGGTCATGTCCTTCATGGCGACGTGGGAATCCTGCGTATTGTCAAGGATGATCTGCCCGTTGGCGTCCTTGACGACGGTATAGGTCCTGGCCTCGCGCCAGACGCCCTCGTTGGCAAAGGCCGCGTAGGCCGCCGTCATGGAGCGGACCGTCACGCCCCGGGTCAGACTGCCAAGCGCGAGCGCCCAGAGGTTGACGTCCGAGAGCTCCTCGCCGGTATTCGACTGGTAGGAGGAGACGAGCGTGGACAGGCCCATCTTGTCCTTGGCGAAGGAATAGCTGTATTCCGGCGTCATCTGCGCGACGAGCTTGACCGGAACGGTATTGATCGACTGGGCCACAGCCTCTTCCACCGACACAAGACCGCGGTAGGTCGAGTCGAGGTTCTTGGGCCAGGTCGCGGAGTCGGTGAAGGAATAGGGCGTATCGTCCATCACGGTCGCCGGGGTGATGAGGCCAAGCTCGATGGCGGGCGCGTAGACCGCGACGGGCTTGATGATGGAGCCGGGCGAGAGCAGGCTCTGCGTGGCGCAGTTCCAGACAAGGCTCCCCTGCTTCCTGCCCACGCCGCCGGCCAGCGCAACGACGTCGCCGGTCGTATTGTCGACGATCACGATGCCGGACTGCAGCTGCTGGGAGCTCGCCGTGGCCGGCAGGCTCTGCAGGTCTTCGTAGACCGCGTCGACCGCCGCCTGCACCTCGGGGTTGACCGTGGAGTAGATCTGGTAGCCGCCGGTCATGACCATCTTGTAGACGATGTCGTATTCGTATCCGGTCTTGTCGCACAGATCGCTGACGACATCGCGGATGACCTGATCTTCAAACCAGGAGTAATAATCATCGCTCGTGTCGCTGTTATCGCGGCTGCTGTTGGTGAACACCAGTTCTTCGGCCACGGCCTCGTCATGCTGCTCCTGATTGATATAACCCTGCTTGAGCATCTGGGTCAGGATGACCTCCTGCCGCTCCTTGTTCTCTCTGGTATTCGCTTCGCTGATATAGGGATCGTATCGGGACGGGTTATTCGTGATGCCGATGAGCGACGCGCACTCGGCCAGGCTCAGGTCCTTGACGTCCTTGCCGAAGTAGACGCGGGAGGCCGACTGGACGCCCTTGCAGTTTTCGCCGAGCGGAATGATATTGAGATACCACTCCATGATATCCTTCTTCGTGTGCGTCTTTTCGAACTCCAGCGCGCGATAGATCTCGACCAGCTTGCGGCGGACCGTGACCTCCTTTTCGCCCGTGAGGTTCTTGATGAGCTGCTGGGTGATGGTGGAGCCGCCGGCCTCGCTCTTGCCGAGGAACATCTTGAAGCAGGCGCGCAGGGTGGTGACCCAGTCGACGCCCTGGTGCTTTTCAAAGCGCTTATCCTCGATGGCGATGCAGGCGTGGATGAGGTTTTTCGGGATATCATCGTATTCGACCCAGGTGCTGTTGGAGCCGCCGTAGAGCGTCTGCAGCACCTCATATTTCCCGGTCTCTGGGTTTTCGTAGTAGATGACCGAGGTCTGGTCGAGCGAGAAGCTGTCGGCCGCCCACTCGGCCTGCTGCGAAAGGTCGTTCTTCACATAGACCGCAAACAGGCAGGCGAAGATCAGAAACGCCAGAAATGCGGTCAGAAAGACCGTCCCAATCACCTTGCCGATCACCGCGAAGACATGGCCTGCGCCGGACTTCTTCGCAGCTTCATTTCTTTTTTGCTGAGCCATACGGACCCTCCATACTTTTTTCTGTTATACAGGCAAACGGCGCATTGCGCCACTATATATCATGCTATCTAGGCAATTATAACACATCTGTCAATTATTTTGAAAACAAATTTTGAAATCCATGCAGTCTTTTTCTTCTTCCGCTTTTTTCCCGTGCGCATGGGGCAAAAACGCCCTGTTTGGCAGGTTTTCCGGAATAAAATGGCGTTCCGGCGTGCGGCAGGCCGCATCCGGTCAGCAAATTCCTCTTGATTTTATCCGGTCCGCAGGTTAAAATAGAGCCAAGATCAAGTGATACGGAGGAGTCCCATGGAGCAGCAATACGGCGACGATTTCATCAGCATCACCGACGAAGACGGCAAGGAATACGAGCTGGAAGTTCTGGCCGAGCTGGAGCACAACGGCAGCCGCTATCTCGCCCTCGTCCCGGCCGGCAGCGGCAACGACGATGAGGAAGAGGATCTTGAGGTCAGCATCCTCAGATCCGTGGAGGAAAACGGCGAGGAATTCCTCGAAGCCATCGAAGACGACGCGGAGCTCGAGGAGGTCTACAGCGCGCTGATGGATCTCATCTACGAGGAAGACGACGCACCGGAAGCATAATTCCGCCGCGCCGCAGCAAACTACAAATATAATAATAAACGCGTATCCCTGCGGGGTGCGTGACGGGTCCACTTAAACCCACATTATATTTAGGGGATGCCGGATACTTTTGCTGTCGATTGCAGGCCTCCCGCCCACGGCTTTGACCGGTGGTGGACGTTGGAAGCAGAGAAGCAGCAAAGAGGCAACCCACCTGCCCGTTTCGTGCAGGTTATAATTGGATCCGCACGGCTTCTGCGGGGATACCTGTGTTTATAGGAAGTAAGAAGTAATAGTGAAGAGTGAATCAGTGCGGCGTGCCGCGGGGCGGCACGATCGGGATCGCTGGCGCAGCCGGTACCGCACTTCTTCCCTTTTCACTATTACTTTTTCCCTTTTGCAAAATTTTGCTTGCATATAGCGGCTGTTTTCGGTATAATACGCATTGAATTGCCTGATCGGCTGACTGCCGCCGGTTTGCGGCAAAACTCAGACTTATGACAAATGAGAGGAATGATCCCACATGAGCGCATCCCGCGAAAAGAACAAGCGCAAGGAAGAGGCCGCCGCTCCCGCAGCTGCCAACGAAGCAAAGAAAGGTATGAGCAAGGGCCTGAAGACGACGCTGATTGCCGTCTGCGCTGTTTTGATCGTCTGCATCGTCGTGTTCTTCTACATGCTGACGAGCGGCTTCTTCGCTTCCCACACCACGGCTGCCACCGTCGGCACGCACAAGCTGACGCCCGCGATGGTCAACTACTTCTATAAAGGCGCCTACGGCAACATGCAGAACCAGTACGGCGACTTCATGAGCTACGTCATCGACTCCGACACACCGCTCGACGAGCAGGTCTATGACGAAGAGTCCGGCGAGACCTGGGCCGATTACTTCACCGATCAGGGCCTGATCAACGCTTCCAACGCCTATGCCCTCTATGACGCGGCAAAGGCTGACGGCCACACGCTCTCCGAAGATGAGCAGGCTTCCATCGACTCGCAGATCTCCTCCCTGGCGCTGTATGCCTCCTACTACGGCACGAACACCAGCGGCTACATTGCAGGTGTCTACGGCACGGGCTGCAACGAGAAGAACTTCCGCGAGTATCTCGAGGTCGTGACGCTGGCCGACAGCTACGCTACCGCCACCCAGAACGGCTTTACCTACACCGACGAGCAGATCGCGTCGGAATACGCCGCTGACCCCAACAGCTATGACGCCGTGACCTACCGGCAGTTCCTGGTCTCCGACGCCATGTTCCAGACCGACAGCACTGACACGGAAGATGACGACGCCGAGGCCGAGGCTGAGACCCTCTCCGATGAAGAGCTGACCGCTCTCAAGGAAGAGCTGGCCTCCAAGATGGCTGCTGACACGCAGGGCGACGAGCAGGCTTTCATCGATCAGGCTTACGAAAACTGCCTGGAATCCGCCAAGGAGACCTATGCGGAAGACAGCGCCACGCTGAAGGAGAACCAGCTGTACAGCTCGCTCAGCACCGACGTCGCCGACTGGCTGTTTGATGCCGGCCGTGCCGAGGGCGATACCACCTATATCGCCACCGACAGTGTCTACTACGTCCTCTACTTCGTCTCCCGCAGCACAAACGACTATCAGCTGCCGAACGTCCGCCACATCCTCTTCTCCGTCAGCGACACCACCGACGAGACCGCGATGGACGAGGCCCGCACGAAGGCCGAAGACGTCCTGACCGAGTACGAAGCCGGCGACAAGACTGCCGAGAGCTTCGGCGAACTGGCCAAGGAATACACCGCCGATTCCAACGGCGACGAGGGCGGCCTGTATGAAAACATCATGCCCGGCCAGATGGTCACCGAGTTCAACGACTGGTGCTTCGACGCCGACCGCAAGCCCGGCGATACCGGCATCATCGAGACGTCCCACGGCGTGCATGTCATGTATTTCGACAGCTTCGGCAAGATCTACCGTGACGCGCTGGTCGAGAACGCTCTGCGCAGTGCCGACTACAACGCCTGGTACGATGCCACGGCCGGTGACGGCAGCTACACCACCTCCGCCTTTGGCATGAAGTACACCACGAAATAAGGTTTTTGCGGAACAGCCGCCCGGTTTCCGGACGGCTGTTCGTTTTTCCCGGATGTATAAAACCACCCCGTTTCCGGCAGACTATGCCGCGAGAGAGGTGGTTTTTTATGCCTGAGACGCAGAAGCCGAAGCTCGGCTTTTGCCTGCTGGCCGGGGCGCTGGCAGGGTTCATCAATGGATTTTTCGGTGCGGGCGGCGGGATGGTGCTCGTGCCGCTGCTCCTGTGGCTCGTCCGGCTGGAGGATAAGGCGGCGTTTTCCTCGGCGGTCGCGGTGATCCTGCCGCTGTGCGCGGTCTCCATCGCGGTCTACGCGGCGCACGACAGTCTGCCGCTCCGGGACGCCCTGCCCTATCTGATCGGCGGCGCGGCGGGCGGCGTGCTGGCAGGGCTCTGGTTCCGGAAGATCCCGGCGAAGGCGCTGCATCTGATCCTCGGCGGCGTGATTTTGGCGGGAGGGGTACGGCTGATCGTATGCTGACGTTTCTGGGTGCCATCCTCGCGGGGCTGGTCTGTGGTGTGCTGTCCGGGTTCGGGATCGGCGGCGGCAGTCTGCTGATGGTCTGGATGACCGCGGTGCTGTCCATGGATCAGAAAGCGGCGCAGGGCGTGAATCTGCTGTACTTCCTGCCCTGCGCCGCCTGTGCGCTGATCTTTCATATCAAAAACCGCCAGATCGTCTGGCGAGCCGTCTGGCCGGCGGCAGCCGCCGGAGCCGTGTGCGCCGTGGGCGG
>JABLTN010137831.1_pt1 | contig 14205 bp, 13 predicted proteins | sample 7160141 | NCBI WGS metagenome assembly JABLTN01 (sample SAMN14651226, study PRJNA627086) | human gut metagenome | isolation source: feces | host: Homo sapiens | reverse complement strand
TTGCTTCTTTTCTTACATAACTTAAATACTTATTTGTAAAATAAGTTAAAATTATAGATGTTATTATTGTATAAATCATTATATTTAATTTATGTATTAGTAATAGGATTTGGCTATATATCTTGATTTTTAATTAATATATAACTTTTTATACTTCTTATTAAAAAAATAAGACGCCATAAAGTACGACGCCTTATTTTTATATAAGTAATTTCGAATACCAATTTAAAATATTATTTCCGTATAATAAAACTATTATAGCTCCAACAGAAATAAATGGTCCATATGGTATCATAGAATTATATTCTTTATTATTTAATTTGCTATATAGTATAGTTCCTACACCATATATTGCTCCTATGTATACGCTTAAGATAATCGTTAGGATTCCTCCTTTTATACCTAAGAAAAGACCTATCATTGCGAATAATTTTATGTCTCCTCCACCCATTACTTCTTTTTTTACTACAAGTTCTATTAGATGGATTAATATTAACATTTCTCCTCCGCATATTATGGCTCCTATAAGACTTTCTTTTATTGGTATACCTATACCAAGTATATTTAATATTAAAGCTGTTACTAGTCCGAATATTATTATACCGTCTGGTATTATATAGTGGTCTATATCTATGAAAGTTATTATTACTAATAGTGATACTAATATTAAGTAATATACCGTTTCTAATAATATTGAGTGTACGTTATATACTAATATAAATAGTATTCCTGTTAGAAATTCTACTGCTGCATATCTTGGTGATATTTCTTTTTTACAGTATCTACATTTTTTTCCTGACATTAGGTAACTTAATATTGGTATTAAGTCTATTGGTTTTAATCTTGTGTTACACGTGGTACATGTTGATGGTGGGTTTGCTATTGACTTATTTTCTGGAATTCTGTATATGCATACGTTGAAGAAACTTCCGAAAATTGTTCCCACTATAAATATGTAAAGTTGTAATAAAAATTCCATTTTAATATCTATCCCCTATTAATCTACTTGTATACTCATAATCAGTACATCTACTTAATGCACTATCTCTTGAAATTAATCCTTGTCTATATAAATTAACTAGTTCTTGATCCATAGACTGCATACCAAATTTACTTCCTGTTTGAATTTGATTTGGTATTTGGTAAGTTTTATTTTCTCTTATTAAATGTCTAATTGCAGGATTTGCTATCATAACCTCAAGCGCTGCAATTCGTCTTCTCCCATCTACAGTTTGTATTAATTGCTGTGAAACAACGCCTTCACAAACTGTAGATAACTGAGCTCTTACTTGCTGTTGCTGCTCTGATGGGAACATATCTACTATTCTATCTATAGTTTTTGCTGCTCCTACCGTATGTAGAGTCGAGAATACTAAGTGACCAGTTTCTGCTGCTGTTAATGCTATTGATATAGTTTCTGGGTCTCTCATCTCTCCTATAAGAATTACATCAGGGTCTTGACGAAGTATTGCCCTTAGAGCTGAATTAAAGCTTTCTGTATCTTGTCCTATTTCCCTTTGATTTACTAAGCTAGTCTTGTGTTTATGTACATATTCAATTGGATCTTCCAAGGTTATTATATGCCTTTGTTGGTTTTCATTTATTATATCAATAAGACTTGCAAGTGTAGTAGACTTCCCACTTCCCGTCGGTCCTGTCACTAGAACTAAACCTTTATGTTTTTGTGTAAATGTTTTTAATATCTCAGGAAGACCTAATGATTCAAATGCTGGTATTTGTGCTGTTATTGTTCTTGCCGCTATTGCGTAATTTCCCTTTTGTTTATATACATTTATCCTAACTCTTTCACCTGTATCTATAGCTATCGAAAAATCTACTTCTCCATGATCCTCTATTCTTATAAAATTTTTCTCTCCTGCAATATCTTGAACCATCTTTTTTGTATCTTGATTAGTTAATATTTTATCTGATAGTTTGATAAATTTTCCTTTTATTCTAGCTATAGGAGCGCTTTCTACAGTAATATGTACATCTGATGCTCCTAATTCTATTGCTATTTTTAATAAATCAAATATATTCATACCTTACTCCTAATATAACTAATTATTAATTTTGTCGTAAGACTTAATGCTATAACTAGTTTTAAATTGATTGTTTTCTTTTCTAGTTTTAAAAAGTACTTTAGCATTTACTTTGTAATTATATCCATTATTATTACCTCCTGATATTATATCCAAACTAAAATCCTCTACATTTGATATATCTCCATTTTCATATATTAAGTCTAATTTTTTTTCATCAATAGCTTCAACTGTATAGCTAACATTTTCGCCTAATATATTTTCATATTTATCTAACCCTATATAAACTTCTTTATTTACTGGAGGATTTACATCAGGAGAATCTGGCTTATTTATATTATCCTCTTGTTTAGTTGCTATAAATCCTAGTTTGCATTTAAGTTCAACTAAATTTTTTCTTATATTATCCATGTTGTATATCATTTCTTTTAATACTACATAATTTTCTTGAGTGAGAGATTCAAAATTATTCAGTTCTTCTATATAAATTTTGTATAGTTCATTTTCTACAATATCCATTGTATATTTAATTAATATTTCATCAATAACTTTAATAGCATTATCTTTTCTTAGACTTAATTCTATCTCATATTCAGTTACAGAATTTTTATTGGTCCATTGAATATGATTTATAGTATCCTTTAGATTTATTAAGGCATCTTCTAATTCTCTTATTTTCGTATCAGATAACCTTCCTATTTTATCTTTTAATTTATAATACCCTTCTACATTAAATTCTTTAATAACAAACTTACTTGGCGTATTCTTTAATACATCTCCAGTATATCTCTGTATAGAATCCACGGTAAAACTATACGCCTCATTCCCATAATCTTTTATAAATTTAGTTTCAATTTCACCTTGAGTAACATATCTATTATCTCCTCCATAACTAGATGAGCTTATTTCTAATGCAGTATGACCTTGATGAATATCCTCACTCTCATATATAGTTAATACTGCATCATTTAAATACCCTATTGCTTCATAAATTATATTTAAATCTTCACCCTTTATACTATTATCTTCAGAGGCTATTGCATGTATAATATATAATTTTATATCATTTATATCATTATTTAACTGTAATATAGACGAATAGTCATTATTTATAATCTGATTTAATTTTACTATTATATCTTTTTTACTTTGGTATCCATCATTTATTTGACTAATATTCTCATATAATAAAATTAATTTATTTTTAGCCTTTCCATACCTATCAGTTGAGGATTTAACTATATTACTACTTATATTATTAAAGTTACTTCTAGAGCCATTATTAATATTGTTTATCTTATTTTCGACCTGATTAACAATTTTTGATATTGTGTTTTCTACACCTGACTCAGCCATATATCTTGATTGCATAGTATCATAAGAGTTTTTATTAGATTTAACTTGATTTATTATCTGCATTGACACAGTACCTATAGTTATACCTATAATGGCTATTGCAACTATTACAATAATAAGAGCTCCGCCTCTATTATCGTTCAACTTATTTTTGTACATCCACTATCTCCAATCATTTAACATAAACTTGAGTAATTAAATTTATCTTTTTTGTACTGTTATACTTTGATTTAGTTTCTAATTCTACCGTATATACACTCATATTGTTCTTATATCTTTTTACACTATTTATTGTCGCTAAGTATTTATTATTATCTTTCTCGATTTCTAAAGTATCAAGATTTCCCGTATAGATTTTGTACTCAGAATCTAAGTCTACCCAATTAGATTCTGAATTATCAAAACCTAAGTCATCTACTCCATCATTATCTATATCTATTCCAAACTTATTATTTAATTTGCTATAAATCCTCATACTTTCTATTGCAGTCTGAGATACATTTAAGGAATTGATATCTGTTTCATTCTTTTTATTAAATTTTATAGAACTATTATAAAAAGAAAAAAGTGATAAAAGTATAATAGTAACTATACTCAAAGATATTAGCACTTCAATGAGTGTAAAACCTCGATTTGTTTTATTATGTTTCAATACAAACACCTACTATCATTTTCAATCTACCATATTATACTTAAGCCACTCTTAGCTCCATGGTTTATTGTTAGATTTTCTACAGCAATTCTTTGCACCATTTCTGGTGATTCAATATATTCCTTATCTTTGTATACACTACTATTTATATATACTCTATCATATAAATAATAGTGTTCTAATTTTATTACTACATTTGATGGATACCCAATCTTATGAACTCTAAATTTTTCAACTCCATTAATATATACCTTAGCATAAGCGCCATCAAATATAATCTCAAACTTATCTAATGTATATCGTTCATTATTGCTTCCATATGTAAATTTAAATATGTAGTCATCTTGTCCATTTAGTTTTATACCTACCCCATCTCTATAATCAATATCTATACCATTTCCATAGTAAACATTGACGTCTTCTTTTTCATCTGTGTTTTCTTCTTCGCTAATTCTAGAACTAACATTAAACTCATAATCATGTTTTCCACTTAATAGTTTTATATTATACAAGTTATTATCATATTTCTTTATACATAACGGCTCTACATCCGTATCAGTATATTTATGATTTGACACTAATACTAAATTTTCCGAACCTACTATTCTATTAATAGAGTATGTTTTTTCTTTTTTATTTACATTTTCTATAGTTTTTAATAAATATCCATAAGAATACTCATCATCTGCTGAGTTTCTTATTATTACATTTCCGCTTTTATCTATGTTTATAAATTCTATTGAAATAGCTTTTTCTATGTCTTTTGTAAAGTACTTATTTAATAAATTAGTTACTTGCTGTTCATTAAATATTTCACTTTGTTTTTTAGTTGATATACTTGTACCATCTATAACCTTATATCCTAAAAGTAAAATAGTACTAAATATACTTATAGCTATAATTAATTCTATTAAAGTAAAACCTTTATTTCTCAATCGTATCCCCCCATACTATCTTGTTGTCGTAAATGGATTCCATTTACCTGGATTCCAAGTAGTAAAATCGTCATTATCTAATTCTATTTTTGGATTTTCTGAAGAATACATTATAAAGCTAAATTTCGCTATAATATCTCCTTTAGCCTTAGGAACTTCATTATTATCAATACTACTTTCTTGAACTATGTTTCCTTGAGAAGTTTTAGTACTTAAAATAGGTTTGCAGTCTGAGCAAGCTTTATAGTTATTTGGTGGAGCTGCTTGTATAAAGGATCCTCCAAATTGTTGTGCCTCTTCCTCTAATATTGAACAATCTTTATTATGATATAAGTTACTATTTAAGGTCCATCCTATATCAGAATAAGATAGGTCATTTGTAGTAACACTTGAGTTTAAACTTGATACATTAGCTGTATCAGATTCTTCTTCATCTATATAAGTTTCCATATTATAATCTAAGATTTGAGTAATATTATTTTGTTGCTCTAAATAATTCATTACCTCTCTAACATTCTTATAATTTCCTCTTACCTTTATCGTTGTAGGTATCGCATAAAAAGCATGATAAGATTTTGATTCTTCTACATAATATTCAACTAAATCTACATTAACTGCATCCATTAATTTTGAAAGGCCAATTAAAAACATACCATCTTCCATATTGTGAGATAATATTTTGCTTTTTACTTCTATTTCTTTCGTTAAATTATTTAGTTTTGATTCTAACTGAGGTAATTCATTTATTCGACCTTTATAAGTACTTATCTGATTTTCTATTTGTTCTAAAATAGTTGCATAAGCTTTATACTCTGCATATCTAGGATATATAAATACAGCTCCATATATAACTATAAGAGTTACTATCCCTAGTACTAATAAAACCTCTTTTGTATTTAATTCTTTTTGTAATATACTTTTCTTTTCAAACTTTTCATTAATCACCAGAAACTACACCTTCTTTCAAGTCCAATACTATATTAAATACCTGTCCTCCATTTTCTTTATCTTCTGTACTGCTTATTAGTTTTGCAGATTTAAAATATGTAAGTTTATTAAGACTATATACAAATTGACCTACATAAACAGAGTCTTTTGCAATCCCCTCAATATTTATAGTATTAGGTATTTTATCGTATATTGGAACTTCAGTTTCTGCAGTACTTTCCATATTTACATCATTTTCTATTTCTTCACTATTTGTTTGTTCTAAATCAGGATTCTCATAAGTTACAGAAATATTAGTTAGATCAACTTTATAAGGAATATTTTTATCTATTTCGTTTAGCACATTCCCCCATTTTACATCCTTACTGCTTAACATATTATATATTTCTAACTCTTCTTCTGCTGTTTTTATTTTTTGATTTATACTTTCTATCCCCTTGTATTCGTTCATTATCTTATCTAATTTAACTTGAGCTAAGTTTGTATCATGTAATACCTTCATATTCATAGCTCCAAATACAAAATATGGTGCTGCTATTATTCCTAATGCTATTGGTGCTGCTAAAAAATATTTCCTAACTATATCGGTTTTCTTTTGCTTATTTCTTTGTTTTAGTGGAAGTAAATTCATGTAAGAATAACTTTTTTTATCTTTAACTACGCACATACTTCCTAAGATATCACAAACTTTACTAATTTCATTTATCTGTATATCTCCTTGTATATCTTCTGTTATATCAAATAAGTTTTCTATTCCACTTACTATCTCACTATTAAAGCTATATTTAAAGCTATCTACTATATCTGTATTTTCACTTGATTGACCAACTATAACTACAGTATCTATGCTATTACCATAGTTTCTAGACGAATAGAAATTCATTAGACCTTTAATTTCGTCCACTAAAGCTAAACATAATACATCGCTTGATCTTTTATTTATTCTGACAGGTACATTGTCATATATGAATAAACTATCTTCTTTGTATATATTTACGATACTTCCATATTCACCTATGTTTAGCATCATTATATTATCATACTCAATATTTTTAAGTAATCTACTATAAGCAGTAGCCATAGTATCTATGCCTTCTAAATTAAGCTTAAACTCCTTAAATATATCTAAAATTGTATACAATTCTTCATTCATTACAGCTGCAATAATTACATCTAATGATTCTTTCCCTTCATCATTTCTTTCTTTTACAACCTCATATGAAAATGTATATTGATCATCATTTAAAGACATCATTTCATATATTTCATGACTCATTATTCCATCTAAATCTTTAGGACTAACCTTAGATATATTATTTGATTTTATAAGTACATCCCTTGTATTTAGGCAAAGTACCGCATTCTTAGCTTTCCACCTATCTAATTTTAAAGCTTCTCTAAGTAGGCTATATTTATCATTTGCATCAAGAGGCACCTCTTCACTAGATAAAACCATATACTTTTTAATATTGTATTTTTCTTTTTTACTATTGTATGACCCTTCAACTATAGAAACATAATTTCCATAGTATGATATGTATAATTTCATTTGTATATTTCCTCCTATAAGGCATCGTACATATTCATCATCGGTAAAAATACTGATATAACTAGTATGCCTACTACAATTCCTACTCCTATTATCATAATTGGCTCTATCATAGCCACTAATCTACTTAAATATATATCTGATTCTTGCTCATAAAAATCTGCCATTTGATTACTTATCGTCTCTAGTTGTCCTGTTTGTTCTCCTATAGCTATCATTTGTATAAGAACCGAATCAAAATAATGATATTTTTCTAAGTTTTCTGCTAACGTTTCTCCCTTTATAATACCTTCTTTTGCTCCCATTATTGCTTTTTCTGCTATCGAATTATTTACACTTGCTTTTATGTGATCTAGCCCTTGCAACAATGGATAGCCTGTAGATATAAATAAATATAACGCCCTAGAAAACCTCATAGATACTATACTATTAATTCCCTTTCCAAGTAGAGGAATTTTGTTTATTATTTTATCTTTTTGTATTCTTCCCAATGGGGTCTTTATGTATTGAAGTAGTACATAACTTACACCCATAATCATAATAAGTACTAACCACCAAAACTTACTCATAAATTGTCCTACACTCATTACAAACTTTGTAATAAACGGGACTTCTCCACCTACATCCATTATAGATTCCATCATTTGAGGGATTATAAAACTTGTAAATAAAAATAGCATCACAAATGATAGCCCTGCTACTATCGCTGGGTAAGTAGATGCATTTTTAATTTTTTGGTTTATTTTATGTTCTCTTTCATAAAACACTGCCATACTACTTAAGACATCCTCTAAAGTACCAGTTTCTTCTCCTGTAGCAACCATTGCTCCTAGAAGCCTTGGAAACTTTGACTTCTTATCTAACATAGCATCAGCTATATTGGATCCTTTTTTAACCGATTCTACTATCCTATTCATTTCGTTAGCCAAAACTTTATTTTCTGTCCTTTTAGCTAACGTTTCTAATCCAACTAAACTATTTATACCAGAAGACATTATTATAGAAAACTGTCTACAAAAATGGCTTATTGTATCTGGCTTTAACTTTTTTCCTTTTTTTCTTGTACTAAATGTATTATCATTTTTTTCTTTTATATCCACTATTCTAAGTTTTTTCGATTTTAGCTGATTTCTAGCCTCAACTAAATTGTTAGCTTCAATTATTCCCTTTGTTTTTGATCCATTTACCATAATAGCAGTATAACTAAATTTAACCATTTCTTATCATCCTCTACTCACTAATAAATGTTACTCTTATCATTTCTTCCACAGTAGTTAGACCATCTATAGCCTTATTAGCTGCATCTTGTCGCATTGTTATCATCCCAAGTTTGTTAGCTTTTTTCATTATTTCATCTTCCTTAGCACCTTGGTCTATTAAATCTTTTATAGGTTTTGTAGCCTGTATCATTTCGTATATACCAAGCCTTCCTTTATATCCTGTATTGTTGCATTTATTGCAACCTTCACCTTTATATAAGGTTAAATTTTTATCTATATCATAACCTAATGCTTTTTTTTCTCCTATGCTAGCTTCATAGCTAGCCTTGCATAACGGACATATTTTTCTTACTAGTCTCTGTGCAACAACCCCAACTAAAGAAGAAGTTATAAGGAAACTGTCCATTCCCATATCTGAAAGTCTTGATATTGCACCTACTGCCGTATTTGCATGAAGAGTACTCAGTACTAAGTGTCCTGTAAGTGATGCTCTTATTGCTATCTCTGCTGTATCATGGTCTCTTATTTCTCCAACCATTATTATATCTGGGTCTTGTCTCAGGAAGGCTCTTAAAGCGCTCGCAAAATCAAGTCCTGCTTTATAATTTATTTGAGATTGGTTAATACCTTGTAATTCATATTCAACAGGGTCTTCTATAGTAAGTATATTTTTTTCTACATCATTAAGTTGATTTAGCATTGAATATAAAGTTGTTGTTTTTCCACTTCCTGTAGGTCCAACAACTAAAATAAGCCCATATGGCTTTGATAGTAAATCATCATATATTTTTATATCACTTAAACTAAATCCTAGCTTTTCTTTACTAACCATAAAGTTAGATTTATCTAGTACTCTCATTACTACTTTTTCATATCTACTAGTAGGCATTGTTGATACTCTAAAGTCTACTGATTTATTATCTACAACTAAGTATATCCTACCATCTTGCGGTAATCTTTTCTCAGAAATGTTTAAGTTTGCCATTATTTTTATTCTACTTATAATCGCTTTATATGCTTTTGAGCTAGCTTTCATATGCTCCATGAGAATCCCATCTATTCTATAACGTACTCTCATATAATCTCCGTCATGCTCTATATGAATGTCACTAACCTTTTTTCTTACTGCAGTTTCTAATATATTATGTACTAACCTTACTACTGGAGCTGAATTTACATCTTCATCTCCCGTTATTTCTTCTTCTATCGTGTTTTTAGCCTCATTTTTTGCATATTCATTTATAACTTTATCTAAATCTGTATTTGAATACCATTGCTCTATTGCTTGATTTATCTCTGATATTGTTGCTATCTTTACATCAATTTCCATTCCGGCTATACGCTTAACATCTCTAATTGCCTCTCTGTCTTGAGGGTCTTCCATTGCTAGGTATAATTTGCCATTTTTTATTTTATACGGAAATACATTATACCTTTTGCATATGTTTTGCGGTATTTTTTGTATTGCTTCTGGATTTATATTTGAAGGGGTTAAATCTATATTATCTATGTTTAGTAGCTCTGTTAATGCATTTGTTAATAACTCTGCTGTTATTAACCCTTGTTCTATAAGAATTTCTCCTATTCTTTTGCCTGTACCACCCTGGTGAATTAGAGCTTTTTGTAGTTGCTCTTCTGTTATATATCCATATTGAACTAATTTATCACCGATTCTTATTCTATTTGAATTCATTTTGTCACCTCATATTAGAACATAAATATTTATTCAAAAAAGGAAGCAACATAAAATAATGATAACTTCCTTTTCCAAATAAATATTTCAAATTAATTTGTTGTATCTTTTGCCATTATAGTAACAGTAACAACGTTACCGCTTACATTTGAAATTTCTTCACCTAATTGTTTTTTAACGGCTTCTGCAATTTCATTCTTAGTCATAGTAAAATTAACTACTAAATCCTTACCTTCAGAATTTATTATAACACTTGATATTGCCTTCTCTGGTTTAGACTCTACTAATGGTTCTATATCTTCTTCTTCTGGCACATCACCTGTTGTTGTATACTCAGATATTACAGCGGTTCTATAAGCACTTATATATGATACTGCATCTGCTGCATGAGCCTTATTTATATTTTTGAATAATGATGGTACTGCTACTACTGCTAATATGCCCATAATAGCTATTACTACTAATAGTTCTACTAATGTGAAACCTTTGTTATTTTTCTTCTTATTGAACATTGTTCTTCCCCCTTGGAATTTTCTTTTATAATACTCTTAATATGGTAAGAGCTATCAATATAAAAAAAGGCTATACCTAAATTTAACTAATTTATAAATTAGTTAAATTTAATAAATATAGCCGGTTGCACCACTAACTCCGTATATCCCAGGTGCCCAAATACAGAATATACTTCTTAGTTTCAATTTTATATCACATAAATATTAACATTTTTTCTATAATATACAACTTTTTCCTAATATTTTTAATGAAAAAGTAAATTTTATTATACTTTTGTATATATTTTCATCACAAATTATATTTTTACAATATGTACCAATACCTTAAATAAAAAAATACACTCTGTTAAAAACAGAGTGTATTCACTATATTACAATTAGAATAAAACACTTATAGATTCATTAGAGAATATTTTCTTTATAGCATCTCCAAATAAAGGAGCTACTGAAAGAACTTTTATCTTATCTATTTTCTTTTCTTCATGAAGTTGTATAGTATCTAATACTATTAACTCACTTATAGCAGAATTATCTATTCTTTCTATAGCAGGTCCTGATAATACTCCATGAGTACAGCAAGCATATATATCTTTAGCTCCAAATTCTTTAAGAGCATTAGCTGCATTAGTTATTGTTCCAGCTGTGTCTATCATATCATCTAATAATATAACGTTCTTTCCTTTAACGTCACCTATTATATTCATGACTTCACAAACATTAGCTTTAGGTCTTCTCTTGTCTATTATAGCTAGAGGAACTTCTCCGTCTAATGTAGTTGCGAACTTTCTAGATCTTGTAACACTTCCAAGATCTGGAGATACTACTACTAAATCTTCTATACCTTTTTGGTTGAAGTAATCAGCTAATATACTTCCACCTAGTAAGTGATCTAGTGGGATATCAAAGTATCCTTGAATTTGAGCTGCATGTAAATCCATAGTTAATACTCTATCCGCTCCTGCTGCTGTTATTAAGTTTCCAACTAATTTAGCTGTGATAGGATCTCTTGACTTTGCTTTTCTGTCTTGTCTTGCATATCCGTAGTAAGGTATTACTGCTGTTATTCTACCAGCTGATGCTCTTCTTAGTGCATCTATCAATATTAATAACTCCATTAAGTTATCATTTACTGGACTATTAGTTGATTGAACTACGAAAACATCACATCCTCTAACTGTTTCGTTCATGTTAACAGATATTTCTCCATCGCTGAACTTTCCTACTGTACAATCTGCTACAGGTACACCTATGTAATCAGCTATTTTTTGTGCTAACTCCTTAGACGAGTTTCCTGAAATTATTTTAATTTCACTTCCGCTAGTATTCATTGCTTATCCTCCCGAAAATTTTAAACTTTTGATATATATTTTGTGATTTGTATTTTATAATTTTTAGACTAATTCTAAAAATAATAACCTGATTAATTTTATTTGCTGTCTCTTACTCTTTTCTTTTCTACCCATCCTTCTTTAACAACTTGTCTTTCTCTTGCAATTGCTAAAGCACCTTTAGGTACATCATTTGTTATTGTCGAACCTGTAGCTATATAACCATCTTCCTCTACTATTACTGGTGCAACTAGGTTAGAGTTCGATCCTATAAAAGCTCCATCTTTTACTACAGATTTAAATTTATTTTTACCATCATAATTAACAAATACAACACCGCATCCTATATTAACATCTTTTCCTACATGAGCATCTCCTATGTAAGATAGATGAGAGGCTTTTGAATTATCTTCTATTGTAGCATTCTTAACTTCTACGAAGTCTCCTATTTTAACATTGTTTCCTATGTTACTTTTTGGTCTTAAGTACGCATATGGTCCCACTGTTGTATTTTCTCCAACTACACTGTCTATTATAGTTGAATTCTTCACTTCTGTATTATCGCCAATAATTGAATTTTCTATAGCTGAATTCATTTCTATAACACAGTTACTTCCTATTTTAGTGTTTCCTTTTAACATAACTCCTGGATATATTATAGTGTCATTTCCTATTTCAACATCAGATTCTATATATGTAGAATTAGTATCAATTATAGTTACACCATTTACCATATGAGCTTCATTTATTCTTCTTCTCATTATTTCTTCTGCTTTTGATAATTCTACCCTAGAGTTTACACCCATAAGTTCTTCTATTGTTGAACCATTGTATGCCCCTACTTTTTGACCTCTATCTCTCATTATGTAAATAGTGTCTGTTAAGTAGTATTCTCCTTGAGCATTGTTATTATCTATTAAGTCTAAAGATTCTCTTAAAGATTTTCCGTTGAAACAATAGATTCCTGAATTTATTTCTTTTACAGCTTTTTCTTCTTCATTTGCATCTTTTTGCTCTACTATCTTTAATAAATCTTCATTATTATCTCTTATTATTCTTCCATATCCAGTTGGATTATCTACCTTAGTTGTTAAAACTGTTGCATGATATTCATTTTCTAGATGATATGCAAATAATCTTTTTAAAGTATCTTCTTTTATTAATGGAGTATCCCCACATAAAACTACTATTGTATCTTCGTCATTTATGTATTCCTTTGCCATTTTAACAGCATGCCCAGTTCCTAATTGCTCTGTTTGCATTGCTATCATACTGTCCCTAGGAAGTCTTTCTTTTACAACATCACTTTCGTGTCCTAAAATTACTACAATATCGTTTACTCCTGATTTTTGAGAAACATTTATAACGTGATTTACCATTTCTTTTCCGCATACTTTGTGTATTACTTTAGGATATTTAGACTTCATTCTAGTCCCTTTTCCTGCCGCAAGAATTATTGCTTTAAAGTTCATGATTTGACTCCTTTATTTATTAATTAATCTCTATATATTATATTCTATTATTTAATTCTGATATTCTGTATACAATTTCTTCATTTCTCTAACTAATATAGCACTTTTCTTATTAAAAGTACAGTCATTAAAGTGTTTTTTCCAATAAAAAAGAGCCGAATAGTTCGGCTCATCCATACTAATTTAATACTAAATAATGTTATTTGTTTACTATTCTGCTGCTACTTCTAATTGAGCAACTGCTTCATGGTAAGCTTTTAATACAGCTTCCTCTAGAACTTGTCTCATCTCAGCATTTATTGGATGAGCTATATCTCTAAAGTTTCCTTCCCCTACTTTTCTACTTGGCATAGCTATGAATAGTCCATTGTGTCCTTCTATAACCTTTATGTCATGTACAACAAATAGATTATCAAAAGTTATTGAAACTATACATTTCATTTTCCCTTCATCAGTTATTTTTCTCACTCTTACGTCAGTAATGTTCATACCTCAATA
>JABLTN010071870.1_pt1 | contig 14224 bp, 13 predicted proteins | sample 7160141 | NCBI WGS metagenome assembly JABLTN01 (sample SAMN14651226, study PRJNA627086) | human gut metagenome | isolation source: feces | host: Homo sapiens | reverse complement strand
TCTGATGTGCAGACGGCGATCCGGAACCGCCTTTCCTGCGCAGAAGCATTTGAACAGTATCACTCGGCAAAGGAGCGGCAGTATCCGTACTATCGGATCACTGTCCGCAATTATACGATCTTCTATGTCGTCATTGATGATGTCATGGAAGTCCGCAGAATTATTTACAGTCGGCGCGATATCAAGCACCAGATCTGAATCACTGGTTCAGGATACTATCCACCGTGCACTCCACCATTCCAATCTCATCATCCTCAGCCAGATCGTAGGCGGGCGGCTGCCCGCTGCGGTCTGGCTGCTTTTCTTTGATGGGTGGTTTGGGGATGCTTGACGGTTCTTTTTGTGCTGGGGCCTGAGGCCGCTTTTGCGGCGCTGTCTCGGCTTCTTTTCTCCGCCACTCCGGGATGTAGTCAATGACGCGGCAGGTGGTGAGACCGGCGTAGTCCGGCAGCTCCTCCGGCGTCATTTTGTAGAGGAGCGCGGGCTTGTGCCCCTTGAACAGCGCAAGACACTTCCGGTTCTCCAAGCGGAGGACTTCATCCGGGTTCATCAGATCGCGCTGCGTGTTGCTTCGCGTTTGGGAGTAGGGGCGCGTGGACGAATACACCGGTGAAAACAGCGGCATCATCGGCATCTGATTATTGAGAACGGAGATCGTCACCTTGCCGCATTTCTCCGAAATGTACTTTGCCGATGTCAGGTCGTTGCAGCCCATATAGAGCGTCTGGTCGAACGTCGCAAGCTGATTTTCCCATTCCTTGCCCGGATACTTTTCCTGCCACTGAGAAAGGCTCTGCACGACGATCTGCGCGGACATATTGAAGCCGCGGATGCTGTTCAGACTGTCCGCTACGCCGTCCAGATAGCCGATGTTGCAGTATTCGTCGAGGCAGAAGTTCGTCAGCACCGGCAGCCGCCCACCCTCGCATTGCAGACGCGCGAAGTTGGACAGCTGCGGCAGCGCCAATGAGAAGAACAGCGACGATAAAAAGCGGTACGCGCTGTCCTGCGCGGAGATGATGACAAAATACACACAGGGTCGCTTGCCGGGGAGCAGGAGATCGACATCGTTGTTGCGCGTGATCTTATCCACCAGGCGGCTTTGGAAGACCGCCAGCCGGTTGCCGAGACCAATGACGATGTTGCCCCAGAGATTTTCCTTTGCCTTGAGGAACAGACCATGCGGATATTTGGCTGGATGCTCCGGCGGGAGAGCAGCTAACCTGCGGTTGATTTCCTCAATGCTCTCCGTCGCGATCATGCGGTACACATCGCCGAGCCCACGCTGTTCAATGGGGAGCAAATTCCCGTTTGCATCGCGCAGGTTGACGACGTAGTGAATGAGCGCCATGAGTAAATTCAGCTCCGCCCGGCTCCAGAAGTCGTTGGCCTCCTTCGGCCCCGACGTGTTCTGCACGATCGTGTTGGCTACCGTCTGCACGAGCTGCGGCTGGGTGTCCAGTCCATACAGACAGTTCCAACCGTCCGAGTGTTCCATGTCCAGAAAATTCACAGCTTTCACATAGAAGCCATGCTGCCGGAAATACGGAGAAAGACGTTCAAAAAGTTCGCCCTTGGCGTCCGTGATGAACGCGGACTCACCGCGCTTTGCGCAGCCCATGAGGAACGGGATGATAAAGCCTCTGGACTTGCCGCTGCCCGGCGCGCCGATGCAGAGTAAGTTATTATTGTCTCCGGCAACCATCCGGTGCGCGGCATAGAGTGCGTAAGCATCCGGATCGTCCGGATGCTTTTTAACTTTGCCGAGGATCATACCCTCTGTCTTGCCTGCGGGCGACAGCTCCAGAAACTCGCGCATTTCCTTCTCTGTCAGGAAACCGGACGTGCCATGCGTGCCGTCCGGGAGAATGTCAAAGCCGCGTGGGTCGTGCGTGTATTTATAGCCGGAGAACCAGATGTAGCCCTTTTTCGTGATGAGGCAGATAATCAGCACAATTACCAGCGTCGTCACGATCCCAAAGCCCGTGAATACCGCGCCCCAGTTTTTGAACGGGTTCAGCACCCAGATGCTTTTGATTTCTTCGCCCGTTTGATGAAAGGTCGAAGCGATTCCAAGCCGCAGGGAATTGAGAAACATCCCATAAAAATACCAGCCGATGATCACAGCTGGCACGCGCATAGGCAGCTTGGCTTTGTTTCGGGCAAGCCAGCTTTTGAATCTCGCATCCAGTTTGTCCTCCAGCTTTTCAAGGAGCTTTGAGAGGCGGAACATCCAGAACACTTCCTTCCGATGTGTAAAATGGCAGATCAGGCGGCGCGTATGGCGCGATACTTCCAAGCAGCTCCAGCAGCGCCGATTCCGTGATGGTAAAAACACGCGCCTTTCCGGTTTCGCGGTAGCGGCGGTTCAGAACAGCTTCCACCTGTTCGGGAAACGCAGCCAGCACGATTCGAGAAAGGCCGTCCGAACAGGCCGTTTCTACCGCTGCGTCAATGCGCCGCAGGTTCATATCCGCCGCCATGACGAATGGAGCGCCCTGATACATCGCGTCATACATCGCTCGATTCGCAGGCGGCGAAACGTAATGCGACTTCAGGATGATTCTCGCCAGAAGTTCACGGTAATTTGGAACACCCATGATGCGGAGCTGCAAGCAGCCCGTGTCATTGCACGGCAGCAGAAACAGCGGTAGCTTCAGGCAGTCGTAGACCTCGCGGTAGGATTGCAGGCGCGTGTTTTGATTCTCTTGCGCAGCGTCCAGTTCAGCAAGAATTTCTTCATAGTTGGACGCAGCAAAGATCATGGCACGCTGTTTTGCAGAAATTTCCGCCGTATGATTCTGAAAGGCGGTCAGTTCATCCGTCAGCGCAACGCAGCCGATACCGGGGCTGACCCAGTGGACCGTGCACATGAGGTCACCGGTATGGAGCAACGCTGCTACGCGGGTGCTGCCCCACGGATTGGAGCCGCGATTGCGATGCAGAAACGGCAAGAACAAGGATGGTGAAGATTGCAGCGCGGATTCTTTCATCAGAAAAACATTGACGCCGGCAGCATAGGCGGTTGTGACGATCTGTGCCAGCCGCAGTCTGCGTATGATATCCGGTTCCCGGTACGTCGGAGCCGTTGCAGGCGGAAGAACGAACCCAGCGGAACCTAAAACACGGTTGCCGCATGGCGTCAGAAGCCAGGCTTTCGCCGCATCAGAAAACCGGATCATCTGCGCGGCGCTAAGATTCATAACTTCGTCTTTGGAGAATGCCTCACAAAGCTCCTTTGACCGTATCATTCGGCACCAGCGGAGCAGCCGCAGAATATCAAGGTCACGACAACTCAGCATCATGCAGCTTTCCCGCCTTTCCTTTCCTGCGGTTTGCCGAAACCGTTCTTGCGCCGGTTCCGGCGCAATCACAATTTCGGCAAACACGCCTGTTTTTCCTGCCGCGCGTGATGGGTTTGCGTAGATGACAGCTTTTCTCACGGCTCGTGATGGGTCGGCACATGAAAGACCCATTGATTGATAAGGACTTTTTGCCGCTCCAAGCCATCAGCAGATCGCCGGTACAGATGATGCCTCCGAAACCAGTGAAAAATTGACCATTACGGATGGCTCCAAGGGACTGTACGCAATGCCTTTCTGGTGAAATTTGAAAAACTCCTCTGCGGATTCCGGCAGCACCAGGCTGATATGGCAGACATTCTCCGCGCTGCGGCTGGACATCATGTGGACGGATAGGTGGTACTGGTCGTCATCATCAATGACCAAGCCCTTGAGCGCATTGCTCACGGCTTTCCAGCCCTTGTTGTCCTGATCGAATACGTGCCGGCCATCCACGTCGCTGTGCTCATCAATGACAAGGAGCATCTGCTTGAAATGTAGGCGGAAATTCGTGTGCTGCATATACGCGGTCAGAAGCTGCCGCACGGTGTCCGTCAGCCAAGTCGCGGGCATATACCGGCAGTGCGGCAGAAGCGTGTCGATCTGCATATGCACCCAGCCCGCGCCCGCGATCTCGATGTGCCCGGACGGGAGCTGGAACTCCAGCCCGTCGCGCCGCCCGTATCCGCCAATGCCCGGCATCTGCGTTTCGCAGAGTGCGCGCAGATGGAGTGTCGCGGCCTCAAAGAAATACGCGGTTTCCTCCAGCGTGAGCTGCAATTTCTCACGGCTCATTTTGCCGCCGTCAGAAAGTGCGGACAGAGCGCCTGCTTTCTGCGAGGCTTTGGCAATGACGGATTGGATCTTTTTCACTTCTGCTGCAAATCGTTCTTCGTTCATACTTCTTGTTCCTTTCTCTTTAACAAATCTGTCGGCGATGTGGTAATCGCGTCATATTCTTTCTGCGTCGCGTAGAACGCGATGGGTACATGATTATAACCGATACACAGAAGCCCTTCGCCGCGGCGGAACCGTGTGATCTGACGGACTTCTTCCTCGGAGAGATTCAAGACGTTCTGAATCAGCCGCGCCTCCTGTTCCTCCATCTGCATAACGATCTTGATGCGGCTGGAATCCAGAATGCCTTTGCCATATTTGCCGTTGTCCAGCGAAAACAGATCCTGCATACCTTGTGTGGATGTGATGGCAATACCGCCGAGGCCGCGGATGGTCTTGACCATTTCCTGAATGTAGCCCGCCGCCAGTGGGTTGGAGTTCGCGCCGACCAGCGACCATAGCTCGTCTGAAATGAGCGCGGAGAGCTGTCCACCTGCGCCAGAAATGAGGTCGTTCGCGATGTCCGTCGCCCAGAAGATGCCGGGCAAAAGCAGATCGTCGGGCATACCGGATGTGTCAATGACGATGTATTTGTTATCAAGGTCAATTTCATTCCGGCTGCCCATCGCGGAGGCCGAGCCGGTCACATAGCGCGCCAGCACAACGGCAAGATGCCGCGTATCCGCGCTTTTCTGCAGCACGTCGTACCAGTCCGCCAGAATGGGCATTCTGCGAAAACTCCCGTCCTCGTTCAGAACGGAAGCATTGTCAAACGTGATGCCATAGCGCCGGTAACACTCGACCAGCGATGTGTCCAGATAGTTCCGATCCTCATCGCTGAGGTCGCGTTTTTGCAGGCTGTACCAGATGATAAGCCGCGAAATTTTATCCGCCAGCACGGAATCGTCGCGGGAGGCAAGCCCTTTGAGGCCCGCGTAGGTGTCGAGCGATTTTCTGCGGATCGCCATGATATTCGGGCAGTCCGGCGAGGATGGAGACATTCTCAGATACAGACCGCCGAGCTGTTCGCAGCGCGGGCGAAATTCGTGGCCTTTCTTCGGGATGATGTAAATGACGCGCTTGCCTTGCTGTCGTAAACGCCCGCCAACACATTGGAGCGTGAACGTCTTGCCCGCGCCGGACGAGCCGCCGATCCAGATGTTGCCGTTCGTGTATTTGTAGTCGTCATAGGGATTGAGAAAGACCGGCGAACGGTTATACATATTGAGACCCAGAAAAATACCGTTGCGGTCAGACAGCTCATAGGACGCAAACGGAAACGCTGCCGCCACGCCGCTGGTAAGCGCATTGCGGCGCGACTTGCGTTCAATGTCCGGGTCAAGATAGAGGATGGGGAGCATGGACAAAAATGCCTGCTCCTGCTTGTACTCGCAGCGGCGGGCGATCATGTCCACGGAGACGCACAGCTTTTCAACTGCCGTGACACGGTGTTCCAGTGTCTCAGGATCACTGGCCGTGACCTCAATGAGCGTGTGCATATAATAAAAATCCTCACCCTGCCGGTTCATCACATCCTTGAGGTACATACCGGACGCGATGGCACTGTCCAGTTCCTCAAAGTCCTGCCGGGTGTCTGCAACGTCGCGCATCCGGCTGCGGTTCATCATGGTCTGCTGGGAGATCTTCGCTAAGATTTTTTCCTTGGATTGCTTGTCAAAATGGAACGAAATGCTGACGCCCTCGCCAGCCTCGACCAGCGGAGCCAGCCAGCTTGCGCCGACGGTCGTGGAATACCCGTAGCCCGTGATGTAAAGATAGGCATGAAAAATGCCGTCCACTACGATGTAGTCCCGGCTTTTTGTGTCCACACTCGTGGGCGAGAGAATGTCTAAGATCGTTGTTGAGCCAGCCTCCAGCTCGCTCAGGTCCGGCGTTTCTTCGCCGAACAGCAGACGCTTGAGAAACGGCTGCTTCTTCGGCTGCTCCTTGACTGGCGGCTTCTCCTCCGGCGGCAAGCCGGGCGGCGGGGCAGCAGACTTTTTGCGGTTCTTTTTCAAGTGGATCACACTCCTTGAAATGGTTTATGATTGCTTTTGTTCATAGAAAATTCAGAACGGAATTGTTTGGTATGGCGTTGATTTTTTGCATTATGTCGCATATAATATGGGTGAATCGAAAGATTCACAGCAGGTGTTTCGCCGCCTATATCCCAAGTGCGAGGCGTTAATGATGTAGCTGGCTTGGGCGTAAGTTCTTTGGGCCACCGCAGGCAGGAAGAATTTCCTGCCATTTTTTATAAGCGCATGGTGAAGGCCTCAGTTCATGGCGGCTTGACAATATATCATAAAAGGAATATACTAATAGTGGGCAGATAAAAGGTGCATATATGTTTGAAATTGAGTTTTATCAACTACCGAATGGAACAAAACCGGCGGAGGAGTTTCTGGACTCGCTGGATACAAAGATGCGCGCGAAGGCCTTGCACAGTCTTTCGATTTTAGAGGAGTTCGGAAATCAACTGCGCGAGCCATATTCCAAACAGTTGGAAGACGGTCTGTTTGAGCTTAGGATCAAATTTGCGAGTGACATTTCCAGACTATTTTATTTCTTTGTGGTCAATCATACGATCGTTATTACAAATGGATTTGTAAAAAAGACTACGAAAACCCCAAAATCAGAGCTGATACTTGCCCGTAAATATAAGGCAGACTATGAAAGGAGTCATCGCCATGAGTGATTTCAAAAAGTATCTTGCGCAGCAAATGGAAGATCCTGCGTTCGCTGCTGAGTATGAAGCGCAGCGGCCGGAATACGAAGCGATTCGCGCGGTGATCGCTGCGCGGCTTGCCTGTAATATGACGCAGAAAGAGCTTGCTGAAAAGACCGGGATCCGGCAGTCCAATATCAGCCGGATCGAAAACGGCTCTGCAAGTCCCACGATCGATACACTGGCAAGAATTGCGGCTGGGCTCGGAAAGCAGTTAAAAATTGACTTTGTCTGAATTGAATCCTACACATTCAGGAGGAACGGAGAAATCCGTTCCTCTCTTTATTCTCCATACACCCCATGCACCTCCGTTGTCATGTCAAACACACCTTCCGGCAGCTTAACGCGCAGGCTGGTGCCTTTGTTGATCAGCTCATACAAGAGCTTCAGCACGAAATCATCCGTGTAGCGCGGCTCTAAGACCTCCAGCTCGCAGATATCCAGATACCGCCGCGCCGTGTCCGCTTCTTCGTTCAGGCGCTGGATGATGCCCTTGACCGTGTTGCGCTTGGCGCGCATCTTGGCCTCGTATTGAAAAACGAGAAAGAACCGGTGCCGGATGGATTCGCTGGCAATGCCGAGACCGATTTTCTCAATATTGTCCTCGATCTCCGCGCGGCAATTTTCACTTTCCTCAGTTTTCTGAAACTGCCGCATCTGCTCGACGTATTCGCTTGTGTCCGGCGGGAGCGTGCGCACCTCGCAGCTCATGCTGTCCGGCGCGATCTTCAAATATGCAGCGTAGGATGTAATGATATTCTGCTGATCGGACGGGGATTTTAGATAAAAATTGACCGGCAGCACCTCAAGGATTTTAATAAAACGGTTGTCCTTCGTGATGACCACGCCGCCGATAATATTCTTGACCGGCAGCCACGCCTGAATGCTGTCACGATAGGTCGCGCCGCCGTGACTGGTCGGCGCGGCCGTGCCGAAAATGGCGTCCTTCATGCTCATGTCGAATGTACCTCCCCGCGATAAAAGATCATGCGCCGGTGCTTGCGCCAGTTTATCCACGCCTTGAGCCATCTGGTGAGACTGTCGCCGCCGATGCCAATGAGCGCAAAACCGCCCACGGGAACGAGGATCGTCATCGTGACGATGATCTTCGGCATAAGCGTCAGCGGCAGCAGCGCCAGACAGAGAAAGAGGATGGGAATGCACAGCAGCACGGTTTCGACCGCATTGCGGATCTCAAACACGCCGAACAGTTTGCCCGCGTCCGTAAAATTTACGGGGATATGATAGGTTTCATAACTCATATTCGTATTCTCCCACGCGCTCCATCAGACTGTTTTTGCAAGCAATATATTCTTGATGCAGCGTATCAAGTTTTTCTCCGCGCTGCGCGATGATCGCCTCAAAGCCGCTTTGGATTTTCTGTACAGTCTCCGCCGACGGCTTGTTTTCGCTCAGCTCCAGCTCGCTGATCCGCTGCGCGGATACGCCGCAGGCCCTGCCAAGCTCGACCATGCTGACATGGTGCCTCAGGCGGAGAATGCGGAATTTTCTGACCTTCATAGGCCCCTCCTTTATTCGTCATATTGTATGTACGGGATCTTGCACCAGCCCTGCCAGCCGCGGCCCTCGACCTTTGTGCGCACCACGCCGTACTGGGTTCCCATCGCCTCAATGGCATAGCCGTTCCCGACATAGACGCCCCAGTGTCCCTGCTTCCAAAGACCAAGACCGACAATATCGGGCATCGTGTCCATACCGCCGTACTCGGTGCCGTTTTCCTTGGCAGACGCATACATCCGGTCGGCATTGTAGTCCGGCATCCCGTTTGTATTGTAGTCAATGGTCAGTGTGTCGGGATTCAGCCAGCCGTAGCCTTTGAGCAAGCCAACGCAGTCCGTTGTGCGGCGGCCGAGCCAGTGCTCGCGGATAAACGCCTCCGATGCGCCGATGTCCGGATACTGCTCCAGCTTGTATTGGAGCATGGATTCCGTCAGGACGGTTCCAAACGTCCCCCACACATACCCCCAACCGTGTTCCCACGCCTGTATCGCATAGGCGGCAAGATCATGGTTGTTTTTTGTGCGCGGATTTGTAAAACCGGAGATATCAATGGTATTGTCGGCGTTTCCACCGCTCTCCGCGCCGCCTCCACCGCCGGGCGAGGGCTCGGTCGGGCCGGTGTAGCCGGTATCGCCAGCGTAATTTGGCTTGTAGGCTTCAAATTTATCTTTGTATTTGTTGAGCGCGTCGCTCTCATAGATCGTCTCAAACAGTGCGCCTGCCCACGTTTTGGCGTCCTCGTCAAACTCCAGATCATCCATGAGCTTGTCTTTATCGAGCGGCTGGAAGATAATACGGAGGACAGTCTGGTCGCCGGAGGATTCCAGCCGCGTCGTGTGATTGAGATTGGAGATCAGAAGTGACTGAACTTCCTCCGGCTTCATTTCAGATAAGTCCTGCTTGTGGGCAACGGAATTGATGGCGATGTACCAGCAAAGATCTTCTTCATCGAACTTGCTGGACACCCGGATCTCATCGATCGTGACGCCCTGATTCTCATACGCGGCAGCTTCGCCGGTAATAATGGCATCCTGCTGCGTCTTTTCAAAGTCCTCCAACGATAGATATGCGCCGCCGATGGAAAGCGCCTGCTCCCGCATGGTGATCTGCGGGTCCTTTTCGGACGTTTCGTAGCCGAAAAACATATTTGGCATAGCGGAGATCACGAACATTGGGATCACGATGATGGCAATGAGAACGCCGACGGCAAACTTGATGATCGTTGGCAAAAGCTCCTTCGCAGCGGCAGCCGCCGCGCCGTGAAGCCCTCCTGCGATTGCCGCCCGCACGATGTTGACAGCTGCCTTGACAACGCGCGCCGCATTCGCCATGACCTCCGCAGCGGAGCGGTGGTTCTGGTCATTCATCCGATGTCACCTCCGGCTTGCTCTCCTGCGGGCGCTTCGTCGTCTTCTGCGAGGTTTCATGCAGATCGAGATGCGACGGAATGGATTCCGGTGTTCTGCCGGTCAGCGGAACAAACGGCTTCTTGACCGCCTTTTCCGCAGCGGGCTTCTGCACCGCCGATGCTGCTTCCGTGTTGATCCCAACTGCCGTGGGCGCGATTCCTGCGGTACCGGGGCGATGATAAAGCGTCTGCTCCTTCTTCTGCGGCTCCGGTTGTGTACCGGGTCTGCGTTCCTGCGGTACCGGACGCTTGGCAGAGGATTCTGCTGCAGGGCTTCTTTGCGGCCCGCGCGATTCCTGCGATACCGGAGCCGACGCAGTCATGCTGCCCATAGCAGACGGGGTCGCCGGTTTCCTGCTCTGCCGTTCGGAAGAAGCGGGAGACGTATGCGCAACAGTTTGCGGTGGCTTTTCTGCGCTGCCGCCTTGCGCGGGAATTGGGCGCTGCGAAGCGTGCTGTTCTGCCGGACGCGCTGCATCAGGCCGCGCGGTCGAACGTGGGGGCGTACCAGCTTCGCGGTTGGAAGACGGCGCTGCCGAAGATACCGGCGTTGTGGGTGCGGGATGCTCCCGATTTGTGGAGTGGCCATCCATACGGACTCCGCTGGACAGCTGCACCGTGCCGCCGGTCTGCTGCGCGGACACATGGTTCTGCTGTGTGATCTGGGTGTTTCCATTCGTGGAAACGCGCATCGTCTGCTGCACAGGCTGGGTATAGCGTCCGCCGATGGACGTGCGCTGTGTTCCTGCTGTACCGGGTACTGGCGTATTCTGCGGGCCGCTTGATTGCTGCGGCCGCGTACCAGTTCCTGCGGTATCGCGGGCGGGTGCGGAATGAGAATCTGGCTGTTTTCCTGCTACACCGTTTTGTGCGGGAATTGGCGGTGTGCTGCTGTGTGGCACAGACGGATTTCCTGCCATACCGGATCGCGGAGAAGCAGGCGAAGCCGGATGATCTGCTGCTGGCTGCGCGCCTGCCATGTTTGGAGCTTGCACAAAGGTACTGCGCTGCTGAACGGATTCTGCTTGCGTATTTCGTACCTGGCTACCGTTCGGATGGTTTGGCATTCCTGCGCTGCCGACAGGCTGTGCCGGGCTGCGCGGAGTGGCAGACGGCAAAACAGAATTGTTCGGCATTGCATTTGGCGCGGCCGCATTCGGTGCGCCTCGCTGTGTGTCAGGCGGCTGCACAAAGGTGCTGCGCTGCTGCGCAGACTCGGCCTGTACCGTCTGTCCCTGTGCGCTGCTGTGATACGACTTTCCTGCAGGACCGGTCGGCTGAACGGTAGTGCGCGATGGATTTTGGCCTGCCGTTTTTCCTGCCGCACCGAACGAAACCGCGCCAGCAAGATTCTGTACCGATGCGCTGCTGCGCGGATGGGATTCCGACTGGGAATGTACGGCCTGTTCCTGCTGCGTATTCTGCGTGACCGCGCCGTCCATGACGGGCTGCGAAGTTCCTGCGGGATGATACGGCGCGCCGGGCGAGGCTTTTGCTGCTGTGGACGCAGCTTTGTTCTCTGGCGCTGCTACATGACCCGGTGCACGTCTGGTGCCGGGCGGCACGGCGGTTTTGCGCGTGGAGTTGGGCTGCTTGCCGGTGCCAGCAGGCGCGGCTTGAGGGAATGCGCCCGCCATCTTTTCGGCGGCGGATTGTACGGTATCCGTCTGTGCAGCAACCGTCTGAGCCGAAATAGATTCTTGATTGAATGCAGGATTCGCGCTGTTTTGCTGCGCAGACGTGCTATGATGATAGCCGTTTGCGTGCGAGGGCGCATTGACATTGGAAGTGCTGCCAGCACCGCCAGTACGGGGCCCGGTCGGTGCGTTCGGCTTGGAATTTCCGCTGCCGCTGCGCGGCTGATTGCCGTTCCTGCCGATGGTATGCGCTGCATTGGACACCATTGAGCGAACGACCATCATCGTCATCGCGCCGGGGAAGCCGCGGCCTAATGGATCGCCCGTCATGGCAGGATTCAGGCCGATGCGTGCAAGGATGCTGTCCGCTTTTTTCGCCACCTTGACGATCGTAATGACCAGCACCATCCACGGCAGCACGTCAAGGCCGCTCGGATAGTACGACAGCACAGATAAAAGCATCTTGACGAACATCACGTTCGTCGCCATCAGCAGGCACATCGAGCCGAACATCCGGCACCAGCCGGTAAAAATGTCCGACGTATTCCGGCTGCCGCCCATGCCAAAGGCGAGGGGTGAGGTGATCGTCAGCACGGCGAGGATAAAATACCGCTCTGCCATTTCCATAATGAGCTTGAACGTCTGAAACATGACGATGATGCCGCAAATCACGACAAGCAGCCAAGAACCGGTCAGACCGCCGAAGGAGGCTTCATCCGCAAATGTAATATCCACGGCGTCCGGCATTTGCAAAAGCTCAATGACGGTCGATGTCATATTCAGCCCCAGCTCGCAGATCTGTGGGCTTGCCACCAGCAGAAACGAAAAGGCAAACGTCCTTGTAAAAAGCAGCTTCGGGTCTTCGGCATCAAAGCCGAGCCCCGCCGCCATGCCGCGCGTTGCCTGAAAGACGAGATTGCCGATGAGCAGCGCCCAACCGACGCCCAGCATGATCTGGCGGATGGTATCAATGACGGGCATGTGCTCACGCAGATACGCAAAATCCAGACTCATCAGGTCAAACAGCGCGGACGCAAAATACTCCCAGCATTCCAGGATCAGGCCGTAGATCCATTCGATAAAGCCCTGAAAGAGCAGCTCCAGCAAGCATCGTCACCTCCGTTCCGCGCCGGATGATTCTGTCCTGACTTTTTAACTCTGGATCGTTGCAAGGCCCTGAAACAGCGGCGCAACATAGGCGATGAACGCGCCGATGCCGTTAATGACTGCCCACGCGATCCAGATGCGCCGCAGCCAGTCCCACGCCTGATCGACCTTGTGCTGATTATTGGAGAGCTTTGCGCCGACGACCGCGACGGCGGACATCAGACCGGCCAGCACCGTACTGATGCCTGCGATCTTGTTGTAAACGTCCACAATGATACGGTTTGCCGCCGTCCACATATCCTCGACAGCAAACGCCTGCACACAAAACAGGCTGACGCACAGTAAAAGCAGCAGGCAGAGTGTATAAAAACGATATAGCTTTTTCATTGATTCCTCCAAAAATGGATGTACCGAAGACTGAGCAGCCCCCGGCGTTGAAATGTTCACATTTGAACGGTAAACTAAAAATATAAAGGAGTGAACGCCATGCTCTACGCATGTAATACCTGTGAGCAAACCTTTTGGGGCTTTGACCGCTTCATGCCGCAGCAGTGCCCGGAATGCGGGTGTATGACGGTGCGCAAAGCAACCGAGGAAGAACAGACCGTCTATGAATTGGAGCAGGCCCTGTCATGGCAGGCTGCGCACAACAGAAAAGAAGCATAAACCTGAGAACGGAAACCCGTTCTCAGGTTTTTTTTGATCATTCACCGCCCCATTCCAGAACAAAGACAATGGAGAGAACTTCCTGCTCGGTGATTGCTTTGGATACGGCGCTGACAACGGCATCGTAGGAGAGTGGCAACCGGCTGTTCTCCGCAATTTCCCACGGGGAGGTCAGGGAGAATATCTCTGTATCACCAGTTTTGTTGGTCTGCGCATCATTGATCTTGAAACCGAGGAGCTTCGCGTCAACCTTTTCATGCGCCATGTCAGTCGTGTAGGGAACGAGCTGCCAGCCATTCTTCGTGCTGATGCTAACCGAAGATACAACAACTGTGCCGGTAGAAGCATTGATGATCTCCGCGCTGCCCGTGTGAACCTCGCCGCTTTCATCGACAACGAGGGGCAATGTGACCGGAACAGTGACCGAGAAAACCTCGGTGATCTCCCAATGGGCGTAATACGTTTTATCTGCGGTTTCCGTGAAAACGTCATTTGCTGTTACCTGCGTACCGCCGTTCGCTTCCGTGAACCAACCAAGGAACTCCGCATTTTTGCGTGTCGGCTCAGTCGGCAGCACCAGCTTTTCGCCGTAGGTCTGATTTGTGGTTTCTGTTTTGCCTGTACCCAGATCCCACGTCACGACGTATTTGTTTGCTTCAAACTGCGCGTAAAACGTTGTGCTGGCCGTGATCGAAGTAACGGTATTGTAGAGCTTGCCGCCTGTTTTGACCGTGTACCAGCCTTTGAAACTGTGCCCCTTTTTGACAGGGAGCGATGCGGGGATCGTCGGCTTGCTGTTCGGCTGAACAGTTTCACTGTACGCTGGTTTGCCGTCAATCGTGCCGCCGTTGCTGCCTGCATCCCATGTAACGGTCAACGAGACAGTCGCGCCGCAATCGTCGCACTTGCCGTCACCGTTCGCGTCGGTGTGGTCAGCGTATTCATAGCCAGAATCGCCGCAGGCCGAGCACGTCTTGGT
>JABLTN010036927.1_pt1 | contig 14226 bp, 9 predicted proteins | sample 7160141 | NCBI WGS metagenome assembly JABLTN01 (sample SAMN14651226, study PRJNA627086) | human gut metagenome | isolation source: feces | host: Homo sapiens | reverse complement strand
GTATCCGCCAAATAAAATTTCAAAAACAGTCTTAAAAATGCAAGCATTTTATACCTGTTTTTTGAAATTTTGCTTGGCTCTGAACAGTTACAAATAAAGACAGTCAACGTTGATCTGATGAACATTGTGTATTTTTTATTGCTTACAGCTACTCTCTTGAGTATAATAAAAGGGGAATCGACGATATATGAACACAGCCATTACAAATAGAATCACTGCCGCCAACGATAAGGCGCAGTATGACGAATACGCCAAGCAGCTGATCGCACAGAAGCTGATACTTGCCAATATACTGATACAGACGATTGATGAATTTAAAGGCATGCAGCCGGAAGACATTATCTCACGCATCGAAGGAGAACCATTGATCGGTGTTGTTCCGGTTGAACCCGGTATGACAAATACCAGCTACACCCATTCATCCGGAGACCAGCTCATTGGCCTCAACACTGAGAACAGCGAGATCAATGAAGGTATGATCCGCTTTGACATCATCTTTTACGTCCGCATGAAGGATGGCCTTGCACAGGTTATCATCAACATCGAAATTCAGAAAGACGAGCCCACCCAGTACTTTCTTCTGAACAGGGCGATCTTCTATGTCAGTCGCATGGTCTCCTCACAAAAAGGAAGAGATTTCGTCCATCAGAATTACAATGATATGAAGCGTGTATTCAGTATCTGGCTCTGTCTGAACATGGATAGCCACAGCATGTGCCATATCCATCTAACCAGGGATGATCTCATTAATCATCATAACTGGAAAGGAAATCTGGATTTACTAAATATTATCTTTCTGGGCATCGGTGAAGAACTGCCGCCACAGGAAGAGCAATACCAGCTACATCGCTTGATTGCTGCACTTTTATCCAACCAATTACCTGCAGTAGAAAAGCTTAAAATCATCCATAACGAATATCATATCCCATTATCACAACCTTTAACGGAAGGAGTCAACATGATGTGTAATTTAGGTGAAGGCATTGAAGAAAGAACCGCCGCAAGAGTTACTAAAGAAGTTACTAAAGAACTAAACGCTAAACATGCCAAAGAACTTACAGAAAAGCTGGCCGAGAAAGACCGTATCATCTCAGCTTACCAATTATTAGCAAGGCATACACCTATCGCACAGATTGCCGCTGAGACCGGACTTACTGAAGAAGCCATCCGCGCACTCTAAAGCAAATCCTAAATCGTCAACAAAAAACGTCAATCCAGCATTTACGTCTGCATTGGCGTTTTTTACATAAACAGATATTTGAACTAATCATACAACAGTGAACATTACGAATAGAATCACTGCCGCCAACGATAAGGCGCAGTATGACGAATGCATCCAGACCCACTGACGCAAGTACCCCCTATGTATCTGACCATCGGCTCGCCGGTCTGAATACCGAACACAGCGAGATCAATGAAGGCATGATTCGGTTTGATATCATTTTTTATGTACGTATGCGAGACGGTCTGGCACAGATTATTATTAATATCGAGATTCAGAAGAATTCACCGGAGAAGTACCAGCTTCTTAACAGAGCGATTTTCTATGTCAGCCGCATGGTTTCCTCTCAGAAGGAACGTGACTTTGACAAGCAGAATTTTGATGACATGAAGCGTGTTTTCAGCATCTGGTTGTGTATGAACATGCCGTCCAACAGCATGAGCTATGTCCACCTCACCAAGGAAGATATTCTCGAACATTATAACTGGAACGGTCATCTCGACTTATTGAACATTGTCTTGCTCGGCATTGGCCGCGAATTGCCGCCTCAGGAAGAGCAGTATGAATTACATCGCCTGATCGGCACCTTGTTATCTGCAGAATTGACCGTAACACAGAAACTTGCAATCATAGAAACCGAATACCATATTCCATTAAGCGTAGAGTTAGAGGAAGGAGTGAACGATATGTGTAATTTAGGTGAAGGCATTGAGGAAAGAGCCATTGAAAAAACAAAGAAAGAAGTTATTCTGGATATGTATCAAAATGGATGTAACTTAGAACTAATCGCTACAGTAACTAAGAAAAATATTTCTGAAATTGAAGAGATTATCAATAACTCCATTGTATCTTTACACTGATTATAATAAACACAAAGAAAGTAGTGAGCATGTTATGTCTAACTTAGGTGAATGGATCGAAGAAAAAGCTATTGAAAAAACTATCGAAAAAACCACAAAGGAACTTATTTTAAATATGCACAAATATGGTCTTTCATTAGAAAAAATTGCTGATATCGTCAAGAAAGACATTTCAGAAGTCCAGGAAATTATCAGCAATTCCTGATTAACAAAACGCCAATACAGCGTCCCCGCTGCATTGGCGTTCTCTATTTTTTCATGTCTATTGAATTAATTCATCTGCTGTTCGCAGCTATTTATTTCACGAATACTTTCTTCAGATGCCAGATATCTCTTACATACTCTTCAATGGTTCTGTCAGAGGAGAACTTGCCGGAGCATGCTGTATTGAGAATGGCCATTCTGTTCCATGACTTGCTGTCTCTGTAAGCTTCATTGATCTTCTTACGTGCCTCAGCATAAGATCTGAAGTCTTTCAGAATGAAGTAAACATCCTGATTGATCAGAGAATTGAACAGTTCACGGAAAGTCTCTGTATCGCCATTGGAATATGTGCCGTCCACCATCTGATCCATGACTCTGCGGATATCTGCATCCTGCTCATAGATCTCTCTCGGATTATAACCGCCGTTGGCTTCATAGCCCATAACTTCATCGGAGCTCATACCGAAGATAAAGGCATTCTCGCTGCCGACTTCTTCAACGATCTCCACGTTGGCGCCGTCCATTGTACCCAGTGTAATGGCACCGTTCAGCATGAATTTCATGTTGCCTGTACCGGAAGCTTCCTTGCTGGCTGTTGAAATCTGCTCTGAAACGTTGCTGGCTGCAAAGATGATCTCTGCATTGGACACACAGTAGTTCTCAATGAAGACAACTTTCATCTTGTCATTGACAGCCGAATCATTGTTGATCACATCCGCAACAGCATTGATCAGTTTGATAGTCTGTTTGGCTGTCTTATAGCCGGCTGCAGCCTTGGCACCGAAGATAAATGTTGTCGGATAGAACTTCATATCCGGATTGTCTTTCAGCTGATTGTACAGATACATAATGTGCATAATATTCATCAGCTGACGTTTATATTCATGCAGACGCTTGACCTGTACATCAAAAATGGAATCCGGATTGATATCGATACCATTATGCTCTTTGATATATTTGGCCAGACGCAGCTTATTCTGATACTTGATCTCCTGGAATTCCTTGCGGGCCTTGGAATCATCCGCCAGCGGAGCCAAACCTTTCAGCAATGGCAGATTCGTGATCCATTCGTCTGTACCAAGCTTATCTGTTACCCACTGTGCCAACAGCGGATTCGCATGAAGCAGGAAACGTCTCTGAGTGATACCATTTGTCTTGTTGTTGAACTTCTCAGGCATCATCTCATAGAAATCATGCAGTTCTCTTTCTTCCAAGATCTGTGTATGCAATCTGGCTACACCATTGACAGAGAAGCCTGCAATGATCGCCATATTCGCCATACGTACCTGACCTTCATAGAGGATTGCCATATTGCGAATCTTATCATACTGGTTCGGATACTTCTCTTCAACCTGGATCAGGAAACGACGGTTAATCTCTTCCACGATCTGATAAACTCTCGGCAGCAGACGCATAAACAGGTCAACCGGCCATTTTTCAAGGGCTTCAGCCATGATGGTGTGGTTCGTATAAGCACAGCATCTTGATGTGATATCCCACGCATCATCCCATTCCAGATTCTCCTCATCGATCAAAATACGCATCAATTCAGGCACAGTAACCGTCGGATGGGTATCATTCAGCTGGAAAACAACCTTATCCGGCAGCTGATGGATGTCATCATGTGTTGCCTTAAACTTCTTGATCACCTGCTGCAGGCTGGCTGATACGAAGAAATACTGCTGTTTCAGACGCAGTTCCTTACCACTGTAATGATTATCATTCGGGTAAAGGACTTCAACAATACTCTTGGCCAGATTCTCCTGCTCAACCGCTTTCTGATAATCACCCTTGTCAAAGGAATCCAGATTGAACTGTACAAGAGGTTCTGCATCCCAGATTCTCAGGGAATTGACAATACCGTTGTTGTATCCCACAACCGGCAGATCATAAGGCACAGCCATGACAGACTGATAGCCGTCCTGAACATACACATTGCGCCCAAGTTTCTCATTGTATTCAATTCTGACATAACCGCCGAATTTGATCTCCTGAGAATATTCCGGACGCTTAATCTCAAATGGATTGCCGTTCTTGAGCCAGTCATCCGGGATCTCTACCTGCTCACCGTTCACGATCTGCTGCTTGAACATACCGTATTTATAACGAATAGTACAGCCGTAAGCCGGATAATTCAATGTGGACAGGGATTCAATGAAGCAGGCCGCCAGACGACCAAGGCCGCCATTGCCAAGAGCCGCATCCGGCTCCTGGTCTTCCACGACATTGATATCCAGTCCCATCTCCTGCAGGACTTCTGCCACTTCCTTATAACAGCAGAGATTGATCAGATTGTTGCCCAGGGCACGGCCCATCAGGAACTCCATAGACAGATAATAAACGGTCTTGGCATCCTGTTTCTCGTATTCCTTGTGGGCATTCAGCCACTCATCAATGATCATATCCTTTGATGCATAAGCCACCGCCTGGAAAATCTCCTGCTGGCTGGCTGTTTCAGGTGTCTTTCTGAACAAATACTTGATATTGTTCAGAATTTCCTTCTTAAATGCTTCTTTATCAAATGGTTCGAATACTCTCTTTTCACCAACTGCTGCTATATCACTCATTCAGGCATTCTCCTTTTCTACACCGATCACAACGGTTTCGCCGTTGATATTCCACTCTTTATTATACCCCTTGATTGTATCAAAGCAGATTTCATTTGCCAATACTTCATCTTTGATTTCGGCATTGTTGCTGTCAACCAGAGTTTTGATCTTATCATTTTGAGCAAAATAAACACGAATATGATCCATTACTTCGAATCCAGCTTCTTTACGCATGGTCTGGATCTTGGAAATAATCTCACGGACAAAGCCTTCTTCTACCAGTTCAGGTGTCAGATTAGTATCAAGGACAACGGTTGTCTCGTACTCTGTATCGGAAACATAACCCGGCATCTGTGCGGCATCAATCAGCAGATCTTCTTCAAGCAGTTCGACCTGATCACCATCTGCATCAAATGTCAGTTTGCCTGTTGTCTTCAGTTCGTTCATGGCTGCGTTGCCGTCAACACTGCCAAGATACTGTCTGATAGCATTCAGTTTCTTGCCGTATTTCGGACCAACTGTACGCAGCTGCGGTTTAAAGCTGTAAGATGTAAATGCGCTGACGTCATCTGTGAAGACAACTTCTTTGACATTTAATTCATCTGCAATAATGTCTTTGTAGAAATCAGACAGTTCAAATGCAGCCTTGACATACATCTTGCCGATCGGCTGTCTGTTCTTGATGTTGGCTGTATTTCTGCAGGCACGACCCTGTACAACGATCTGAAGAACATGATCCATGTCTTCTTCAAGCTTTGTATCGATCCATTCTTCATTCACTTCAGGGAAGTCACAGAAATGGATACTTTCCGGCGCATTCTTATCTACATTCACAACGATGTTTCTGTAGATTTCTTCTGTCATGAATGGGATCATCGGTGCAGCAGCCTTACAGATCGTAACAAGTGCTGTGTAAAGTGTCATGTAAGCATTGATCTTATCCTGCTCCATGCCCTTTGCCCAGAATCTTTCACGGCTTCTTCTGACATACCAGTTGCTCATATCATCCACAAATTCCTGTAGGACTTTGGCTGTTTCAGGGATCTTGTAAGCAGCCAGGTTGGCGTCAACGGCCTTCACTGTAGAATTCAGTTTGGATAAAAGCCATTTATCCATAACAGATAATTTGCCGTAATCCAGTGTATATTTCATCGGATCAAACTGGTCGATCTCAGCATACAGTACATAGAATGCATACGTATTATACAGTGTTCCCATAAACTTGCTGCGGCCTTCAAGAACGGCTTTCTTGTGGAAACGGTTCGGCAGCCATGGTGCGGAGTTGGAGTAGAAATACCAGCGGATCGCATCTGCGCCGTATTCTCTCAAAGCTTCCATCGGATCAACCGCATTGCCCTTGGACTTACTCATCTTCTGACCGTTTTCATCCTGTACATGCCCCAGAACGATAACATTTCTGAATGGAGACTGGTTGAACAGCAGTGTGGAGATTGCCATCAGAGAATAGAACCATCCTCTTGTCTGGTCAACGGCCTCTGAAATAAAGTCTGCAGGATACTGTTCTTTGAACAGTTTCTCATTCTCAAATGGATAGTGATGCTGTGCAAATGGCATAGAACCGGAGTCAAACCAGCAATCGATAACCTCCGGTACACGATGCATTTCCTTGCCGCATTCCGGACACTTGATGGTAACAGCGTCAATGAATGGACGGTGCAGTTCGATATCATCCGGGCAGTTGTCGGACATACTCTTCAATTCTGCAATGCTGCCGATGGCATGCTGGCATCCGCATTCACATTCCCATACATTTAATGGTGTGCCCCAGTAACGGTTACGGCTGATACCCCAGTCCTGGATATTCTCAAGCCAGTTGCCGAAACGGCCTTTACCGATGCTCTCAGGGATCCAGTTGACTGTGTTGTTGTTGCGGATCAGGTCATCCTTGACAGCTGTCATCTTGATGAACCAGGATTCGCGCGCATAGTAGATCAGCGGTGTATCACATCTCCAGCAGTGTGGATAGCTATGCTCAAAGTTCGGTGCGGAGAACAGGAGTCCTCTCTCCTTCAGGTCTTTGATAACTTCAGGAGATACGCCGTTTTCACCTTCCAGATCTACTCTCTTGATACAGGAATGACCGGCCCACTTTGTTTCCTTTGTCATCATACCGTTTTCATCTACCATCTGTAAAAATGGCAGGTCATATTTTCTGCCGACCTTGCTGTCGTCTTCACCAAATGCAGGTGCGATATGAACAACACCTGTACCATCTGTCATCGTAACGTAGCTGTCGCAGACAACATAGTAAGCTTTCTTCTTTGTCTCAACAGGATAAAGGGCTTCGTATTCTTTATATTCAAGGTCTGTACCTTTATATGTCTCCAGAACGTCGTATGTGCCTTCGCCAAGAACTGTATCAGCCAGTGCCTGTGCCAGATAGTACACATAATCTTCCTCTTTCATCTTAACTTTGATGTAAGTCTCATCAGGATTAACACAAAGTGCAACGTTGGAAGGCAATGTCCAAGGTGTTGTTGTCCATGCGAGGATATAAGCGTCTTCGCCTTTTACCTTGAAACGTGCAATGGCAGATCTTTCTTTGACATCTTTATAACCCTGTGCAACTTCGTGGCTTGAAAGCGGTGTTCCGCAGCGAGGGCAGTAAGGAACGATCTTGTAACCTTTGTAAAGGAGCTTCTTGTCCCAGATCTGCTTCAGTGCCCACCATTCGGATTCGATATAGTTGTTGTCGTACGTAACATACGGATGCTCCATATCTGCCCAGAAACCAACGGCATCGGAGAATTCTTCCCACATGCCTTTGTATTTCCAGACGCTATCCTTACAATGCTGAATAAACGGTTCCATACCGTAAGCTTCGATCTGATCCTTGCCGTCCAGACCAAGCATCTTCTCAACTTCCAGCTCAACCGGCAGACCGTGTGTATCCCAGCCGGCTTTACGCGGCACCTTATAGCCCTTCATTGTCTTGTATCTTGGAATCATATCTTTGATAACACGGGTCAGCACATGGCCGATATGCGGCTTGCCATTGGCTGTTGGCGGTCCATCATAGAAAGTAAATTCAGGACTGTGCTGTCTCAGTTCAATACTCTTTTCAAAAATCATGTTGTCGGCCCAGAATTTCTCGATTTTCTGCTCTCTCTCAACAAAATTCTGATTGGCACTTACTTTGTCATACATCTTGTTTCCTCCTTATATAAAAAGCAAAGTAGATTTCTATGTTTTAAATGGAATGTGCCCTGGCACATTCATGCGCCCGGCGCAGTTGTTCAACAAAAAAAGCTCCCACTCCGAATAGGAATGAAAGCTTGTATTCATTAAACCACCTATACGACATACTGACATATGCGTTCCCTGTAACGGAGGAAAATCCGGCACAGCTTACCCGGCATCCGGCATCTCTTCTGACCTGTATCTCGTAACCTTGCTCAGTGTCAGAATATGTCGGCCTGTCAGCCTGCAACTCAGGAGTGATCTTCACATCCATGCTACTCGTATCGGCTCACACCTGCCGCCGACTCTCTGAAACTTTCATACGGAGCTACTGTCTCTGTCTTCGTCTTTATCCACTATGTAATCATAGTACAAAGACTTTGGTCTGTCAACCTTTAAAATCAAAAATCCCCTGTTTTGTATACAGAGGATTCCTGTCTTTTCTTTATACGGATAATGAGGCCAAGCTCATGCTCATGCCTGTATGCAGCCTTGCTGAATATCTGTTATGAATTAACAGGATTCCGCACGGTCGGCTGCCGGCGCTTCCTGTTTGCCCATAGCTTTCATCACTGTTCTGAAAATCAGTCGGCCAAGAGGACCGGCACCAAAAATCTGCCAGCAAAGTGCCATCGGAAAATTCATCACTGTTGTCTGGAACCATACCGCAATAAAGTTGCTGCCTGCGTTCTTAAAAAGTAATGTTGCAATAAAACTCATCATCGGGCACATCAGACAAACGATCATAGATGAGATCGCCAGTGTAATGAAAATCGGCTTATCCTGAGGTGACACAATTCTAAAAGCTAACATAGTTGACAGCTTCTCAACAACAAAGAATTCCAGAATGATAGCTGCAGGCCACATAATCTTCATTTCGCCAAATGCCATCAGGAATACCTGATTCGTCATGCCACCGATATTCAATGAAATATTATAGCAGATCATGGCATAGACCATCAAAAAGGCCATCAGAATTGTAAAAAAAACATTTTGTAATTTTGTCTTTGGCATAAAATACACTCCTTTTCATTAGAAAAGAACATAATGTGTGTTGTTCGTTAATCAGTTCCATGCCTTTGGACTCACTCTCAAATCCCGGCATCACCTGTACGTTTCCAATTTCTTACCAAATACATTCCTTATTTTTAATTCATTTACTATTTACAGCGTCAATCATTCTATCACAGTTTTCTTCCCTTCGTAAGTGTTTTTTTCATCATAAAACCATTTTCTGTATAATTTCTATTTGTATTCCTCCATTGCCCGTCCTTTCTGTGCATCTTTACTAAATTCTGCCCATATGGGAAAATACCCAAAAATTTTTCTGTATTTTGTTCATAAAATGACTTGTAAATTTTTGTCGGAATATTATAATAGCTATGGGGAATTAATCCCCATTTTATTTCATTATGTTTATTCATTGAGGAGATCGGAATTAATATGTATAGAGGAGACGACATTCTTAAAATTTACGACCAGGATCTGAACAACATTGGACGTGCCACCCGCGAGGAAGTACATACCCAGGGCCTGCTTCATCAGGTTGCCCATGTATGGATGTTCCAGCCAAAGGAAGATGATACTTATATCTTGATTCAAAAGCGTTCACTTGACCGCGAACTTTATCCCGGCAAATACGACCTGATCCAGACAACACATTTTGATCCTGATGAAAGCTATGAAAAAGCCATCGTTGACAGTCTGGAATACTACCGCGGACTGAAGAAATCCAAAGAGGACATTATTCATGTGGGCAGCACCCATCAGCAGATTGACGCCGGCGACTACCATGACAATGCCCTTGTTCAGGTCTTCGCCATCTTCACAGCCAAGGCACTTTTCATCATGCCGGATACAGAAGAAATCGTCAAAGTCCGTTTCGAAGACTTCCGCCAGCTCATCCACGGCAAGCAGAACACCATCAAACTTTACTCACTGGATGATGTTTATCTCAAAGAGAGCAGCGCCGATGAATGGTGGCTGAGGAAAGACGAATTTATAGACGTCGTAGAACCATATATTGACAGCCGAATTGAAGAGCTGTAAAAGTCTTTCGTTGATTTTGATAATCGGACGGCAGGAATAGAAAATAAAACATCCATGAAACAACGCGCACCCGCACGAAACGTTTCATGGATGTTTTATTTTCTATTGCCTGTCTGTGTATTGGCCAGAACTATAAAACCAAAAAATTTTTAGGTTCAGTCCAGGGACTTCTCTAATGCCGACCACAAAAACTACTTGAACTGAACCGTCATTTTATTCTGTATTTGCCCTTTCCATGCCCCTTCACAGGCTCGATAAGTTCCAATTGATGCATGATCTCAATTGTACTTCCGGCTCTATAATCTCCATAGTGTAATGCACTTTTTATTTCTTTGCGCCCAAATATCTGATCAAAGGCAAATGTTTCAAGAACCTCTTTGACATTCCCGGCAATCGTAGATGAAATCCTTTTGTCTTCTACCGCATTTATGACTATTTCCAATAGCTGTGCTTTCTGCTCAGGCATTGATTTTTCATTCGCGAAACCATCATTGTTCGCTTCAAACAGTGATTGTTCTTTTAGCAAACCGTGATTTGCTTCTTCAAACAGTGGTTTTTCTCTCACCAAACCGTGATTTTTCTCTTCAAACAATGGTTTTTCTCTCACCAAACCGTGGTTTTCTGCCTCAAACACAGCTTTTCCTTCTGCCGCTAAACGATTACGAATGGTTGCCTGCAGCATAAATGCATTCAGTCTGTACTCAGGGCTCTGTAACCCGGCCGCTTCCAATTCCCTGCACATCCGATCTACACCTTCACCATATTCCTTGACAAAATTGTAGTCTCTCAAAAATTCTGCTATCTTCGGGTTTCTTGAAAAATGAGTATGCCGGATATTTCCAGACTTAACAAGACCCGGTAATCTGCCCGGGCTCTCCACAACGATCCTGTCGTCAAACATTTTAATCTGAATATCTGTTCCACGAATACTGTAATCACGATGTGTAATAGCATTAACAATGATCTCCTGACGAACAAACTTCGGGTATTCTTCTTCTGTCACAAACAATCCGTCTGCACCAAGATAGGTTTTCTCCTTAATCTGCGTATCCAAATAGGAGATGGCCTTCGTCAGCATATTTAAAATATTCCCCTCAAAAATAACATCTTTAATAACATTCATCTGAGCGCCCACACATTCCCGAATTCCCTCATAACGAATAAATCGTACGCGCGCTCTTGGGAAATATAACTGTGGATTCTTGCCAAACAGCAAAATAGCTGCTGTGCTTACCTGGAACGAATGATTCTTCTCTTTCGCAAATCCCTTATTCTCCAACAAATATTCCATCGGAGATTTAGAATACCCAACTTTATCAATATAAGCTTTGACAAAATTCATATCTATATCATCTATATCTGCATCCGGAACCGGTTTGTCTTCAAAAAAACGTTCCCCTTTATCATACATCAACTGCATACGTTCATCAAAAGAAAGCTTCTTCGACTTGTCTCCCACTCGCATAAAAACTTCATCTGCCTGATTCGCATGCACTTCCATGCTGGGCTCAACATGCATAAGCAATACATGATTTGCTCTGCCTTTAAAATCAGTACATGGTACCTTCTCTACTTCTGCCTTCACCGTCGGTACACAAAAATCAAAAGGTACTCTCAAAAGTTCATTGACTTTCCCTGTCTCATCGTCAATGCCCTCAACTCTTCGTGTCTTATCCGAAATTCCAATGGCTACTGTACCGCCATCCGCATTCGCAAATGCAATAATAGGTATCGCCAACGCTTTCGGATCTATATGAATACTCTTTCGGTCAAATATCTGCGTTTCTTCAGCAGACAATACTTCTTCAATCGTCATATAATCTCCCCTCTATCATCCCTGTCCTATTTCTATGTAAATCCTCATCTTTCGCAGCAATATATTATATAGTACATTTTACCATATCCATTTTCATCTGCCCATAGCTTCAAGCCCACAATATTTCGACTATCTTCGACACCCGTGTAGCCACCAAACAGGTTCAGCTCAAGTATATTCTTTAACGCCTGTTATGAAAAATCCCTCCTGAAAACATTTCGTGCGGGTGCACGCTGTTTTCAGGGAGTTCCTTTTTATACAAAAAGTTACAGTATAATTTTCTTTATACTATAAAAAGGGCACTGTCCTGTGACTTTCTTTCTGAAACATTTGACACACTTTATTGTGTCTGTTTCAGAAAGAAAGTACATCAGGACAATGCCCTTCATAGTACAGAATAATTATACTGTAACTTTACATTTTATTCTGTGATATCTGCATACATGAAGTACCAGAAACCGTTAGCTGAATGCCAAGATCCTGTGATCTTGCTGCTCTGCAGCCAGAAATCGTTGTAGTAAGCGATTGGAATACAACCTGCATCTTCCATCAGAAGGTCTTCTGCTTTGTGAAGATCTGCTGAACGTGTAGCTGCATCTGTTGTAACTCTGGAATCTTCGATAGCTGCATCAAAGTCTGCATTAGTGTATTTACCATCGTTGTTGCCGTTTGTTGTGCAGAACAGTTCAAGGATGTTGGATGGATCTGTGTAGTCACCTACCCAACCGTTACGAGCAACATCGAATTCGCCGTTACGACGCATTGGTGTGAAACTTGCCCATTCAACGATGTTGACTTTAAGGTCGATACCAATTGCAGCCCAAGCCTGCTGTAAGTACTCAGCTACAACCTTGTGGTAACCTGCATCATTTGTTGTGTACTCGATCTGTGGGAAGCCTTCGCCGTTTGGATAGCCAGCTTCTTCCAGTAACTTCTTAGCTTCTTCAAGGTTAGCGTCGAAGTTGTCATTGTCAATGTAAGGTGTGCCGCCATTTGCATTTTCAGCAAATGAAGAACCATCTGTATCTAACCAGCCAGGACCTACAATTGCGCTTGCAGGTGAATATGTACCCTGCATCAGAGTATTCGCTACGTAGTTACGATCGATTGCAAGGCTTAATGCCTTACGTACTCTTGCATCCTGGAAATATTCTTTCTGAAGGTTCAGGCTGACATAGTATGTACCAATGATAGGATCTACATGGAATTCTTCATTGCCCTGAAGGCTAGGAATTTCTTCTGTAGGAACATCTTTGATCATATCAACTTCGCCACTTGTGTATGCACTGTAAGCTGCGTTGGAGTCTTCGATCAGTTCAAACTCAAGCTTGTCAAGTTTGATAGCCTCAGCATTCCAGTAGTTAGGATTCTTGCTGAATGTGATGTGTGATCCAGGTACCCATTCTGTCATCATGAAAGGACCATTGGAGATATAAGTATCAGCAGATGTTGCCCAAGCATCACCATTTGCTTCAACTGTTGCTTTCTGAACAGGGTTTAATGTTGCGAATGCTGCAAGTTCGCCGAAATATGAGCAAGGATGTGCAAGATTTACAACAACTGTCTTCTCATCAGGAGCCTGTACATCAAGTTTTGTGATATCGCCTGCTACTGCTTCATCATAGCCTTTAACCATACCAAGAACTGTCTCAGCGTATGGAGCTGCTACATTAGGATCACATACACGCTGCCAGCTGTAAACAAAGTCTTTAGCTGCCAGATCTGTGCCGTCTGACCATTTAAGGCCGTCTCTTAAGTGGAATGTCCATGTAAGACCATCTTCGGATGTCTCCCATGATTCTGCCTGTCCTTCCTTTAACTGGCCATTCTCATCAAGAGTCAGAAGACCTTCAAATGCATGAAGGATCATGTTACCGCCATCTACAGCACTATTCAGTGCAGGGTCAACAGTTTCTGGGTCAGGACCAACCTGAACTTTCAGGATTTTCTCGCCGGTAGTGCTGCCAGCTTCTGTGGATTCTGCTGTTGTCTGGTTGTTGTCGCTTGCTGCTGTTGTTTCTTTTGCAGCGGAGCTGCCGCAGCCTGCCAGACCAGCTACCATAGCAGCTGTCAGCAGAAGAGGTAAGATTCTCTTTTTCATGTTCTCTTCTCCTTTTCTTTTTTACAGATGCTCAGAACCAACTGCTTGGATCATGGCTCCGAACAATTTGCATTTTCTATAAACATTATGCATTCCGCATAACTGCTTATCACAATTTATAATATTATAGTAACTGTTCAGAGCTAACCTCCAAAATGCTACGCATTTCGTCGGTGTGGCGTATCCGCCAAATAAAATTTCAAAAACAGTCTTAAAAATGCAAG
>JABLTN010014506.1_pt1 | contig 14237 bp, 10 predicted proteins | sample 7160141 | NCBI WGS metagenome assembly JABLTN01 (sample SAMN14651226, study PRJNA627086) | human gut metagenome | isolation source: feces | host: Homo sapiens | reverse complement strand
CCTGCCGAGAGCGCCGCCCCCGAAACCACCGAGCGCGCCGCTCCCGAAACCACCGAGAGCGCCGCCCCCGCCGAGCTTGTAAAGGTCAAGGTAGGCGCTTCCGTCACCCCCCATGCGGAGATACTCAATGCTGTAAAGGATGAGCTCAAGGCGGCGGGTTATGACCTTGAGGTGGTAGAGTTCACCGACTATGTGCTGCCCAACACTGCCCTGGAGCAGGGGGATCTGGACGCCAATTACTTCCAGCATACCCCTTACCTGGATAACTTTAACGAGGAAAAAGGCACCCATCTGGTAGCCGTGGGCAAAATACACTACGAGCCCTTCGGCATCTACGCAGGCAAGACCTCTGACCTCTCCGCTATCCCCGACGGCGGCTCCATCGCCATACCCAACGACGGCACAAACGAAGCCCGCGCGCTGCTTCTGCTGGAGGCTCAGGGCCTCATCAAGCTCAAGGAGGGCATCACCTTTACCGCTACCGTGCTGGATATAGCCGAGAACCCCAAGAATCTCAGCATCAAGGAGATTGAGGCAGCCCAGCTGGCCCGCTCCCTTCAGGACGTGGACGCGGCGGTCATAAACGGCAACTACGCCATTCAGGCAGGCCTCAAGGTGAAGGACGCCCTGGCCATAGAGGATAAGGACTCCATCGCCGCCGACACCTACGCCAACGTGCTGGTGGTAAAGGAAGGCCATGAGAACGACGAAGCCACAAAGGCGCTGCTTGCCGCCCTCCAGAGCGACACCGCCAAGAAGTTCATGGAGGAAAAGTACGAGGGCGCTGTCATAGCGGCGTTCTAAGGCATACAGCCATATAAATTTATTGGAGCCCCGGCAGGGGCTCTTTTTTTTGGTTATAATAAACGATAATATATTTTTAAGGTGTTGTTTTTAATGACGCAGGAATTGCACCGGTACCGTATAAAAAATGGCGGCGCGGTGGCAAAAGCGGCGCAAATAGGGCATAAAGGCCGAAGGATTTACTTTTTAAGATAATAAAGAAACAAGATTGACAAAATCTATACAAAAGTTTATTATTTTAATGCAGGAATAACTGCATAAAATAAGTAAGGGAGAAGGAAAAGAATGGATAATCTTCTGCATTTTGTTCAGACGGTGAACAGCTATCTTTCGGACTATATTCTGGTGATACTTCTTATCGGCGTAGGCCTCTGGTATTCCATAAAGACCAACTTCGTGCAGGTGCGCTGCTTCGGCGAGGGCATGAAGAAGGTATTCGGCAACCTCAAGCTCAACGGCGAAAAGCATGAGAGCGGCATGAGCTCCTTCCAGGCCCTCGCCACGGCTATCGCCGCCCAGGTCGGCACGGGCAACATCGTGGGCGCCTCCGGCGCGATACTCACCGGCGGCCCTGGCGCGATATTCTGGATGTGGGTAATAGCCTTCTTCGGCATGGCGACGATATACGCGGAAGCCGTGCTGGCGCAGAAGACCCGCATAAAGGGCGAGGACGGCCAGATAAAGGGCGGCCCCGTCTACTACATAACCACGGCCTTTAAGGGCGGCTTCGGCAAGTTCCTCGCTGGCTTCTTCGCCATAGCCATAATACTTGCGCTGGGCTTCTTCGGCTGCATGGTGCAGTCCAACTCCATAGGCTCCACCTGCTCCACCGCCTTCGGCATACCCAGCTGGGTAATGGGCGCCGTGCTGGTGGCTATCTGCGGCTTCATATTCCTTGGCGGCGTGCAGCGCCTTGCCTCCGTCACCGAGAAGATAGTGCCCATAATGGCGGCCATATTCCTCTTAGGCGGCCTTGCGATACTCATAGCGCGCATCAAGTACGTCCCCGCCACCTTCGGCATGATATTCAAGTATGCCTTTAAGCCCCAGGCCATAATCGGCGGCGGCTTCGGCGCGGCGCTGAAGATCGCCCTCAGCCAGGGCGCAAAGCGCGGCCTGTTCTCCAATGAAGCCGGTATGGGCTCCACCCCCCACGCACACGCCCTCGCCAACGTAGCGGAGCCCCACGATCAGGGCTGCGTAGCCATGATAGGCGTGTTCATCGATACCTTCGTGGTGCTGACCCTCAACTCCCTGGTGATAATCTCCACCATGTACACCCCCGACGGCGTGCTGGCTAACGGCTATATGGGCGCTGTTGTGGATACCATAGGCAAGGCAAATCTGGCCCAGACCGCCTTCGGCACCGTGTTCGGCGCCGGCTTCGGCAATATGTTCGTGGCTATCTGCCTGTTCTTCTTCGCCTTCTCCACCATACTGGGCTGGAACCTCTTCGGCAAGATCAATATGCAGTACCTCTTCGGCGATAAGTCCTACAAGATCTACACCGTGATAGCGCTGGTGTTCATCTTCCTCGGCACCCTCGCCTCCAACGACCTGGTCTGGGAGCTTTCCGACATGTTCAATCAGCTCATGGTCATCCCCAACGTCATAGCCCTCTTCGCCCTCACAAAGATGGTCCAGGGCTGCACCAAGGGATTAAAGGCGGATAGGTAAAAGCGGATAAGAAAAATAGAAAGAGCCCCAAAGGGGGCTCTTTCAGTTTATAGAAAAAGCTCGGCTCTAACCGGACCTTTTTCGGCAGACAGAGCCTTTTTGTAAAAGCTAATTCTAATTTGAATGTAATTCTAACAGGGAATTTGAAGGAAAGTCAGGCGATGCCAGAACAGCCCTGCATACATCAAGAAACTGCAGACAGAGAGGAGTAAAAAAGCTATTTTTCATCCAAGTCATATTAAAGAAGGATCTAGATAAAAAATTTCTAACGTATATTTGACTGAGGTGACCGCTGTCTAAATCATCTTGCACAACAAAACGGTAAGTGAAAGAGATGCCGATATTTTCCATAACTAATTTTTTGACAGCGTTGATGGTCCCGACTTCAACATAGGAGCTGAAATTCGTTATATCCTGATTGTGGTCATGCAGGATTTTCATAAGGTTCCGCTTTGAATAAGTGTCGTTTTCGCGAAAAATCAGCCGCAAATCAGTCAGGTCGCAAAAATCTACTGTCCTTTGTGCAAGGGGGCATTTCGGGGAACAGATGCATATAGTTTCCCCTTCAAAAAGCTCCTTCCTTTCATACGTTTCCTGAGGGCAATGAATATCGGTAATACAAAATTGGATGCGCCCGTTTTTTAACTGTTCCAAAAGAGCATCAGCCTCATCCAGGTACATACTGACTTTTTTATTAGGGTATCTTCTGAGATATTCAGCAACCATGAGAGGAACAAGCGATTCACCGGTGGTCACAATAGTACCGATCTTGATCTTATCAGGCTCCTCAGGAGGTGCTTTAAGGCGCTGGGCAATTTGGACGGAATCAGCCTGGACGGTTTGGGCAAAGGCCCGTAAAAGCTTTCCGTTCTCAGTCAAATGCAGCCCGCGTTTTTCATCGTAATAAAACAGCTTCGTAGAATAGTGGTTTTCCAGATATTTGATATGCTGGGTGACCGCAGGCTGGGTGATATTCAGGACGCTTGCAGCCCGGGTATAGTTTCTTGTTTCGCAAAGAACGAGGAAGGTATCTAGCTTTGAATCTAACATGGCGGATTCCTTTCTGAATATCCTGATGAATTAGCATATAATTTCAAGCTATAAATCTATAAAATAATATAATTTCATTTTACTATTTATCGGTGATAAAATCAAATTGTACACAGCAAATGGCAAAAAAACTCAAAAACAACAAAATAATGGAAAGAAGGAAGACGTATGAAAATTGGAGCAGTAACAATTGGACAGTCACCAAGAGTCGATGTAACCCCTGATATCATGCCCATTTTCGGCGAACAGGTAGAGCTGATCCAAGCAGGTGCGCTGGATGGGCTTAGCAGGGAGGAAATCGAAAGAATGGCACCGAAGGAAGACGACTATGTTCTGGTGTCGAGGTTGAACGATGGGAGCTTTGCGAAGTTCGGTGAAAGCTTTATCCTGGAAAGAATGCAGCAATGTATTCACAGGTTAGAGGAGCAAGGAGCATTTCTTATCATGATTTTCTGTGCGGGGAGTTTTCCTGATGTTTTCCAGTCAAAGGTACCGCTTGTTTATCCCGCAAAGATCTTGAACGGATTGGCAAAAGCCCTGAGCAAGAATTCAAATATTATTGTGATTACGCCGGATGAACAGCAGATACAGCAGGCATATGATCAGTGGGGCCCCATCGTGAAGAAGGTAACGCCTATTCCGGCGAATCCTTATGGAGACATAGAAGAAGTTTATAACGCCGCCAGAAAGGCAAAAGACATTGAGGCGGATTTGATCGTTATGGATTGTATCGGATTTACCAGAGAAGCAAAGAATATAGTTGCGTCCATTTCAAAAAAACCGGTGTTGCTTTGCCGGACAACAATGGCTCGCGTAGTGACCGAATTGCTGGATGGTCAAAATATCTAAGTAAAACACACACAATCTAAATTCATCGCGCCATAACATAATTTTATTTTTAAAAAAGCTACATTATTTATTATTAAAACAAATGAAAAATTAAACCAAAATGATTTTATTTAAATAAAGGAGGAAGAAAACAATGGAATACCCAATTGGCGTTGAAATGGCACCGGATTACTTATCTTACGAGGTGAGCAAAGCAGCGTATAAACTCGTAAAAGAGGTCATGCTTGTGAAGCCGGGTGAGAATGTGGTTGTGACCGGAGACACCTCCACCGACAAGCGAGTACTCGATGCAATTATGAACGCAGCTTATATTGTAGGAGCAAATCCGGTTCTGGTATATGTCCCCACCAATGAAAAGGCTTATGCAGAACCCGTTGCCCCGCTCGGAAATGCTGTAGCAGTAGCGGATGTGTGGATAGAGCTGTCCTATTCTTCCATTATGCTGTGTGAATCATGGAGAAAGGCGATCGAATTTGGCTGCCGTTATATCAACCTGACCGGAATGGATGTAACGATGATAGTAAAATGCATCGGCAGGGTAGATGTTGCCTGTGTAGTAGAACTTGGAGAGGCCCTCAAGGCGAAGATGGAAGCCGCAAACGACATTGTTATCAAAGATAAAAACGGCACGTATCTGACGGCAAGAAATGAAGGAAGGCCGGTCAGGCATTCCGGCCAGTTGGCTACCTTTAAGGGCTATCCTTTTATGATGTGCGGGCAGATAAGCTGGTGCCCGATTGAAGAGACTATAAACGGAAAGCTTGTGTTTGACGCAGCGATATTCCCGCCGACAGACATGGGAATTCTTTCCGGAAATGTAGAGCTGACTCTTGAGAACGGAATAGTTACGAAGATAGAAGGCGGTAAGGATGCAGAGCGTTTCCGCACATGGCTGCAATCCTTCAACGACCCGAATATGTTCCGCCTTGCACACTACTCCTTAGGATTTAATCCTGGGGTGAAAGAAGCAACAGGACGTATTGTAGAAGATGAAAGAATCTTTGGCTGCATGGAATTCGGTATCGGAAGCCAGGGCAAGATGATTCGTGGAAGCTATTGGACCGCGGCATCTCACACAGACGGAGTCGTTTCCAAGCCCTCCATCATCTTAGACGGTGTTGCCATAGAGGAAAACGGAAAGTATACAGATCCGGATCTTGTTGCAATTTGCAAAAAAATGGGTGCAGCAGGATATTAAACAAGGCGCAATAAAATGTTAGAATGAGGCGCCCGGATCAAGGGAGCATCCAGGCGCCCCTCTTCATAGACAAGCAATTCTCAGATAAGAAATAAATGGAGAAAAAGTAAATGAAAGAAAATCAAAACACAAAACGTCAATCAACATTTGAAAAAATCCGTTTTTCTGAACCAATGACTATTGTTATTGGGACGATTCTTTCAGTGCTGTCGGCTATTATATGTATGCAAATCATGGGAAAGGTAGGCGTTTCCGCAAATACGTCAATAATAGGCGCGGTATTTGCCATGCTTGTTGCTAAGATTCCCATGACGGTCTTTGGAAGATTTAAAAGCTTGGAGAGGCAAAACTACATCCAGACCATAGTATCGGGAGCCGGATTCTCTGCGGCAAACTGCGCGTTTGTGGCGGTGGCGATCTTGTTCGTAATGGGCGAGACTAAGGCAATACTGCCAATGGCTATCGGCTGTATTTTCGGAACGGTAATTTCGGTTTATACTGTAGGTGCATTGTTCGATTCCCCCTTGTTCCCGGCAAAAGAAGCCTGGGCGCCGGGCGTAGCTACGGCGGAAGTGCTGGAGGCCGGAGATGAAGGCGGAGAAAAGGCCAAGCGCGTAATTCAGGGTATCATCGTTGGAATTGTAGGTAGTATCTTTAAATTGCCTGTCGGCGCTGTGGGTATAGTATTTATAGCAAATATCGTATCTATGGTGGCTTTAGGTATTGGCCTTTTGATTCGCGGATATTGTGCGCCGCTGACCGGATTTGATCTTGCGAGTACAAATATTCCACAGGGGTTTATGGTAGGCGCCGGATTGATTGCGTTGGTGCAGTCCGTCGTTTCGATTTATCAGAGCTCGTCAAAAAACAAGAAATCCGTAAATAAAGAAGAGGAAAGTTTTACCGCTTCAGCATCTCAGACAAGGAAGACGTTGGTTGTAGCACTGCTCACACACTTGGCGGGCGGAGTGTTCGTAGGTATAATTTGCGGTGCGTTTACAGGAATGCCTCTGCCGAAGATGATTCTTTGGGTCGTTTGGACAGCAGTTGCTTCCGTTGCGTCCATGGTTATCATTGGAAAAGCCGCCATGTATTCCGGATGGTTCCCGGGATTTGCGGTTACGACAATATTTATGACGATAGGCGTTATCATGGGGTTCCCGCCAATCGCAGTGGCTGTACTGACAGGATATATCAGTTCTGTAGGACCTTGCTTTGCTGACATGGGATATGACCTGAAAACAGGATGGATTATCCGCGGCAAAGGCGAGAATACAGAGCATGAGGTATACGGAAGAAAGCAGCAGGTACTCATTGAAATGCTGGGAGCGGTTATCGGAATCATAGTTGTCATTTTATTTGCTGATATGACGCTGAACGATGGATTGATTCCCGCAACAAGCACCGTGTTTGCTACGACAGCACAGATGGGAAGCAACGTTGCACTTTTAAAGGAGCTTGCAATATGGGCTATTCCGGGCGCAATTATTCAGGCGATTGGAAGAAAGTACATGTTCGGCGTGCTTCTGGCCACGGGACTTTTGATCAATAATCCGATTTATGGAATTGGCGTTATAATAGCCGTTATCATGCGCAAAATTATCGGCGATGAATTCATGGATTGCCGTGATGCCGGCCTGATTGCAGGAGACGGATTGTTCAGCTTCTTCTCAAGTCTCATTAAAATGCTTGTTTAGCGGCATATTTTCAAAATGGAAAGTGTCTTGTGATGATATAAGTATTGGAGGACGGTAAGGCGATATGTCGGATGTGAACAGCGTAATTACATACTTAAAAAAGGTTTGCTCTATCCCGAGGGCTTCCGGAGATGAGAGAAGGATAAGTAACTATATTGCAGATTTTGCAAGAGAGCGAGGGCTCGAGGTTCTACAGGATGAGTATTATAACCTAATCATCAAAAAGCCGGCCACTGTAGAAAATGCCGGCGGGCCGCTGATCCTTCAGGGACATCTGGACATGGTATATGTAAAGGAAAATGACAGCGAGCACAAATATGAGGAGGGAATCGAAGTAAAAGAGGATGAACAATTCTATTTTGCAGATGGAACCTCTCTCGGCTCGGATAATGGGGTTGCGCTCGCTTACTGTCTGGCCCTGCTGGACAGTAAGGATATTGAACATCCCGATCTGGAGATTGTCCTTACAGTCAAAGAAGAGGTTGGATTGGTTGGTGCTAATGTAATTGATATTACATCGCTGAAGGGAAAAAGATTCATCAATCTTGACTCTGAGGAGGAAGGGGTCTTCTATTCAAGCTGTGCAGGTGGCTTGCGTTGCAGAATGATCTGGAACATCGAATGGGAACAGCTTCCTTATGAGACTATTCCGGTAAAGGTAAGCTTAAACGGCCTTGCCGGAGGGCATTCAGGCATCAACATAGGTATGGGGCTTGGCAATGCCATTGTGCTTATGGGACGGCTCTTATATGCCTTAAAGGACATACCGGTTCGGATTAATGAGCTGGATATGCCGGGAAAGGCTAATGCAATAGCCAATAGCGGCAGAATTTGTTTCTACGTAAAGAAAAATGACTTGGGCAAGCTAAGGGAAAAGCTAACCGAGATTGAAAGAACTTTTCAGGAGGAACTTCAATATACGGACTCTGTTTCCTTCCTTATAGAAGAGGGAGAAGCAGTAAAAGAAGCAAGTGTATATACGGAAAGGTACCAGAAGGAAATTTGTCACAGCCTGATGCTGTTACCTTATGGTGTAACGGGATATTCCTTTGCAATCCAAGGATTGATTGAGACTTCCATGAATTTGGGTTCACTTACATGTGAAGATGGTAAAATGACATTGCTGATGTCTATGAGAAGCTCTGTGGCGTCTCAAAAATATATGCTGCGGGATAAAATCCAGATTATTGCTGACGCGAATTGTGATGCCTGTATTTTCGAAAGTGATTATCCGGGATGGCAGTATAGAAGAGAATCTCCACTGCGCGAGATGGCCATAGCACTCTATGAAGAAATGTTTGGGAAAAAGGCAAAAGTGGCAGCAATCCATGCAGGCCTTGAATGTGGCTATTGGGATAACAAGAAGCCCGGAATGGACATTATTTCAATAGGTCCAGATTTGTTTGATGTACATTCTACCAAGGAAAAGGTGTCCAAGGAATCTATCGCACGCACATGGGATTATCTAAAAGTGCTTATTGGGAAATTAGCTCATGCCTAATTGCCTGAAGAGCAGCAAGCAACACAGCAGCCCCATATAAAATTATTAGAGTCCAGAAGATGATATGCACCCCTAAAGCCAGATGCTATAGGAGGTGCATATTTTAATGGGAAAAAAGGGCAAAAAATACTAGCAAGAATTAAATCTGATGAAAGAAAGACGGGGAAGATCAAGCTCGGCAACCGACATTAAAAAGGGCAGGCTACCGAAGGCCGAAGATTGATAAAAAAGCTGGGGAAGACCTTACAGTGGAAAACCGACGGTTAAGGATGGAAACAGAGTGCTTACACTAACTCAAGCCTTCCGAGAAGGCCTGGGTGAGGAGCTGCACAGCGTTATCTCCGAGGGCAGCCAAAGCTCAAAGCCGGGGTGGAAGTAATAGCTCGCGGTGCAGGAAAGCTCGCCCTCGCTGCCGCTCCATTTCCATTGGGAGGTATCCTCAGGCGGTTCGGTGAAATATTCGGCGCAGTCCTTTTGCAGCTTTTCTACCGCTTCCGGCGCTTCAAGGGCTATGCCCGCCAGCCTCCAGAAAAGCGGGTAATCGTCTGAAACAAAGGCGCTCAGCTGCTCCTCGTCCCCCGGCTTTTGATTATAGCCGAAGCTGATGCCGCACTGCCGCTCCACGCCGCCAAAAAGCCGCATATTGACCATTACGACCGTATTGCAGCCGTCTTTCGTGAGCCGCATTATGGCGATGTCGTCCGGCACCTTGTGGGTGGTCATGCGGGCGTCCTCCGCCTTGTAGCCCTCAAGCCCGGCCTCATCCAGCGCCCACTCCATCTCCCGCACTTCCTCCGGCGGGAAGGTATAGTCCGAAGGGTCAAACTTCTCGGCGCTTTTGCAGGCGGTGAGCAGGAGCAGGGGAAGGATAAGGGTTGCTATCAGGCGCTTCATACTTTACTCTCCTTTATTTATTTTATTATTTTCGCGGCCTTCAGCACCATGCACGCCAGCAGCAGGAAGCCCAGATACCCTATGAGCACGTAAACTATGTTCATAAGGCGGTTGAAGGGCAGCAGCAGGCTTGCCGCTATGCCAAGGGCGGCAAGGAGTACGGATATGCGGCGGAAGCGGAGGGAGCCCTCCTCCGCGAGGCGGAAGGCGGTCTGCCAGAGCAGCGGCACCGAGGCCGTGTATATGCCGGTGACTATCAGTATAGAGAATACCCCGCTCGTCACGGGGCTTATGCGCCCCGCCAATATGAGCATGGGTATCTGCGCCCCCGCAAGCTCGTCTATGTTCAGCATTATCGCGAAGTATATGAGCAGCATACCTATGTAAAAGGCGATAACGCCCCCCGCCGCGCCCACGGAGGCGCTCGCTATGCTCTTAGCCCGCCTGCCTATGGAGGTCAGGTAGCTTGCAAGCCATACCACGCTTATGCCCACATAGCTGACCGAGGCCAGCACCCAGCTCGGAGAGGCGCGCAGCAGCTTCATTTCGGGTATTCTGGCGATGGTCTCCGCCGCCGCGGTGAGGTTCGAGCGGCATATGGTTATCACGCCCATGAGTATCACCATGAGTATCATAAAGGGCCCGATATGGCCTAAGATGCTTACGAGGCTATTCAGCCCCAGCATCACCGTGGCGCAGGCCAGCACGCCCACGGCTATGGCGCCGATTATGCGGGAAATGCCGAAATACTGCTCCACGGCTGCGCCCGCCGCCGCCACCATGACTATGAAGCAGAGGTAAATGGATACCGTGGTGAAATAGTGATACGCCCTGCCCAGCCTTTTGCCGCAGTAGTATACGTATACGTCCTCAGGCTTTTTGAACTGCTCCCGGTAGCCTGCGCGGATGAAGGACACCGCGGCGAATATCAAAAGGCCCATGCAAAGGAGTATGCTGAAAAGCCCCGCCATGCCGTAGCAGGCGAAGTATTGGAGTATCTCCTGCCCCGTGGAAAAGCCCGAGCCCATCATGTATGCCACGTAAGCCCCGGTTATACCGGCGGCGGCCCTTATATCTATTTTTTCCGAAGCTCCGGCCCTGCCCGCAGCGGCATTTATGGTCAAATTTTCAGAGCGCATATTAGCACCTCTTTTGTCTGAATAAGTGAACTGATGGTATTAAAATAACAAATAAGAGGGCAAATGGCAATACCGATTTTACTGGACAACCGTCCCCATTTCCTATAAACTCTTATATGGCCCTGGCCGCAAAGAAAGCGTAAATATTATAATTTACATATAAGGAGAACCAAAATGCGGATAACTACGCCGGAAAACGACATTCAGAAGGTACTGTTCACACAGGAGCAGATAAATGCCCGGGTTAAGGAGATGGGTGCGGAGCTTGCGGAGGAGTACCGGGGCAAGCAGCCTCTTATGGTGTGCATACTAAAGGGTGCGTCGGTATTCTATACCGACCTTTGCAGGGCAATGGACTGCGGGGTGTTTATGGACTTCATAGCGGTGTCCAGCTACGGCGCTAGCTCCAAGTCCACAGGCGTTGTGCGGATAATCAAGGATCTGGATTCCAACATAACCGGCCGCCACGTGGTGATCGTGGAAGACATAATAGACAGCGGCCTTACACTCCAGTACCTGAAGGAGCTGTTCGCCTCAAGAAAGCCCGCTTCCATGAAGACGGTATGCCTTCTTGATAAGCCCTGCCATGGGGGCGGGATAGGCGCGGACGCGGTGGGCTTTGACATACCTGACGAGTTCGTGGTGGGATACGGCCTGGACTATGCGGGCCATTACCGCAACCTGCCATACATAGGCGTGCTAAAGCGGGAGGTGTATGAGTAGGGGGGGATATAGACATTTTGCTTCGTATCCGATAAAATAATATCAGGCAGCAATGATGCTATTCATATTATTCAGGAGATCGGTGCTATGGATGCGACAAAGGGGAATATTTACGAGATACTCAACGGGAACAGGCAGTTTCTGATCCCCGTTTATCAGCGCTGCTACAGCTGGGACATTGAACAATGCGAGCGCCTTTGGAACGACATAGTAGAAATGCAGAAAAGAAAAAGGGACGGTCATTTTGTCGGCTCCATCGTAAACATTGCGGAAAAGGCCATGCCTACCGGAATTCAGAAATACATGATAATCGACGGGCAGCAGCGTATGACTACCCTTACGCTGCTGTTTATAGCATTGAGAGAATATGCAATACAAAATCCGGGGGATACGACGATTAACGCCCGGCGTATTGACAATATGCTATTAAAGAACGAGTATGAAAGCGGCGACGACAGATATAAGCTCCTTCTTACCGAAACAGATCGGGAAATCCTCATCGCCTTGGTTGAAGGAAAGCCCATAGCGGAGAATACAAAATCAAGGCTGCTCGATAATTACAGTTTTTTTGCGGGGAAAATAGCGGACATGGAGCTCCTTCCGGCAGAGATTTATGAATCCGTAGGCAAGCTTCAAATCGTAAACATTACACTTGACAGAACGCTTGACGACGCGCAGGCAATATTCGAGAGCCTGAATTCAACGGGAAAAGCTCTTTCGGAGTCCGACCTGATACGCAACTACGTTTTAATGGGCCTGGAGCCGAAGGAGCAGGCATATATCTATGAGCATCTATGGCGGCCGATGGAGAAGCTGTTTATGTATGAAACGCAGGACTCCGTTATGGACAGATTCTTCCGCGATTACCTGACGATGAAGCTTGCATACATACCCAAGCAGGGAAGGGTTTATGAGGAATTCAAGCTATACCACCTTAACTGTGAGTTTGAAACGATACGCGAGCTGTGCCAGGATCTTCTTACTTACGCTAAGTACTATACGGATATTGTTTACAAGCGCAGCGATAATCCCGCGTTTAAGCTTCTGTATGAGGATATTATAGACCTGCGGATGGAGGTTTCGTATCCGTTCCTGCTCAGAGTGCATAACGACTTTGCAAAGCATATTATTTCAGAGGAAGAATTCATCGAGATAATGCGCTTGTGCATAAGCTATGTCCTGAGAAGAAGCATCTGCGATATGCCGACGAATTCTCTCAATAAAACCTTTGCAACGCTTAAAAATGAAATACGCACAGAAGATTACCTGAATTCGATAAAGGCGTTTTTCATATTGTGCGAAGGGTATAAGGATTTCCCGAATGACGATAAATTCACCGCTGCTTTTGCAGCGAAGGATATTTATAATATGCGTTCCCGCAACTTCATTCTCAGCCATTTGGAAAACTATGGAAACAAGGCTCCTATACAAATAAAAAACTATACTATTGAACACATTATGCCCCAGAACGGCAATTTAAGCGTAAGCTGGCAAAAAATGCTTGGGCCGCAGTGGAAAGAAGTACAGAGAAGATATCTGCATACAATAGGGAATCTGACTCTTACGGCTTATAACTCTGAAATGAGCGATAATCCATTTATGACCAAGATGAATATGGAAGGCGGCTTTAAAGAAAGTGCGCTCAAGCTGAACGGATTTGTAGTAAAGCAGACGGAGTGGAATGAAGGCACTATAAAAGAGCGGGCTGACCAGCTTGCGAAAAAGGCACGGGAAATATGGGCGTTCCCGACCATGACGAAGGCCGAGCTTGCTCCCTATTGTGCGGAAAATAAGCCAACGGAAAGATACAGCTTGGATACATACGCCCCCAACGAATTTACAAGAGCTTTGTTTGAAGCTCTTGACCGCCGCATCCTGAACCTGTCACCCGACGTCAAGCGCGAATTCAAGAAGCTGTATGTTGCCTATAAGCTCGACACCAATTTTACCGATATAATTTTTATGAAGCAGAGATTGCGGATTTTCGTGAATATGAAGTTTGCGGAAGTCATCGATCCAAAGGGCATCTGCCGCGATGTTACCGGTCTGGGGCGCTGGGGTAACGGCGATGTGGAGCTTTCAATGGAACACATATCTGATACGGATCAAGTCATGGAGATAATCGAGCAGTCGTTTAAGCTTCAGGCGGATAGCGATTAAGTGTTCTCTTCATCATAACAACAAAAGACCCCCGCAAGGGAGGTCTTTTGTTATTGGCGGAGCAGGTGAGATTCGTCCGGCGGCACTGGGGCAGTGCCGCCGCCAGCTCGGGGAACTGAAAAGCCATCCACCGGATGCCTTTTCCCCCTCACGGGGACGTTCCCTTCGAATCTCACTATTACAACTGCAAAAAAACAACCACCCGAATGGGTGGCTGCTTTTTTGGCGGAGCAGGTGAGATTCGAACTCACGGACGGCTTTCGACCGTCACACGATTTCCAGTCGTGCCCGTTATGACCACTTCGATACTGCTCCGCGATCAGTGCGGACGAGCCTACGTCGCCGCACTTGATTATGATACAATACTTTTCGCATAATTGCAAGAGGAATATGCTAATTTTCTGCCGTGCAAGCTATTTACTTCAGCCTGTCAAAAAACCTTGGGGTTATTAAGGGGCCGCAGCCCCTTATGTTTAATCCGGCTCTGACGACACAAGGTGAATTGCCCCGCTGGGGCAAGAGAAGGCCCCCTGGGGGGTGTGCGT
>JABLTN010135382.1_pt1 | contig 14256 bp, 8 predicted proteins | sample 7160141 | NCBI WGS metagenome assembly JABLTN01 (sample SAMN14651226, study PRJNA627086) | human gut metagenome | isolation source: feces | host: Homo sapiens | reverse complement strand
TCCTATCTTTTTTACGCTTAAGGATATTATAATACTTTAAAAAATGTGGATAATTTCTGAATGTAAGTAATATCAATAAATTGGTTTTGAGCGTAGAAAGATTTTGAGCAACGGACGAAGTCGTTGGCGACATGAGCGAAGCGAATTTTTTATATATGAAGATATTATAAAATATATATCTTGTGGATAGCTTGTAATCTAATACTTCTTTAGATCAAAGTGAATTTTCTTAATAATTCTTAATAAAATTATATGTATTTTAATAATTTTTACTTTATATAATTAAGAAAACAAAACAAATAGGGGGAATAGGAAGTGAACTGGCTTGCAGAAAAAACAATAAAGCACAAGGGTGTAATAATTATAGCCTTTACGTTAATGGTAGTATTTAGTATATTTGCAGCACCTAACGTAAGCATAAACTACCAAATGGCAGATTATTTACCAGAGGACTCAAAATCAACAGTATCATTAAACTTAATGAACAAAGAATTTGATAAAAGTCCTCCAAATGTAAGGATAATGCTAGAGGATGTAAGTATAGCTGAGGCTTTAAACTATAAAGAAAAAATATCAAAAGTTAATGGAGTAAAGGAAATAAACTGGCTAGATGATAGTGTTAATATACAACAGCCATTAGATATGATAGATACAGATACTCTAAATTCTTGGTATAAAGACAACAATGCTTTATTTACAGCATTAGTAGATAAAGGTGATACTTTAAAACAAACTATTGAAGATATAAAAGAAATAGTAGGGGATAAAGGTATAGTTGCTGGAGATGCAGTAACAGAAAACTATGCAAAAACATCAACAAGTGAAGAAATTCAAAAGATTATGTTATTTATTATACCAGTTATAGTATTAATACTTATGATAAGTACTAGCTCTTGGTTTGAACCATTTTTATTTTTATTTACTGTAGGTATATCTATACTAATAAATACAGGAACAAACATATTCTTAGGTGAGATTTCATTTATAACAAATGCAACAGCTGCAATTTTACAACTAGCAGTATCTATGGACTATGCAATATTTTTACTTCATAGATTTGCAGAATTTAGAGATGAAGGCCTAGATGTAAAAGAAGCTATGGTTAATGCTATGAAAAAGTCTTATACATCTATATTATCAAGCGGACTTACAACTATACTTGGATTCTTAGCTCTTACACTTATGAGATTTAAGATAGGTCCAGATTTAGGTACAGTACTTGCAAAGGGGATAGTGTTTAGTCTTTTATCTGTAATGTTTTTACTTCCAGTTTTAACAATATATACTTACAAAATAATAGATAAAACACATCATAGAAGTTTTATGCCTAGTTTTGATAAGTTTAGTAAAGTTGCATTAAAATTAGGTCCTATATTTGTAATAATAGTAGCTATTTTAGTTTATCCAGCTTATTTAGCTCAAGGTAAAAATAATTTTACATATGGTGCATCCTCTATGGCAAGTAGTGAAAAAACACAAATAGGTAGAGATACTAAAAAAATAGATGATACCTTTGGTAAAAGTAATCCGGTTGTATTTATAGTACCATCAGATGATCCAGTAGATGAAAAAGAAGTTGGAGAAGAAATTAATAATATTAAAGGTGTAACTAGTATTATATCTTATTCAAATAATGTCGGAAATGAAATACCTAAAGATTATGTACCTAAAGATCAATTATCAGATTTAGTTAGTGGTGATTATAGTAGGATGATAGTAACACTTTCTGCAGATGAGGAAAGTGATATTGCTTTTAATGCAGTAAAAGAAATGAGTGAATTAGGTAAAAAATACTTTGGGGATGATTATTATATAGCTGGAGGTAGTCCAAGTGCTTATGATATTAAGGAAACTGTAACTAGCGACAATGTAATTACAACTTTAGGAGCAATTATAGCAATAGGAGTTGTAATAATGCTTACTTATCGTTCTTTATCAATACCAATAATATTATTAATAGCTATTGAAGCTTCAATATGGATAAATCTTTCTTATTCATATTTTAATGGTATAAGTATAGCTTACATTGGATTTATGGTAATAAGTGCTGTTCAGCTAGGAGCAACAGTTGACTATGCCATATTATTTGCAAATGGATACTTAGAAAATAGAAAAGAATACAATAAGCACGATTCAGCAATTAATACATTAAAAACCTCTACAGGTGCAATACTTACTTCTGGTACTATTTTGGCTTTAGCTGGATTTACTTTAGGTAAAATATCTACAAATGAAGTAATAGCACAACTTGGAATACTAATAGGTAGAGGAGCAATACTTTCAATGATATCAGTATTATTCTTCTTGCCAACAGTTTTAATTATATGTGATAAATTAATTGAAAAAACAACTATGAAAACACATTTTTATAAGGAGGGAGAAAAAAATGAGCAATTATGTAAAAACTAAGAATGTAAAAAAAGCAAGTACTTTTGTACTTACTACATCAATATTAATGGGGAGTGTATATCCTGCATTTGCAGATACAAATACATCTAAAGATGAGGTTGTATACGTTAAGTTAAATAATAATGGAAATGTAGACAATGTATATGTTGTAAATAGTTTTGATGTAAAAAATGGTGAAAAAATAGTAGATTACGGAAGATATTCTAATGTATTAAATCTTTCTACAAGTGATAAATTAAACTATTCAAGTGGTGTAGTTGATGTTAATGTAAGTGATACAAATAAAAAGTTTTATTATCAAGGTGATATGAAAAATTGTGAAATACCTTGGGATATAAATATAAGATATACTCTTGATGGCAAAAATATATCTTCAGAGGAATTAGCAGGTAAAAGTGGAAATTTAGAAATAAGTTTTGATATAAAGAAAAATGATACTGTAGATGAAGTTTTCTTTAATAACTATGCATTACAAATATCTTTAACTTTAGATGGAGATAAATGTAGTGATATTATAGCTGATGGAGGAACTATTGCTAGTGTAGGAAATAATAAGACTATTACCTATATAAAGTTAGCAGGGGAAGAAGCAAGCTACACTATAAACTCAAATGTTGAGAACTTTGAAATGGACTCAATATCTTTTAATGGATTAAATATGGATATGAATGTAGATGTAAATGTTGATGATATGACTAGTTCATTTGATACTTTAGTTGATGCAATAGATAAATTAAATGATGGAGCTTCAGAGCTAAAAAGTGGTGTAGATACTTATAAAAATGGAGTAAGTACACTTTATACTGGTAGTTCAAAATTGCTAGAAGGAGTTAGTAGCTATAAGAGTGGAGTAAATACACTTTATACTGGTAGTTCAAAATTACAAGAAGGAGTTAGTAGCTATAAGAGTGGAGTAAATAGTTTAGATAAAGGAATAAATAGTCTACAAAGTGGATTAAATGGATATAAAGATGGAGTTAATTCTCTTTATAGTAATAGCCAAAAACTATTAGAAGGGGCTAAAAGTTTAAATAGTGGTGTGAAAGCTTTAGAATCTGGAGTTAGTTCTTTAAATCAAGGAGTTAATAATTTAGAATCAGGTTTAAATACCTTAGCTTATGGATCATCTAGTTACAAACAAAATGTAAATAGCTATGTACAATCAGTGAATCAAGTTGTATCAGCTTTAAAATCAAATTTAAGTGAAGAGCAAATAGAAGCTTTAAATTTAGATGCTCTTGTATCAGGTGCACAAGGTTTAGCATCAGCATATGAAAATATAGATTTAGGTATAAATAACTCTAAAGTTGGTGCTAGTTCAATAAGTGATGGTGCAGGAAGTTTAGCAAACAATATAGGAACTTTATCTCAAGGTTCAAATAATCTTTACAGTGGTATTGAAGCACTTAGTGGTGGAAGTGGTGCCTTGTTAAGTGGAATAAATGAAATAGAAGGTGGAGCATCAAGCTTAAAAAGTGGAAGCAGTGCATTAGTAAGTGGAATAAATGAAATAGAGGGTGGAGCATCAAGTTTAAAAAATGGAAGTAGCACATTAGTAAGTGGAATTGATAGTATAGGAGAAGGTGTATCAGCTTTAAGTAAAGGAACTAATGAGCTTAATAGTAAAACATCAAATTTACCAGATGAGATAGATGATAAAATAGATGAAATGGTATCAAAATACTCTAATAGTGATTTTAATCCAGTATCTTTTGCAAGTGAAGAAAATACTAATGTAGAATCGGTACAATTTGCTATAAGAACTGATGCAATAAAAGTAAAAGATGAAGAAAAGGTTGAAGAAGAAAAAGTAGAAGAAAAAAATATGTGGCAACTATTTACAGATTTATTTAAAAAAGGTAAATAGTGAAAATTAACTTTGCTAATAATTTACAAAACATGATAAAATATATAAGTAAAATGAAATAAAAGGGCATATCTTAAGTTATTACTTAAGGTAAGCCCTTAAGTAATATAGGGGAGAATTGATATGTCTAAAATATTAATTGTTGATGATGATAGAGAAATAGCATCACTTATAGGTGATAGTTTATATGATGAAGGTTATGAAACTTTATTGGCATATGACGGAGAGATTGCATTAGAGAAAGTATCTAACAATTTAGATTTAGAAATGATTATACTTGATATTATGATGCCTAAAGTAGATGGATTAGAAGTATGTAGAAAAATAAGAGAAAAAGTAAGTTGTCCAATAATATTTGTAAGTGCAAAAAGTAGGACATTAGATACTGTATTAGGATTAGAAATAGGAGCAGATGATTATATAACTAAACCTTTTATAGTAGATGAATTAGTTGCAAGGGTAAAGGCTCATCTAAGAAGAGAAAAAAGAAGAAATAGTATAGGAAATAATATAATCAAAATTGGTGAAATAGAAATACATAAAGATAGCTATGAAGTATACCTTAATAAAGAATTAATAGATTTATCAACTAGAGAATTTCAATTATTTTTATACTTATGTGAAAATGCAGGACAAGTATTATCTAGAGAACAAATATTTAATTCTGTATGGGGAAGTGATTTTGGTGATATAGGTACTGTAGCAGTAAATATAAAAAGTTTAAGAGATAAAATTGATAAGGAAAATAAATACATAAAAACTATATGGGGTGTAGGGTACAAACTTATAAAGCCTATAGGAGAGGTTATATGAACTTAAAAAAGAAGCTTAGTATTATTGTTTTATTATGCTTTACTTTAAATATGCTACTTTTATTTGGTTATTATGAGTTAGTTTTATACGATAAAATAGAAGAAAGTCTTAATACTATGCAGATAGAATTAAGAAATGATGTAAATTATATATCATCACAAATAAAAAGATTACAAGGCACGGATAATATTAAAGATTGGATAAATAACATTGATAATATTGATAGCATTAATATAAGCATAGAAAGAGGCGATAATACTTTATTATATGAGTATAAAACATATGAAAAATCATTACTAAATGTAACATTTACAGATTTAATTAATATTAAAGATAATGTATATATGATAAAGGTTGAGAGACCTCTTCAAATAAGTAAGATTAGAAATATTCCATTTATTAAAGATATAGTAGTAGCAGAAGTTGTTATAGGAGTATTTATTTTAATTTTTATACTAATTATTATTTATTATAAAATAGTAAATCCAATAATGTATTTACAAAAGGATATAGAAAACTATAAGTTTGGCATAAAGCCAATAAAAACTAATAGATGTGATGAAATAGGATGGTTAAAAAATAATTTTGTAAAGCTTACGGAAAAACTAGATGAAGAAAAGAAAAATCAAAATAGAATAATAGCTTCTATTTCACATGATATAAAAACACCACTTACATCTATTATGGGATATTCAGAGATGATAAAAAATAAAAATATACCTCAAGAAAGAAAAAATAGATATATGGAAATAATCTACTCTAAATCTCAAAATATTAAAGAGTTAATAGATGAATTTGATATTTATTTAGGATCTAATTTAGAAAGTAGTATAAAAAAGAAACCTATATCAGTAAAAGAATTATCAAAAATTATTGACGAAGAGTATAGGGATGAATTAACACAATTATGCATAGAATTTGATATAAAATCTAATTGTGATGAATCTATATTAAATATAGATATGTCAAAAATGAGAAGAGTCTTTGGAAACATTATTGGAAACAGTATAAAAAATATGAAAAAAGATTACAAGAAAATTGAAATTAACTTTAATAATGATAAAGAAAATATTTTGATTTCTATAGCAGATAATGGATGTGGAGTGGATGATGATAAGATAGATAAAATTTTTGAAGCACTTTATACATCTGATAAAAGTAGAAATGTAGCAGGATTAGGGTTGTCAATTTGTAAGAGTATAGTAGAATGTCATGGTGGAAAGATATATGCAAAAAATAACTTTTATGGTGGCCTTACTATAGTTATAGTTTTAAAGCGTAATAATTAATTTAATTATTTTAATACTAAAATACCCTTGGGTAGTGAATCGCTACCTAAGGGTATTTTTTATGTACAAGGAAACTATATTAATTTTAATAAAATAGTTATTACACCAAGAATTCCAAGACATGTACCTACAACTTTATTTAACTTTTTAATCTCACACTTATTTGCAAACTTTGCACTAACATAAGCACCAATAACACAACAAATTACAACTAATAAAGTTGGTAAAATTTCAACTGTAGCTCCCATAGAAATATGACTTACAGTACCAGTTAAAGCAACCAAAGTCATAATCATAGTACTTGTACCTACAGCCACTTTTAAATTATAACCAAGATGCAATGTAAATACTGTAAGCATTAAAATTCCTCCGCCACTTCCAGTAAATCCACAAATCCAACCTATACCACATCCAAATAACATTGATTGTGTGATTTTTTTCTTACTTATGTGTTCTAATCCAGATTCAGCATCATGACCTTCTTCAATAGGCTTTATTAAAAACTTTATACCAAGTCCAATTGTAGTTATCATAGAAATATATCCTAGTCCATCTGGTTGAGACTGTGAAAAAAGGTATCCACAATAGCTACCTATAATAGTTCCTATAAAAGCTGTAATTGCAACAAGCATACCATTTTTTAAATCAATATTCTTATTTTTATAATAAGTGTATGCAGTAAGTAAACTAGCAAGAACATCAGCTGCAAGTGCTACTGTTACAGCATCATAACTTTGCCATTCACATACACTGACAAGTAAAGGTGTGATAACTACTGCGGCAGAAAGACCCGCAAGCCCAGTTACAACACCAGCACCAGCTCCGGCTAAAATATAAACAAGATATAACATAGTTTATTTTCCCCCTTTAGTTTATCTTATAATACTAATATCATTTTCAATTTATATATTTATATATACATTAGAAACTATTTGATTTAACTATATAATATAAACTTTTAATAAATTTTAATATTTTATTAACTTTATTATTTTTTAATTAGAGTCTATTTTTCTGATTAAATTAGTTTATTAAAAGAATACATTATATAGCTAAATCTAACTAAAAGATAATTTATAGTCACAATTATCTCAAAATAGTATCATCTCATTATAAAGGAATATAGTATTTAAAATTCAAAAGTTAAATAATACAATAAATATCAACTGGAAAAACTTGTAAAAAGATGTAGAATATTATAGAATAATAGGGTGTATAATGATAAGGTACATAATGGATAATCTAACAAAATATATAGGGGATATTCAATTATGAATTATTATGAAAGGCAAAAATATGGTTATAAAAAGGCATTTTAAAAAATTAATAACAACAACATTAGTTGGAATTACTGTACTTACACCTATAAATAAATTATCTTATGCCCAATCCAAAAACTTAATATTTAATAACATAAATATAGAACAAGGTATAAGTCAATCTACTATAGAGGATATATTCCAAGATAGTGAAGGGTATATATGGCTAGGTACAAATGATGGTTTAAATAGGTATAATGGATATGAATTTAAAAATTACAACTATGAAGAATATCAAAATAGTATAAGTCATAATGGAATAACAGATATAACTGAAGACAAATACGGTAACATTTGGGTAAATACAGTTAGTGGAGTAAATAAGATAAACAAAAAGACAGAAAAAATATCAAACTACACAGAAATTAACGGAAAAATAAAAGAGGATAGTACTACAGAAATTATAGTAACAAAAGATAATAATATTTTAGTAGGTACATATGAAGGATTAAACATATACAATGCTAAAGAAGATAGATTTGATATTATATTAGAACAAAAAGATGGAATCTTAAGTAGTTGTATATATTCAATAGATGAAGATATTAACGGGAATATATGGATAGGTACGGAATTAGGTTTAAATAAGCTATCTAAAGATTTTAAAGTTTTAGAAACATATACAAGTGAAAGTGAAATCTACAATATATTTTGTGATGATGAAAATGGATTTGTATGGGCAGGGTCTGATAGTTCAGGTTTATTAAAAATAGATACAAAAACTAAAGAAGTAACACAATACATAAATGATATAGAAGATGAAAACTCTATTCCAGCAAATCAAGTTGGAGCGATAATAAGAGATATCAAAGGAAATTTATGGGTAGGTACTACAAATGGACTTGCTAGATACAATGAAAAAAATGACAGTTTTGATGTTTATAAAAATAAAGTTTATGATAAAAATAGCTTAGTATATAACGATGTAAGGTCTATTATAGAAGATAGAGAAGGCGTTTTATGGGTTGGTACATATTCTGGAATAAGTATATTTGATACAGAAAGTAGTATAAAATACTACAATGCAGGTTTAGATGACGGATACTTATTAAGTGAAAATATGGTTCACGGAATCTATGAAGATGATGAAGGATATTTATGGATTGGTAGTAGAACTAAAGGTGTCAATATAATCGATAGGGAAAATAATACATCTAAATCTATTAATATGGAAAATAACAATGTAATACAAAGCAATAGTATAAATGACATTACAGGGTATAAAGATTTTATATTTGTAGCTACAGATGCTGGAGTATTAAAAATTAATAAAAAAGAAAATACAATACAAAACTATAATCTAGAAGATGGATTAATAGGAGAAAATGTTAAAGATATTTTTGTATGTGATAAAAATTATCTATGGATAGGAAGTACAAATGGTTTAAATTTACTTGATATAGAAAATGATAAAATCATAGATATGACTGATTATGTAGATGAAGGTTCATATGTTAGATATGTATATCAAGGACAAGATGGAAGTTACTATATAGGATTTTTAAGAGATGGTGGACTTGGAATTATAGAACCTAACTCTAAAGAAACTAAATACTATAAAAATATACCTAATGATAAAACTAGTATAAGTAGTAATCGTATAAGATATATAAATGAAGACTCAAAAGGAAACATATGGATCGGTACAAGTTACGGTTTAAATAAATACGATCCTAAAACAAAAGTGTTTAAAAGGTATACAACAAGTGATGGTATAGCTAATAATACTATATATGGAGTATTAGTAGATGATAATGATAATATTTGGGTAAGTACCAATAAAGGTATTAGCCAAATAGATACTAAAAATAACACTGTAAATAACCTAAGTGTTACAGATGGACTTCAAGGGAATGAGTTTAATGGAAATGCAGCATTTAAAAGTAAAAGTGGAGAATTATTCTTTGGTGGGATAAATGGATTAAATGCATTTTATCCAGAGGATGTAAATAGTATTAATAATAAATCAAAAGTAATATTTGATGGATTTAAAGTTAACGATAAAGATTACTTAGATATAAATGGATTAAAGTTTGACAACAATACAGAAAATATTAAAATCAAGTTCTTTACTCCTGTATATTCAAGTAATAAAAATATAAGTTATGAATATGAGTTAATAGGATCAAATTCATCTAAAGCAACAACTAAAGAAAATTATGTTATATATAATGATTTATTGCCAGGAAAATATACTTTTAAAGTTAGAGCAGTAGATAGTAGAGGAGATATAAGTGATAGTGAAACCATGGAGTTTTCTATTAAATATCCATTTTGGATGAGCCCAATTGCTTGCTTTATATATTTAGTTATTGCTATATTATTTATAATAAATAATAAGTATAAGTTAAAATACCTAGATAGATTAGTAAAGTCAAGAACTAAAGAACTTGAAGAACAAATGATAAAAAATGAAGAGTTATATAATAATAATATAAAAATCGAGGAAAATAAGAATAAATACTTAGTTAATTTATCTCATGAGCTTAGAACTCCTCTAAATGTAATAAGTAGTACGAATCAATTATTACTAGAATTATCTAAAAAGGATGCTATTAAGTCAGATAAATTAGCTTACTATATAGATATTTCTGAGAGGAATTGTAATAGATTATTAAATCTTGTTAACAATATATTAGATAATACTAAGTTACAAAGCAAAATGTATACCTTAAATTTAAAGGAAGTAGACATAATATACTTAGTTGAAGAAACATCTTTAACTTTAATTGACTATATAAAATCTAAATCTATAGAACTTATAATAGATCCTGAGGTTGAAGAAAAGATTATATTATGTGATGATTATGAAATAGAAAGATGTATAGTAAATCTAGTAAGTAACGCAGCTAAGTTTACACCAGAAGGTGGAAATATAACTATAACTATAAAGGATTTAGATGATAAAGTTATGATTAGTGTATTAGATACTGGAGTTGGAATTGAAGAAAAATATCATAAAACGATATTTGATAGATTTAATCAAGTAGATAATGATGAACCAAAAGGTGGAAGTGGATTAGGTCTTAGTATAACTAGCAAAATAGTAGAGCTGCATAAAGGTGAAATATACGTAGAAAGTAAGGTAGGAGAAGGTAGTAATTTTGTTATAATATTACCTGTAGATCCAAATAAAGAATAAAATAATTATAAAAATAACCTAGTTTTAACCTAGGTTATTTTTTATATTAAGATAATATAAACTATATATACTAATGTTTAAATATAAGTATATTTGGTATAATATGTAATATAAAACAAACAAAGGAGTAAAATATGTTAGAAGCAGGAGTAAAAGCACCAGAATTTAAATTACAAGATAAAGATGGAAATTTAGTAAGTTTATCAGATTTTAAAAATAAAAAAATAGTATTATATTTTTATCCAAGAGATAATACACCAGGATGTACTAAACAAGCATGTTCATTTAGAGATAATTACGAAGAATTTAAATCTAAAGATGTAGTAGTTATAGGAATAAGCAAGGATAGTATAAAATCTCATACAAACTTTGCCCAAAAGCATGACTTACCATTTATATTATTATCAGATCCAGAGCTTGAAGCTATAAAAGCTTATGATGTATGGCAAGAAAAAAAGCTATATGGAAAGGTAAGTATGGGAGTAGTTAGAACTACTTATATAATAGATGAAAATGGAATGATAGAAAAAGTATATGATAAAGTTAAAACTGATAAAAATGTAGGCGAAGTATTAGAGTACTTAGGATAGTATAAAGAGAATCAGATATTTTGATTCTCTTTTTTATGCCTAGATACTATAAAATTTAGTATAATTATATAAATGGATTATATATTAAATTTAATTAAATTAAAAATCGAAATTAAATATTATGTGATTTAAATAATATGGTAAATACTATACAGTATTGATATAAGTTAAGCTACAAGGTCTAGCAAATTAAAAATAAATGGGTAGGAGAAATTTTAAATGATAAAAGCTATAAATTTATCTACATATCAATATGATATGGACAGATACAATAATAACTATAAAAATGTAAACAAATTCTTAGAAGATAATAATATAAATGCAATAGAGTTATTTGGTTTACAATTATACAACGAAGAATTAATACCAAAGGATAAAATAATAGGAGCACATTTAATGCATTATCCTGTATGGTTAGATTTTTGGAATGAAGATGAAGAGGGGTTATTTGAGGAATTTAGCAGTAAAGAAGATATAATAAATTACTACGGAAATCTTGATAAAAAAGTAATAATAGATAAATACAGAGAAGAAATAAAAATAGCAGAAAAATTAAATGCTGAATATGCAGTATTTCATGTATCAAATGTAAGAACAAAAGACTGTTTTAACTATGAGTTTACATATACAGATAAAGAAGTAGTAGATGCAACTATTGAGATAGTAAATGAAATATTTAAAGGTTTAGATAATAATATAACTATACTATTTGAAAATTTATGGTGGCCAGGTCTAAAAATGACAGATCCAGAGTTAGTGAGATACTTTATTGAAAATATAGAATATAAGAATAAAGGTATTATGTTAGATACAGGACATTTGCTTAATACAAACTTAGATATAAATAATGAAGAAGAGGGAATAGACTATTTAGTAGAAACTATAAGTAATCTAGGTGATATGAAAGATTATATAAAAGGAATACATCTAAGTAAATCACTTTCTGGAAAATATGTTAAAGAACAAATAGAAAAGTATAAAAATAAAGATATTGATTATAGTGAAGTAAACAATGAGATAATTTATCATATATTAAATATAGATGAGCATAAACCATTTACAAATAATAAAATAAATAATTTAATAGAAATGATAAATCCAAAATTTTTAGTTTATGAATTTATAACTACATCACTAGAGGAGCTTAGTGATTTTATAAAGACACAAAATAAAGTTTTAGGTTTATAAAAAATTAAATACTTATGATTTTATATAATACCCCCTTATGTAGCGTTTCGCTACCTAAGGGGGTATTTATAGGATGACTATTTAAAATAAAAGCAATTATAAGAAATCATCTTTAATTGTAATAGGTATTATAATCTATAATTAGTTTTATGGTACCTATTATTTATGAACATATAGTTGCAAATGCAACAAAGAAATTAGAAAAAGAAAGGAGCATTTACTATGGAAACGTCTAATTATAATGAAAATAAAATGGGGGTAATGCCCATAAATAAATTACTTATAACAATGTCATTACCTATGATTATATCTATGTTAGTTCAAGCACTTTACAATGTAGTAGATAGTATATTTGTATCGCAAATAAGTGAAAATGCTTTAACAGCAGTATCATTAGCCTTTCCACTACAAAATTTTATGATAGCAGTTGGCTCTGGAACTGGTGTAGGTATAAATGCATTACTTTCAAAGTCTTTAGATGAAAAGAATTTTGATGAAGCAAACAAAGTAGCAAATAATGGTATATTTTTAGCTATAATAAGTTATTTACTATTTCTCTTAATAGGTATATTTGGTGTTAGATTCTTTTTTGAATGTCAAACTAATGTAGTAGAAATAATAGATGGAGGATATTATTATTTACTAATATGCACAGTTTGTTCATTTGGATTATTTGGTCAATTTGTATTTGAACGATTAATGCAGTCAACAGGAAAAACCTTATATATAATGCTAACACAAGGACTAGGTGCAATAACAAATATAATATTAGATCCTATATTAATCTTTGGATTATTTGGATTTCCTAAAATGGGTATAGCAGGGGCAGCTCTAGCAACAGTAATTGGTCAAATACTAGCTATGATACTAGCAATTTATTTAAATTTTACAAAAAACTATGAAATAAAAATTAAAATAAAAGGATTTAAACCTGATTTAAAAACAATAAAAAAGATTTATTCAGTAGGTATACCTTCTATAATAATGGGTTCAATAAGTTCTGTTATGACTTTTGGAATGAATAAAATCATAATAGTGTTTACATCTACGGCAACAGCAGTTTTTGGTATATACTTTAAGCTTCAAAGTTTTGTATTTATGCCTGTATTTGGATTAAATAATGGTATGGTTCCTATTGTTTCTTATAATTATGGTGCAAGAAACAAAGATAGAATAATCAGCACTATAAAAATAAGTATAGTATATGCAGTAGGTATGATGCTAATAGGACTATGCGTACTACAAATATTTCCAAAACAAATATTAAATCTATTTAATGCTTCTAATGAATTAATAATTATAGGTGTACCAGCGCTTAAAACAATAAGCTTAAGCTTTATATTTGCAGGATTTTGTGTAATACTAGGATCTGTATTTCAATCGTTAGGAAATGGAGTGTTAAGCTTAATGGTATCAGCTTTTAGACAATTAGTAGTATTGTTGCCAAGTGCATATTTACTATCAAAGACTGGTAATTTAAATCTTGTATGGTTTGCATTTCCTATATCTGAGATGGCATCAGTATTTTTAAGTTATATAGGGTTTAGATATGTATATAAAAAAGAAATAAAGCCATTAGATGATGAATATGAAATTAAATCATTAAATAATAAAAAAGAAGTAAGTATAAATAATGAAG
>JABLTN010056747.1_pt1 | contig 14260 bp, 10 predicted proteins | sample 7160141 | NCBI WGS metagenome assembly JABLTN01 (sample SAMN14651226, study PRJNA627086) | human gut metagenome | isolation source: feces | host: Homo sapiens | reverse complement strand
TCGTATGCCGTCATTAGCTGCATGGCCTTGGCCTGTCCCTCAGGAGTGCGGAAAACCTCGGAGCGGGCCGTACGCAGTATGGTGCCGCCTCGCTGTATTATGCCGTGAACATCTGAGGACTGGAGCTGCTTCACGCGACCGTCCATCAATCCTTCGTAACCGTGATATACGCCAAGCACGACATCGCCAAAGCTCAAGCCGCGCCTCACCACCGCACGAATGGCGGCGTTCATGCCGGGGGTATCGCCTCCGCTGGTCAGTACGCCTATTCTCATTACCGACATATCAAGCACCTCCGTCTGTGTGATAAGCATAAAAAACTATATTTTGATTATACTACTCATTTATCGCGGCGCACAATCGGCATATATGCCTTTTTGTATTGCAAATCCTTATTTGTTGATATATATTTATATGGTTGGCTAATACCTTTTTTCAACCCTTACTGGAGGTCGCATGTTTAAAAAATACTTTGGCGATATAGGCTTCTGGCGCGTTGCGCTGAAGCTCGCCTTCCCTGTGGCTATGCAAAACCTGCTTACCAGCTCCTTCATTCTGGTAGATACCATAATGGTGGGGCAGCTCGGGGATCTTTCTCTTTCCGCCGTAGGGATGGCAGGCCAGTTCGGCTGGTTTTTGAATATGATAACCTTCGGAATGTGTTCGGGAGCCGCAGTTTTCATATCCCAGTATTGGGGCGCAAAGGACACTGCCGGTATACGCCGCACCTATGGAATAGCTGTGGTCTCAGTATGCCTTATATCCACGCTGTTTTTCGTAATAGGCCTGCTTTTCCCGGAGGGTGTGGTCAGGATATTCAACCGCGAGCCGGACGTAGTAGAAGCGGGCGCCGCATATTTGCGCATCGCCTGCTGGTCCTACCTTGCCACCGGCGTAAATATGGTATTCTGCATAGTGCTGCGCTCTACCGAGAACGTAAAGCTGCCCATGTATGTGTCTCTCGTCACCACAGTCCTCAACGCATTCATGGACTATGGCCTCATATTCGGCGCGTTCGGTATGCCTGAAATGGGCATACGCGGCGCGGCGCTGGCCACCGTCATATCCGCATGGGCCGGCCCGGTGCTTATACTCGCGGTATCGGCTATACAGCGCAATATGCTCATCTCCCCCATAAAGGAGCTGTTCGGCTTTAATAAGCGTTCCATTGCCGAATACTACGAAAAGGCCACCCCCGTAATAATAAACGAGACCCTGTGGGGCCTCGGAACGCTTCTGTTCAGCGTTATTTTCGCCAACCTCGGCTACCAGTACTACGCTGCCGTAACCATATTCCGCACCTTTGAAAACATCGCTTTCGTATTCTTCATAGGCCTTTGCAACGCCTCCAGCATAATGGTGGGCAAAAACGTGGGCGCAGGCCATATAAAGCGCGCGGTGGAGGATTCCCGCAGGTTCGTGCTGTTCGTCTCCCTTTGCTCGGTACTTACGGGCGTGCTGATAATAATATTCCGCTTCCAGCTTGCCAGCGTCTTCAACCTCAGCGGCAGCATAACCCCGGAGACGCTTAAGCTCACAGCTTCGCTGCTCCTTGTTTACGGCATTGAGCTGCCCGTGCGCAACCTGCCATACATACTTATCGTAGGCACCTTCCGCCCCGGAGGAGACACCCGGATAGGCATGAAGCTGGATCTGCTATCCCTCTGGCTCTGCTCGGTTCCCCTCACCACTCTCGCGGCCTTCGTGTTCAAGCTGCCATTTATCGCGGTGTTCGCCATAATGTACGCAGCGGAAGACTATCTGAAGGCTATCCTCTGCGTGAAGTACTATTTCACATACAACTGGCTGCGTCCCGTAACAGATCAGGGCATAAAGGGGCTGGAGGAATTCTACGAAAGCAGGCGTAAAAAGCCGGCGGATCATTAAGCCCACGCATATAAACAGCCTTATCCCACCGTGTACGGTCGTACCGCGGGATAAGGCGATTTATTATTCTGTTTTTTTCTCCTCCTGAAGCTGCTTTTCCAGCGCCGACTGCCTTGCCAGAATGGCGTTTACCTTGTCGTACAGGGCCTCTATCATTATCTCGGTCTTTAGGTTTACCTTATAGTCGTTTTCGGCTCTGCGACGATCCTTTTCCTCCTGACGGTTCTGGCTCATCATAATGAGCGGCGCCTGAATAGCCGCCACGCAGGACAACACCAGATTCAGCAGTATGAAAGGATACGGATCAAACGCTTTCAGCGCCAGCACCGCATTGACGATCATCCAAAGCACAAGAACTCCCGTAAAGGAAAAAATAAACGCCCAGCTTCCGGCGAATTTTGCAATGGTATCCGCCGCGCGCTGTCCTAGCGTATACTTTTCCCTCGCGTTTTCCGGCTTGACCGAGATCTGTCTGCCTGCCAGCAGGCTAAGCACCTCCTCGTCGGTCATGTCGTGCCGAATGTCCTCCAGCACCTCTTTAAGCAGTTTTCTGTTTTCCTTCATTACAGCGATCACTCTTTTCCTTTGATTATATCTTATACATCACCCGATCCCGAAACTCCTGAAGCTTGCCGTCGTTCCAGTTGCCGATGGGTCGGTAGTAGCCTGTGATGCGGCTGTAAACATCGGTATGGGCGCCGCAGACGGGGCATATGGGTTGATTGCCCATAAGATAGCCGTGCTTCTGGCAGATAGAGAACGTGGGAGTAAGGGTAAAGTAGGGCAGCCGGTAATTTTCGGTGATCATGCGCACTATCTCGGCGGCACGCTGCCAGTCGGGCAGCGCCTGCTCCGTAAACACGTGGAACACCGTACCCGAGGTGTACATAGTCTGGAAGTCATCCTGAGCGTCCAGCGCCTCGATAAGGTCGTCGGTAAAGCTAACCGGCATATTGGTGCTGTTGGTATAGTACGGCGTGCCGTTCCTCGATGCGGTTATGATGTCTGCATAGCGGGCCTTATCCTCCCGCGCCATGCGGTAGGCGGTGGATTCGGCGGGCGTCGCTTCGAGGTTGTAAAGATGCCCTGTGCTTACCTGATAGGACTGTATGCGCCTGAGCATGTGCCTTAGCACCTCCCTGGCAAAGCGGCGGGTACGAAGGTCGGCAAGGCCTTCGCGGAGCCATGAGGCGTTAAGTCCCGCCTCGTTCATTCCCACTATGCCAATGGTGGAAAAGTGCCTGTCAAAATTCTGTATATAGCGCTTCGTATAAGGGTACATACCCTCGTTCATGAGCTTTGTTATTATGCTGCGTTTAACTTCGAGTGATCGGGCAGCCAGATCCATAAGCTTGTCCAGCCGCCTGTAAAAGTCATCCTCGTCATCGGAAAGGTATGCAAGGCGGGGCAGGTTCAGCGTAACGGCCCCTATGGATCCGCTGTTTTCTCCGCTGCCGAAGAAGCCGCCGGCGCGCCTGCGTAGCAGGGACTTATCCTCAACGTCCCTGAGCATATCCCGGACGTCTGTCTTGCTGAGGCCGCTCTTGTTATAGTTTGCAAAATATGGCGTACCGTACTTTGCCGCCATGCTGAACAGCAGCCGGTTATTGAGCTTATCCGACCAGTCGAAATCCTTATCTATTGCATAGGTGGGTATAGGGTACGCGAGGCCGCTGCCGTTGGCGTCGCCCTCCGTCATTACCTCCATAAAAGCCCGGTTAACGGTATCCATCTCGGCCTGACAGTCGCCGTAGGTAAAATCGGCCTCCCTGCCCCCTATTACGGGGTGCTTATCCTTCATATCCTCCGGCACCGTCCAGTCCAGCGTTATGTTGCTGAATGGGGCCTGCGTGCCCCAACGGCTGGGAGTATTGACGCCGAACACGAAGGTCTCTATGCAGTTCTTTACGTCCTTATAGGGCAAATTGTCGGATTTTACAAAGGGTGCAAGGCAGGTATCGAAGGAGCTGAAGGACTGCGCCCCCGCCCATTCGTTCTGCATGACCCCCAGAAAATTTATCATCTGGTTGCAGAGGGAATAAAGGTGCTTGGGGGGTTTGGAGTCTATCTTGCCCATCACGCCGCCCAGCCCCTCTTTTATCAGCTGCTCCAGGGACCAGCCGGCACAGTAGCCGGTGAGCATGGTAAGGTCATGGAGGTGCATTTCGCCGCTTCGGTGGGCGGCGGATATCTCGGCGTCGTATATTTCGGAAAGCCAATAATTGGCCGTTATCGCGCCGCTGTTTGAGAGTATCAGCCCACCAACGGAATAGGAGGCAGTGGCGTTTTCCCGCATACGGAGATTTTTTTCATGGACGTAATTGTTTACCGTTTCCTTGTAGTCCAGTATGGTAGACTTGAGGTTGCGAAGCTTTTCGCGCTCCCTTCGGTAGAGTATGTACGCCTTTGCAACGTCGGAGTGCCCCGACTGTATAAGTACCTGTTCGGCGCTGTCCTGTATGGCCTCCACGCTTATGAGGTCGTCCTTTATCTTATCCTCAAAGTCCGCAGTGACCTTCAGCGCGATGAAGTCTATATCGTTGGGATCGCAGGGCTTGTTCAGAGCGCCGAATGCCTTGGCTATCGCCCCGCTTATCTTGGCTATATCGAATTCGGCTACACTGCCGTCCCGCTTTATCACCTTATACATCCGGCTTCCCCCTGAATCCCGTTGAATTTATATTACTATACTATATTTCGTGCCGCCATTGCAAGGACTCGCACAATATATTGTTATGTTTCATATTTCATGGCATGGTCATAAATTTTTATAATTGCGCGGCGGCCTTTGTGGTATAATTCAAGCATGAATGGAAGTATTTTTTCGGATATTATAGCTGTGCTGTATCTCGCGGCATTCATCGCCGCAGGTCAGCTGTTGTCCCGTTGGGTATTCTGCCGCAGCCCTAGGGTAGTGCGCATCACTCTGGGCGCCGCTTTGAGCCTCCTTATGCTCATGTGGCTGCCGGCGCTTTTTTCCTTTGGGCTGGGCTTTACGTTGCTTTCGCAGCTGCTGGCTTTAGCCGTTGCTGCCGCCACAGGCTTCATCTCTGCAAAGAAGGCCGCAAAGCCGCTTATGGCTGTGCGCGAGCCTGAGCTCAGGCCGTATCTATGCTGCGTGATACCAACCGTATTGCTGCTGTGCGGGCTGACGCTGTCGCATACCCTGCCTCATATGCCGGACGGCGGCCTCGGCTCGGGCCAGAGCACCTACGGCGATATGTGCATGCATCTGGGCATAATCTCCTCCATAACACGGCAGGGCTTCTTCCCTCCGGAATACTCCATAATGGCGGGGCAGCCCATGAGCTACCCATTTCTGTGCGACAGCGTATCCTCTACCTTCTACACCCTTGGCGCGTCGCTGAGGCTCAGCTACATACTTCCCATGATACTGGCATTTTTCTCGGTAGCATCCGGGGTATACCTTTTCTTCGAGGACTGGTTCAAGCGGGCGGACAAGGCTGTATTGGCGTTCGTGCTGTTTTTCATAGGCGGCGGCTTTGGCTTTGCCTACTTCATGGACGATCTGAGGGTCGATCCTTACAACTTTACCCGCATATTTACCGAGTTTTATGAAACGCCCACAAACCTGGTGGGTGAAAACGTGCGCTGGGTAAACGTGATAGCTGATATGCTGGTTCCCCAGAGGGCTACGCTGTTCGGCTGGAGCGTACTTTTCCCCTGCCTGTACCTGCTGCGCCGGGCGGTGTTCGATAATGACGCCGGCCTGTTCCTTCCGCTGGGAATAATGGGCGGCTGTCTGCCGCTTATACATACCCACTCGTTTTTGGCCCTCGGCCTTGTCAGCATACCGTGGTTTCTCAGGGCCGTATATAAGAATAACAGCATAACAAAGTTCGCTTTGTACGGCGTCATCGCGGTAGCGCTGGCAGCGCCCCAGCTTCTCTGCTTCACCTTCCGTCAAGCGGGCAGCTTTCTCACGGTCAACCTCAACTGGGCGAACGACACAGATACCTTTCTCTGGTTTTATGTCAAGAACCTTGGGCTGATATTCATACTGCTGCCCGTGGCGTTCATCGCCGCAAAGAAGGAGGATAAGGAGACGTGGCTAGGCGTGCTGCTTCTATGGGTACTCTCCGAGATAATACAGTTCCAGCCCAACCCCTATGACAACAACAAGCTGCTGTTTATATGGTTCGCCTTCTGCTGCGGCCTCGTCTCCTCTCTGCTCGTTGAGATATACTCAAGGCTCTCTGATATTAAAGGCCGGCGGCTACTTTCCGGTATAGTGGTAACAGCCATGACGCTATCCGGAGTGCTTACGCTGGGCCGTGAGGCGGTAAGCCAATATGAGCTTTTCCCAAAGGGCGAGATAGAAGCGGCGGAGTTCATCGACAAAAACCTTCCTGCGGACTGTGTTATACTTACCGGCGTCCACCACAACAACGCCGTAGCAGCCCTCACCGGGCGCAATATCGTCTGCGGCTCATCCGCCTACCTCTATTACCACGGCTTTGACACATACGGCCGCGAGCAGGACGTAGCCGCTATGTTTGAAAATCCGAAAAACTCCGGAGAATTGTTTGAAAAATACGGCGTAGACTATATCTACATAGGCATAAACGAGCGCTGCAATTACAGCATATCACCTGAAAGCTTCGAAAACCTTGAAAAGGTCTTTTCAAACGGCACTGCGACATTGTACAGATACAGCAAATAGCAAATGAATAACGGCGCTGCTTATGGGGCAGCGCCGTTATTGTGAGATTAAAAGGGTTTTTCTTTTTTAGCCCGCATAAGCCAGCTCTTCGAACCACTCGCTTTCGGGTATGCCGTCTATCTTCCATGTGAGATAGTCGTACTCATCTTCAGAGGCTTGGATGGTTATCTTTGAGGTGGTGCCGTCCTCTGCCATGAGATCCGCGTAGCTTTGCATATCGGTGCCCATTATGAGGAATTTTTCGCCCTTCTTGCCCTCGGCGGTGCTGCCGTCGCCCAATTTGAGCTTCAGGCCGTCGCGGCTGAGCTTGAGGGCGGAATAGTCCCACGCCTCGGAGAAGTTCGGGTATACTACGGTGTAATCGCTGCTGCGCACGAAGGCAAATTCGTCACCGGAATCGCCGGTAGAGAGCATAAAGTCGCAGGTAGCACCGTGAGTACCCAAAATGTCTATGGTAGTCTCTACGCTTACGCCGCCGTTACCGTAAACGCTCTGCACCGTGCCGGTGATGAACGCCTTCTTTAACTCCCCGTTATGCACGCGGTATACGAAGGTGACGTAATCGTCGGAGGCCGCGTCGCCGGTGACGTAAAGCTCAGTGTAGCCGTCGCCAACGACGGTATCGCCCACGTGTACGCAGCTTTCGTCAAGGCCGAGTGGGCCCAGTTCATCGGCGCTTTCCTTGCCGTTTATATTGAATTTTACGGTCACATTGTCGTCCTTATCCTGAACCACGGTGAATTTGACGGAATCGGCCTTGCCGTCGGCAGAGAGGGAGTCCTCGCTGTTAAGCTTTACGTCCTTCCACTGGTATATACCCAGCTCGTTTTCGTTTACGGCTGCTGTTACGCAGTACTTGAACTGGCCGGCAGTATCGCACTTTTCAAGGGTGAATACCATTCCGCCCAAGCGCTCGCCGCTGCCTAAATAAAGCCCGGTGCTCACCTTTACGGCGCTGCCGTCAGGTGTGATGCCATCTATCCTGGCTATTGTATCGCCCATATCGGAGGGGGCGAGTCTGTAAGCCTTTGCGGAATCGTCAAAGGTCACCGACTCGGCAAAGGAAACGGCTATCTTCGGAATGCTGCGTTCGCCGGCGCAGGCGGCGGCAGCGTAATCTTCCATTGTGGAAGCGGGCACTGTCACATATCCCTGTTCGTCGGTGGTGACGGTAGGCTCGGCAGTTTCAGGCTCTATGCTCATGCCCCAGTTCACGCCGGTAAGGTACAGCACAGACCATATGAGGTCTTCGCTCTTGGCGTCGTGTTTGGTATCGCTGTCTATGCCTATGGAGCGAACTATGGAGTCCATTATGGGCAGCATGGCGTTTATATTCCTTCCGTCTTCCTCGGATATAAACTCGCCGGTGCCATCTGCTTCGGTGGACGCAGTCTGGCCGCCCTCGGTACCGGGAGTTACGGGATCCATGGCGGTCTCCTTGGGCGCGCAGGCCGCGGCGCACAGCATTACGGCAATTATTACAGCTAAAAGCTTTTTCATTGTTTCCTCCTTAACAAAAAGCAAAAGATGAAGGGGACACCTTCATCCTGCATTATAGCACCCTAAGCGGCGGCAGTGTTTTAATAATCCGTTAAGAGTTGGGCAGCTTTTCTATCGCCTTTTTGAACTGCACCGAGAACAGTATGGCGGTGAAGGTCACGGCGATAAGATCCGCGGCGGGCTCCGCCAGATACACAGCCATGGCCTTATCCGCCGGGAAAAGGGCGGGCATTAGGTATATGAGGGGCAATAGCAGCACGAATTTGCGCACCACCGCAACAGCTATGGAGGACCTTGCGCTGCCTATGGCGGTAAAGGTCATCTGGCAGGCTACCTGTATGCCGAACATGAACATCACCGCGAAGTAGCGCCGCATCGCCGCCTGTGTAAATGCCGCAAGCTCCGCGTTTGGGGTGAAAAGGCCCGTAAAGGCTTGCGGGAACAGCATTATTATGAGCCACAGCGCCCCGGCATATATCAGGCTGGATCTTAGCAGCAGCTTGAAAGCGCCGCGTACCCGCTTGGCATCCTTTGCGCCGTAGTTGTAGCTCACGATGGGCTGTGCGCCCTGGCCCAGGCCCTGAAGGGGCAGCATGGCGAACATATTGATGCTGGAGAGTATAGTCATGGCTCCCACAGCTATGTCGCCGCCGTATTTAAGCAGCGACGTATTAAAGCTTACGGATATTATGCTTTCGCTGGACTGCATTATGAAGGCCGCGAGGCCCAACGCGAGGCAGGGAAGTATGACCCCGGCCTCAAGGCGCATATTTTCCTTTTTGAGCCGCAGTATGGTTTTTTCGCCCCTAAGAAAGAGCAGCACCCATAAGCAGGATATGCACTGGGAAATGACCGTGGCCAGCGCCGCGCCCCGCACCCCCATATCAAGGCCGAATATGAACACGGGGTCAAGGATTATATTGGATACGGCACCTATCAGCACGGTGTACATGCCGGTCTTGGAAAAGCCCTGGGCGGTTATGAATGCGTTCATGCCGAGGGTGAGCTGCACGAATATCGTCCCGAGGGCGTATATGTCCATGTACCCTGCGGCAAAGCCTATGGTATCCTGGCTCGCGCCAAAGGCGAGAAGCAGGTCCCTATCCCATATCAGGAGCGCCGAGGTGAGTATAGCCGATATTATTATCTGCAATATAAAGCAGTTGCCGAGTATGCGCTCTGCGCCGCCGTTGTCGCCGCGGCCCATGGCGATGGATGCCCGGGGAGCGCCGCCCATGGATACGAGGGCCGCGAATGCGGACACCACCATTATGATGGGCATGCACACGCCCAGGCCGGTCAGCGCGAGAGAGCCGCCCTCCGGCATGTGGCCTATATATATCCTGTCTACGATATTGTAGAGCATGTTGATTATTTGGGCTACTACGGAGGGCACCGCAAGTTTAAAAAGCAGCTTGCCCAGAGGCTCCGTGCCGAGGTATTGATTGTTCTTTTCCATAGTTCAGTTCTCTTTTTCTCTTTAAATACACAAATAATTATATTCCCAAGTCTGCCGCTGTCAAATAAAGTTCCAATTTGGGAGCATCGAAAAAGCCCGTAATACGGCGCTTTTTTAAGTGTGTACAGAGTCTGTCCACACAACTTTCACAATTAATGAATTGTTAATTTGATTTAAAGCGCATTACGTATTACAATGCAAGATAAGCCATATATGGCATAATGAGGAGTAGAGTGCGATGGAAAGCATACCCGCCGAGAAGAAAACGACCGGGCAGAAGCCCATAATTGACCTTCGCAGCGTTACCAAGGTATACCGGGTTGGAAGCGTTGACGTCCATGCCCTGAGGGGAATAGACCTGCAGATAATGCCCGGGGAATTCTGCTGCATAATAGGCCGAAGCGGCAGCGGCAAATCCACCCTTTTGAACATGCTGGCGGGGCTTGAGCCCGTGACCAGCGGCGAGGTAGTCATAAACGGCAAGCACCTTGAAAGAATGAACCAGTCCGAGCTTATACTTTTCCGGCAGAAGTACGTGGGGTTCATATTCCAGTCCTTCAACCTCATGCCTTACTACACTGCCCTTGAAAACGTGGCGTTTCCGCTGTCGTTTCGTGGGGTGCCCTACGATAAGCGCATGAGGCTGGCGAAGAAGGCGCTGAAGGACGTAGGCCTTGAAAGCCACATGAACCACATGCCGGGGCAGATGTCCGGCGGACAGCAGCAGCGCGTAGGCATAGCAAGGGCGCTGGTCACGGACCCGGACATAATATTCGCCGATGAGCCTACCGGCAACCTTGACTCCAAAACGTCGGACGACGTGATGCGCAGTATGTGTGATACGGTAAAGAGCCACGGCAAGACCTTCATAATGGTCACCCACGACCCAAATATGGCGGCGTATGCGGACAAGGTAATAAACATACTTGACGGCCGCATAACGGATATATACTTCAATCGCCACGAAACCGTAGGCGACAAGGCCGAGATCAGGGAAGAAATAAAGAAGGAAGCTTAACACGGAGGAAAACAATGAAGCGCGTTATTACTATAATACTTGCCATGGCTATGGCGCTGTCGGTATGTTCGGTTGCGTATGCAGAGAACGAGATCACCATTAAGCCGGACAATAGGAGCTTTAAGGAAGTTGACGGGACCGTAAATGTTTCGGTCTCTGTCACCAATAGCACACCTAACAACGCATATTTAAGGGTCATTCAGCCAGCCGACAACAATGCAGATAATGCTGTGCTGAGTGCCAGCTTTACTCCTGATACTGATACGCACTATATAAAAATACCGACCGGCGAGACCCCTGTTCAATTTACCGTAAAGGTTGATTCGAGCACATCGGAAACCTGCCGCGTCATGCTTCTGTTCAACTATTACGATGGTGAGGATAAAACCAACAGCAAAGTTGCTTCCTGCCAATACAGCTTTACTATAAAACGCACCTCTCCCACCGGCGGCAATGCCGGCGAAGGGGGCAGCGCGGGTGAAAACCCAGATAATGCCCAGACAGAGGAACCAAAAAAGGAGGACAGCGAGTTCCGCATACGCACATCCAGCGTTGACAGCAACGGCGTGTGCGTGCTTACGCCCTCCGGCGATTACGGCGACCAGCTGGAGGTGCGGCTGCCCCTTACCTGCACCAACGGCTATGTGTATGACCTCAAGGTGACGCCGGTACTCAGCAACGACATAGAGAAGTTCCCCTTCGATATAGATCTGGTAGACTATACCCTCTCATACCCCGGCTCCATAGGCAGGGGGCAGGTGGTGGAGTTCCTGTATCATCTGCGTCTGAGCAAGAAGGCTACCGTAGGCGTAAAGCAGGTGGACTTCAACGTCACCTACCGCAATGACGAGGGCGACCTCAAGAGCGGCACAGTGAGCCTTTTCGTAAACGTCCGCAAGGGTCTGTCGCCCACCAGCGACAAGGATACCACCACCTCGGTGCCGAAGCTTATAATCGAAAGCTACAAGCTCAGCTCGGACAAGATATACGCGGGCGAGACCTTCGATCTGGAGTTCACCATAAAGAATACATCCGACAGCACCAACCTGCAAAACGTGCAGATACACATAAAGGACGCGGGCGAAACGGCTACCATAGTTCCCGCCAGCGGCGGCAGCAATACGCTGTATATATCCAAAATAGGCAAGGGCCAGAGCAGCAGCCAGAAGGTATCCCTCCAGACCGCGCCCGACGCGACGGCAAAGGCATATACCCTCAATGTGGATTTCAGCTATGAATCCGCCAGCACCAACGCGGCCCATACCGCCAACGAGACTATAGCCGTGCCCATACTGCAAAAGATCAGGCTGAAGTGCGACGAGCCTACGGTATATGACGATGTGTCCTATCTGGATTCAAGTACCAGCATGTCCATCAAAATGTACAACATGGGCCGCTCCAGCATTTATAACTGTATCGTCGACGTGGAGGGAAATGGCCTCAAGCTTGAAGAGAGCTACTTCGGCGGCACCCTCAGCGCCGGCTCCACCCTTGCGGCAGATATATCCGTAATACCGTCTGAGGCAGGGGATATACAGGGCACCGTAGTAATATCCTACGAGGATGTATACGGCGAGCCCGGCGAGGAGCGGCTTCCCTTTACGCTCCACGTGGAGGACCCCAATGCCGGTATGGAAAACATGGAAGGCATGGAGGGCATGGGAGGCGAAGGCATGGAAGGCGGCATGACAGACCCCGGTATGGAGGGCGGCTCCAAGGGCTTCCCCTGGTGGGGCTGGGTTATAGGCGCGGGCGCGTTGGGCGGAGGCGGCTTCTTCGGCTTCAAGAAGCTCAAAAAGCGCAGGGCGCGCAGCCTGGAGGACGATGTTTAAATGCGTTTTACCGATATTTTAAGGACCGCCTTCATGAACCTGTGGCGGAGAAAGCTTAGAGCCGTGCTCACTGTGCTGGGCATGGTCATCGGTGTTTCCTCTATAGTCGTCATGATGAGCCTTGGCATAGGCATAAAAAAATCCACAATGGAGAGCTATGCCAGCATGGGCAGCCTTACAAATATTACCGTCAGCCGCTGGAGCTATAAGGAAACCGCCACGGGCGGCACCAACACCGAGAAAAAGCTGGACAAAACGGCGGTCGAAACTATCAAAAAGATACCCGGCGTAAAAGCCGTTATGCCCCAGATACAGACCTACGGCATACTTAAAAGCGGCAAATGGATGGCCGATTGCAGCATACTGGCTATAGACAGCTCTGTAGCGGAGGAGTTCGGTTTGGAGCTTTCGGAGGGCCGCTACCCCAAGTACAAGCGCGGCAGCTCCAGCTATGAGATGGTGCTCAGCCAGGATGTGCTGAACTGGTTTTACGACCCCAATACCGGCAAGCAGGCGGTGGACCGCGACGGCAATCCCAAGGTCACAATGGAGTCAAAATTCCAGCTCACCTTCGACTATAACAACGTTTACAACAATAATAATCCGGTTTTGCCGGGCGACGGCGATAGCCAGCCGGCCCCCGGCAAGACCTACCGCGTAGACCCCATAGGCATCGTATCCCCAAGCAACAACGAGTTTTCGTGGTACTGCCTTATGGATATAGAGGCGGTGCAGAAGCTCGCCAAGGAAAACAGCGACTACATGCAGCTTGACACCAAGAATTACAACCGTGTCATGGTAAAATGTGAGAACACGGATGTCGTCTCCGAGGTCAAGGCCGCCATAGACGATATGGGATACGGCACCAGTTCCCTTCAGGACGCACTTGAGCAGGCTGAAAAGCAGATGCAGCAGATACAGTACCTGCTGGGCGCCATAGGCGGCGTATCGCTGCTGGTCGCAGCCATAGGCATAATGAACACCATGATGATGAGCATATACGAGCGCACCAAGGAGATAGGCATAATAAAGGTGCTGGGCTGCCGTATGGACAACATAGCGGAGCTGTTCCTTACCGAGGCTGCCTATATAGGCTTCTTCGGCGGCGCCGCCGGCCTGGGCATAAGCTACGGCCTTTCCGCAGTGATAAATCACTTTGTAGGCGATAGCGGATTCAAGAGCATAATACCCCTCTATCTTGCGGTAGGCGCGGTGCTCTTCTCCGTGACTGTGGCGATGCTCTCCGGCCTTTATCCGGCCATCAGGGCAATGCGGCTGAGCCCACTCAATGCAATAAGAAACGAGTAAAGGAGAAATCTTATGAAAAGCGTAAAGCCGGGCAGAGGGCCTTCCGGGATGAAATTTATTGGCTCTGTATTCGCGATAGTATTCGGCATATTCTGGACGATAATGGCGGCACGTATGGGCGCGCCGGCGTTTTTCCCCATATTCGGCGTAATTTTCATAATAATGGGCATAGTGCAGGCTGCCTACAACTACAGGAACGCCACCGGCAAAAACCGCTACTCTTCCTTCGACATAACCGATGAAGGAGAGGAGCCTGACCCGCTTGAGCAGCGCTTTGGCGGCACCGAATACCGTGACGATACTGCGCAAAAGAGCAGCTTTACCACCTCATCCTTCTGCCCCTACTGCGGCAAGGGTGTGGACGGTGACTTTGAGTACTGCCCAAAGTGCGGCAAGAGGCTGCCCAAATAGCAGCCTCGACAGCTTGCAGAGATAATATTTGAATCAGACTGAGCAGACCCGCAGTATAGCTGCGGGTCTGCTGTTTTTTTACTTGCGGTGCGCCTGTATGGCGCGGTCGATGAAATTCGATATCAAAAAGATCAGCGAGGCCATAATAAAGGCCTTTGAGG
>JABLTN010107738.1_pt1 | contig 14264 bp, 14 predicted proteins | sample 7160141 | NCBI WGS metagenome assembly JABLTN01 (sample SAMN14651226, study PRJNA627086) | human gut metagenome | isolation source: feces | host: Homo sapiens | reverse complement strand
TTTAAAAAGAAAAAAGAAATTGATTTATAAAATTATTATAGTAATTATAAGTCTAATTTTTCTTATTAATAATGGAAGAATAGTAAATAATGAAGTAAGTATTTTAGATGTTGGGCAAGGTGATTCATCTCTTATTAGATTAAAAAATAAAAATATATTAATTGATACTGGAGGAAATATTAATTATGATATATCTAAGAATATACTTATTCCATACTTTAAATCAGTAGGTATTAAAAAAATAGATTATTTAGTTTTAACTCATGGCGACTATGATCATATGGGAAGTTCTATTAATTTAATTGATAATTTTAATATAGAAAATGTAATATTTAATATTGGAACTTATAATGAACTAGAAAAAGATTTAATAAAAATACTAAAAGAAAAAAATATAAAATATTACAAAGATATAAAAGAGTTAAATATAAACGATAGTAAATTATATTTCTTAAATACAGGTATATATAATAATGAAAATGATAACTCAAATGTAATATATTTTAAATTAAATAACTATAAACTTTTATTTATGGGTGATGCCAGTGAAAAAAGAGAAATTGATATAATTCGTAAATATAACATAGAAAATATAGATTTTTTTAAAGTAGGACATCATGGATCAAATACATCATCAAATATAAAATTTATTAATACTATTAAACCTAAATATAGTTTAATTAGTGTTGGTGAAAATAACAGATATGGTCATCCGAAAGAGGATGTATTAGATATATTATCTAAATCAAAAATATATAGAACGGATATAAATGGAGAAATACAAATAAAGATAATAAGAAATAATTTTAGTATTAAAACATGTAAATGATGGAAAGGAGAACAAATGAACGAAATAAAAAATATACTGAAAAGATATTTGAAGATATAAAACATATAGATGAAAGTGGTAAAGAATATTGTGAGGCTCGAGAATTACAAAAAGGTGCTAGAGTATAAAGAGTGGAGAAATTTTAAGTTAGTAATAGACAAGGCAATAATATCTTGTAATAACAGTAATTTTAATGTGTTTGACCATTTTGTTGACTTCAACAAAATGGTAGAAGTTGGCTCTGGTGCAAAAAAAATAAATATGTAATTGAATATTGTTCAGATAATAGAATAATAGCAAGAAAAAATGAATTAATATAAAAGTCTACACAGAATTTAAAAACCAAAATATACTATTAATGAATAATATAAATTAATTTGAATAATATATTATTAGTGTTGGAAAATAAAAACAGGTTATTTATTAACCTGTAATTATTATACGCTACTGCTTCTTTAGCAAGCGTTTATATAGATTAAAGGAATTTTATAAAAATTCCTTTTTTATATTTTTCTATATAATCCAATTGCTTTTCCAACTATAGTAACACTATCTAATATTATTGGAGCCATTGTATCATTTTCTGGTTGAAGACGGAAATATCCATTTTCTTTATAAAATGTTTTTAATGTAACACCATAGTCATCAGTCATAGCAACTACCATATCGCCATTGTTTGCAGTTTGTTGTCTTTGAATTATAACTATATCATTATCATGAATACCAGCATTGATCATTGATTCACCATTTACTCTAAGAGCAAATACTTCTCTTCTTGCAGGGATTAGGTAAGATGGCACAGTAAAATATTCATCAGGCATTTCAATTGCTTCAATAGGATTACCAGCAGCAACCTTACCTAAAAGCGGAATATCTACGCTATCTGCTTCTTCATATTCATTTTTTACAAGTAATTCAATAGCTCTATTTTTTGAATTACCTTTTGAAATATATCCCTTTTCTTCTAATGTATTTAAATGTGCATGAACAGTTGCTGGTGAAGATAAATTAAGTGCGGCACATATTTCTCTTACAGTAGGTGGATATCCTTTTTTAGCAAGGAATTGTTTTAAATAATCTAATACATTATTTTGCTTACTTGTTAACTTTTCCATTATATCTCTCCTTATAACAATTTCATTTTAACATACAAAATGTAAAATGTCAAACAATTGTTCGAAATATTATTGACACGAATATTTGTTCGTGATAGAATTTAGTCAGAAAGAAGGGTTAGTATGAAAAAATATTTTGGTTATTTAGTAGTTATTGTTGTTGGAGTTTTAGGATTCTTACTTATGATGGAAAGAGCAAGTAATATAGATAATAATTTATCAAAACAGGAAATTTATGAGGAAATATATTCATAAAAACTCAAATCCTGGTTTTTTTTTATTTTCTTTTGTGTTAATATTAAAATACTAGGAGATGTAAAATATGATAGATGTAATTATTCCAGCATATAATGCTCATAAAACAATTGAAAGAACATTATATTCTATAGCGTATCAAAGAAATTCAGAAGATTTTAGTGTGTATATTATAAATGATAATTCTGCAAAGGATTATAGTAAAGAAATAGATTTTTTTAAAGATTTTATTAACATAAAAGAATTAAAATTAAATGAAAATAAAGGCCCTGGTTATGCGAGACAATATGGATTTGATCAGTCAAACAGTGAATATGTTGTTTTTATAGATTCTGATGACATTTTTGCAACACCACTATCCGTAATTACATTGTATAAAAAGATAGAACAAGAGTCTTTGGATGTTGTTTTTAGTACTTTTTTAGAAGAAACTATTGATAATAAATTTAATATTTTTAATAATGATAATATAGCATTGCATGGTAAAATTTACAGAAGAAAATTTCTAGAGGATAATAATATTAGATTTCCAAATTACTATGCAGAAGAAGATAACGCATTCAATCATTTGGTTTTATTATATAATCCTAAGATGGATATTGTTAGTGAAAAAACATATATATGGATGAATAATGAAAACTCATTAACTAGAAAAGGAAATTATAGAGAAAATTCTATATATAATTATTCTAAATCAATGCTTTATGCATTAGAGTGTGGAATAAAAGGAAAATGTTCAGAAAAAAATTTAGCATCCTTATCATACGAATCACTTTTAATTATTTATTATGGATTTGATTTTTTAAATAAAAATAAAAAACTAATAAAGAATATAAAAAAGATTAAAAAAATATATGACAATTATATTCTTGAAATATCAGATGTAGATAAATTTAATATTTTACAATATAAAATGAAATGTGCAGTATCAGAGGGATATACCGATAATGTACTTAATCCATTAATCACATTTGACGAATTTTTAAATGAAATAAAAGTGGAGGAAATATAGTATGGTAGATGTAATTATTCCAGCATATAATGCACATAAAACAATTTCTAAAGCATTATTGAGTATATGCATGCAAACAATTAAGGATAAGATTAATGTATACATAATTGATGATTGTTCAGATCAGGATTATAAAAAAATTATAAATAAATTTAAAGATAGAATTAATATAACACAATATAAACTTGATAAAAACAGTGGACCAGGAGTTGCTAGACAATATGGTTTAGACCATTCAAATGGTGAATATATTTATTTTTTAGATGCAGATGATATGTTTATTGATATTTATTCTTTAGAAACACTTTTAAAAAATATTAGTAATAATGATATTATTTGTGGAAATGTTTATTATGAAGATTATGATAACACAGTACTAACTATTTCAAATAATTATAGTTTTCAGTTGCATGGTAAATTATATAAAAGAGAATATATTGATAAAAATAATTTTCATTTTAATAATAGTAGAAATGGCGAGGATAATTGTTTTAATAGGCTTTTGAAAATTGGTACAGATGAATATTCATATATTAATAGTGATGTATTACTTTATTCTTGTACAAAAGAAAGTATAACTAATAATATAGAAGATTATTGTTATAATGAAGTTCCAATATTATGTAAGAATATGTTATGGATGGCAGAAGAAGCGGATAAAAGGGGTTTCAATAAATATAAAATTGTATATGAATTATATAATGAGTTAGTTCACTTTTCAAATATGTATACAAAGTATTTCAAAATAAAAAATGATATAGTAAAACTAGAAGATAGTTTTACGAAACTTTATGATAAAATGCGTGAATATGGTATAGAATTAGAAAGTACTGATAAAAATGAAATCGTTTTTGGAAATATTGCAGGGAATGATGTTTTAAATATGATTGAATATATATTTTTTAATTTATCGAAAAAATAATCTAGTAATTGACATAATGTAAAAATAAGTGGTATTATATATGTATAAAATAGCGGAGGGAGGTGAAGGTTGTGGATTTAAGTATTGATTATAATCAAACAAGACAATTAGGAAATAGTATTTTGGAAAAAGCAAATGATTTTTCAGAAATACTAAATAAAATAACTAGTGAAAATGATAATCTTAAGAATTCTTGGAAAGGTAGCGATGCTGATAAATATACAGGTGCTGTTGCTGCTGAAATAGAAAATATGAAAGTCTTAAATAAAACAATTAATGAAATGGGTGAGTTTCTTATAAGTGCTGCAAGCGCATATCAAAGAGTAAATGAAACAAACCAAGATGGAATCAGATAGGAGGAATAAAAGATGAACGGATCTACATTAACATATTCACAAATTATAAGTGTTAGTTCTAATTTGAATAGCTATGCAAGAGAAATGCAAGCAATTTTAGATGAGATAACATCTTTAGCATCAAGATTAGGAAATGAAGATGTTTGGGCTGGTAATGCCGCAATGGAATCTAAACAAAAATTTAATGCTGTAAGTGCAAAATTTGCTGATTTTTATAAAGCAGTAACAGATGAAGCTGCTCATTTATCATCAGTAGTAGAAAATTATAAAAAGGCAGATAGTCAAATTATGGGTTAAAAAAGATCTCTATTATTAATAGAGACTTTTGTCAGTGAATATTAATTCGTTAGTATTTACTGACGAAAGTATGGAGGGTAAAATATGGAAGATATATATGTAAATTATGCTGAATTTGATAGGGTTGAAGATGAACTTAGAGAATGTTCAGCAGCAATAAAAAGTGATAGTGCTAAATTAAATCAATATGCAGAAGAAATAAGCCGTTATTGGACAGGTACTGCTTCAAATGCATTTCGTAGTAAATTAGAAGATATAATTGAATATTTTCAAAGTATTCAGAATGAAGTTGAAGATGATGCAAGTACTGTAAAAGGTTCAAAAAATGTTTATCAAAAATTTGAAGCTTATTTTTTAAGTAAAAATATGTAGATGGGAGTGTAACGTATGGATAATATAACGATTAAATATGATGCTGTACTTAGTATTTGCGATGAAATTACTAAAGTTATTCGTGATTTGAATGAGCAGATAGAACAAGTTAATAGAATTACTAATAACAATAATTTTTGGCAAGGAATGGCCGCAAGTAAGTTTTCTACAGAAGTTAGAAAAAAATATGATAATGTTTCGGAAATGACAGACAAAATAATACCTACTTATCTTGAACAAATTAAAACTATTGTAGAATATAATAGAAAAACAGATGGTCAAATAAGTGCTACAGATATAATAAGTGCAAATTCAATTGTTAAAATAACTGCAAGTACTGCAGCAATAACAAGAATTGCACAAATTACATCTGGTGTTAAATCAAATACAAATGTTTCGTCAAAAACAACAACATCAACAGATGCAAAAAAATCATCAGAAATAAAAACAGATACAAAAGCAAATGATAATGTTAAGTCAAATATTGATAATAGCAAGAAAAATATAAATCAAATTGAATCAGATAAAGTAAAAACTACGACATCTACAAGTATTTCAAATAATACAACATCAAATACAGGCTCGATATCATTAAGCGAACTTTTGAAATTTATAAAGAAATAAGAAAGTAGGGAAAAACATGAATTATACAAATTATTTTTCGGGAATTAAAATAGAAAATATAAGTATGCAATGCACTGATTGCATAAAAAAACTTAGAAATTTAAAAACAAATACATTTTATAAAGTTAATACATGTTGCAGTGCACCATCAATAGATAAACTTGGTGGTGAACTTAGAAAAAATTATTCACAAATAGATACAGTTATTACATATATAAAAGGATATGCTCGTGTATTAAGTTATGCTGATTTAATAAAAAAACAACAATTAAAAATGAAGGATACTACAGATTATTCAGTAAAAGAAGCATATGCTAAAAAAATATCATCAGAGTTAAAGATAATTGCTACTCTTGTTGATAATCTACAAATGGCATCGAGTGCGTCTGCTTCAAATGGTGTGATTTCTGCACTTGCACCAGTAACGTCGTCGTCTTCAACAAAATCATTATATACTTTTTCATCAATTCAAGTTGGAGGAACATTAAAAATAAATTATACCAAATTAAAATCTTTAAAATCAGATTTTGATTCTTTTGGAGTATCATTATGTAGTGCTTACAGAGATTTTTATTCTTTGAAATCAACAGTAAGCAAGGATGGTTATTTAAATTATGGATGGTATAAAGTTATATGTATGTTCCAAAAAGTAATGAAAAAAAGAGATAATTTAGATAATTGGTGGACAAATTATATGTATAATTTAAAAAATATCGAAAATCAATTACCTGATAATACAAAATTTTCAATAAAAACTGTTACTTCAAAAAAATATGCTGGAAGTAGTTCTTTCCAAAGTTTAAATGCAAAAAAACCAAGTTTATCAGAATATGCTAAAAAAGGTGCTACTAAGAAGATATTAAAAAGTAATATTCAAATTGCATTAGAAGTACTTGCTGGTAAATGGGGCAATGATGAAGCAAGAAAAAAAGCATTAACTGCTGCTGGATACGATTATGCTGCAGTTCAGTCAATTGTTAATTCACTTGTTAGAGATGTTCAAAATGGTACTAATTCATCGAGTAATTATTCAGGTGGAGATGGTAGTGGAAGTAATACATCAACAACTTCACCTTCAAGAAGTTTTTCATCAAGATCAACAAGTGGTTATCATACATCTACTACAGGTTTAAAATCAAATGCTCAAAAAACATCTGATGTAAATTATACTGCAATTAATGAATATAATAAGGCACTAGAACAAGCAAAAAAAACTATGAATAGTGCATCAGATGAATGGAATAATGATCAATATAGATATGGTGGCCGTATTTATGAAGAAGGTGGAAAAGTTTATCAAATAGATCTATATAATGGAAAACCAATAGATATTACTGGAACACAAACAGCAACAAGATATAGTAATTTAAAACAAGCTCAAAAGAATTATGTTGATATTGCAACACAAGGTGGAAAATATAGAAGTACATCGGGTTATTAATATAAAAAGGAAAATAAAAAATGAATAATAAAATTTTAATAACGGTAAATGTTCCACTTTTAAGTAAAAGTTATGATATATTTATACCTATAAATAAAAAAGTTGGAACTATAAGAAAATATTGTATTGATGTAATAAATGAACTATCTGATAATTCGTTAGTGAATATTGATAAATTAAATTTATATGATAAAGATGGTTGTATTGTTTATGATCTTAATGTTTATGTTAAAGGTTCTGGAATAGTTAATGGTACTGAATTTATATTGATATAAAGAATGAAAGGGAAAAGACATATGAAAGTAGTTTTAGCCAAAAATGATAAATTGTTAAATTATATGTTACCTAATAAAGTAACTGGTAATATATGGCTTTCTGAGATTGATGAGAATGGAATAGAAAAAAATATCATTAATTTAGAGGCTAATTCGGATGGTGAATGGAAAATAGTAAGTAATAGTGATTATTATATCGTTGAGAACTCTAAAAGAGTTCCTTTTGTTGTTGCTAAAGAAAATTCTTACTATGAGATAACTTATGCATATTCATATGATAAAGTATATTTATTTATGCCAAGTACATATGAAAAAATGCATTTTTATTCATGTAGTACTGAATTACCTATGGGTATTACAATAGGATCAGATAGTAGCTGTACAATTTCTTATAATTTTAATGCTATTCAATCTAATGCTATTACTATAAAACAAGAAGGCCCTAATATAATAATTACAAATAATGATAATCAAACAAATATTTTTATAAATGGATTAAAGGTTAATAACGGTACAAAAATAGAAATAGGTGATGTAATTTTCATTCTTGGGTTAGAGTTATTACTTCTAAAAAAAGATGGTAATTATGTTTTAGGTATTTCTAATAATTATAATAACGTTCAAACCTTTATGAAAAGTGTGGAAATGTCAGGCGATTTATCTCAAAATAGAATAGATGAACCACAAGAAGAAAAAGATATGGAACTTTATTCAAAAGAGGATTACTTTTATAGAAAACCAAGATTTATGTATTCTATAAATAGTATTTCGATAAGAGTAGATAATCCTCCAGGAGGTAGTGGAGAAAAAAATGAGATGCCTGCAATATTAACAATAGGACCTATGCTTACTATGAGTATGACATCTGTTATGACATTTTATACAACAATGAATAATGTAAATAATGGTAATCAAACAATGAATAATGCTATACCATCACTTGTTATGAGTGGTGCGATGATGTTAAGTTTCTTAATGTGGCCACTTTTGACAAATAGATTTCAAAAAAGATTAGAAAAGAAAAAAGAAATATTCAGCATATATTGATTCAATAAAAAAACAGATAGAAAACGAAAAACAAAATCAACAAGATATAATGCATAAAAGATTTTTAAATTTATCCGAATGTGAAAAAGTAATTTTAAATAGAGAGGATAGACTTTGGGAAAGAAGAATAGAAGATGATGACTTTTTAAGTGTTAGCTTAGGAAGTGGTAAACTTCCACTTGATATAAATGTTGTTTATCCTGAAGAACATTTTTCTATGACAGAGGATGTACTTTTGGATAAAGTAAAAGAATTAAAATCAAGTAAAACACTATTAGAAAATGTTCCAATACCTTTTTCATTTAGAGAAAATTATATATCCGCAATAATTGGAGATAAGATTTATCAAAATAGAATTATAAAAAATATTTTATTACAACTTTCAACATTTCATAGTTATGATGATTTAAAGTTTGTTATATTTACAACTGAAGAAAATAAAAATAATTATGAAGTAGTAAGATCAATACCACATTTATGGAGCAATGATAAATCAGTAAGATACTTTTCAAGTAATGAAAAAGAATATAAGGAAGTATCATATCAATTAGATAAAATTTATAATAAAAGAATGGATGCGCTTAATAATAGCATGTCAGGTATAGAAAATTTTGATTCATTATATGTATTAATAATAGATTCAATTAATTCTGTTAGAAATATAGATTTAATAAATAATATTATAAATAATAAAAATTATATTGGATTTAGTGTAATTATTTTAAATGATAGAATTTCAAATTTGCCAGATCAATGTCAAACATTTATTGAAGTATCAAAAGAAAAATCAACTATATCAAGAAATATATCAAATAGTTTAGTTCAAGAATTTAGTTTAGATTTAAGTGATTGTAACTTTCCTAAATGTTTTAAAACATTGTCGAATATTCCAATAGAAATAAAAGATGAAGGTGAAGGAATAATACCTAAAAGACTTGGTTTTCTTGAAATGTATAATATAGGTAAGATAGAGTCATTTAATTCAAAGCAAAGATGGATTGATAATGTTCCAATTCTTAGTATGTCAGTGCCAGTAGGTGTTGGAAAAAATGGTGAAAAAATTAGTCTAGATTTACATGAAAAATATCATGGACCACATGGACTTATTGCTGGTATGACAGGTTCAGGTAAATCAGAATTTATTATTACATATATATTATCACTTGCGGTTAATTATCATCCTGATGAAGTACAGTTTATATTAATAGACTATAAAGGTGGTGGACTTGCTGGTGCATTTGAAAATCAAAATCTAGGAATAAAATTACCACATTTAGTTGGAACAATTACAAACTTAGATAAAAATGAAATAAATAGATCACTTGCGTCAATAGAAAGTGAACTTAAAAGAAGACAGGCACTATTTAATAAAGCAAGAGAAATATCAGAAGAAAGTACAGTAGATATTTATAAATATCAAGAAATGTATAGAAATCATGTTGTAGATGAACCTGTATCTCATTTACTTATAATCGCAGATGAATTTGCTGAACTTAAAAATCAACAACCAGAATTTATGGATCAATTAATAAGTACTGCGAGAATTGGACGTAGTTTAGGAGTACATTTAATACTAGCAACTCAAAAACCAAGTGGTGTTGTTGATTCACAGATATGGAGTAACACAAGATTTAGAGTATGTTTAAGAGTTCAGGATAAGAGTGATTCATCAGAGGTTATAAAACAACCAGATGCAGCATTCTTAACTCAAACAGGTAGATTTTATTTACAAGTTGGATTTAATGAAATATTTGTACTTGGACAATCTGCTTATACAGGTACAAAATATATTCCAACAGATGCATTAAAAAGACAATCAGATACATCAATAGATTTTATAAACAATATGGGTTATAAAATTAGAACTGTTCAAACTAGAGTAGAACAAAAGTCTACAGCAAATTATGGAGAAGAATTAATAAATATTGTTAAATATTTATCAAATATAGCAAAAGAAGAGAATATAGTTACAAGACCATTATGGCTTAGTAAAATTCCAGAATGTATATTTGTTGATAATCTTATTAAAAAATATAATTATGTTAAAAAGAATTATGTTTTAAATCCAGTTGTTGGTGAGTATGATGTTCCAGCAAATCAAGAGCAAAGATTGTTAACTATTAATTTAACAGAAAAAGGTAATTCAATTATATATGGTTCTGCTGGATCTGGTAAAGAAAACTTTATAACAACTATGATTTATTCATCAATGGTTGCATATACTCCAAATGAAGTAAACTATTATGTTGTTGATTTTGGATCAGAAAGTTTAAGATGTTTTAATAATTCTCCATATGTGGGAGATATAATGTATCCAAATGATGATGAAAAAATAGAAAACTTATATAAGATGATTCAAACTGAAATAGATGAAAGAAAAAGTTTATTTTCAAATTATAATGGTAATTATGTTTCTTATTGTAAAGATAGTGGAAATATAATTCCAAATCTAGTTATTATAATAAATAACTATGAAGCATATATTGAAAATTTCCAAAGTCATGAGGACATTCTTAATATATTAACAAGAGATTGTACAAAATATGGTATTTTCTTTGTCCTTGCTGTCAATACAGTTAATGGTGTAAGATTCAAGTTAAAACAAAACTTTGGACAAGTATTTACACTTCAACTTAATAGTGAAGACGATTATAGCACTGTACTTGGTAATGTACATAAGACATATCCATCAAAATTATTTGGTAGAGGTCTTATCAAAGAAGATGACATATATGAATTTCAAACAGCGCTTGCCTCTGAAAAATCTGAAATACCAAATTATATAAAAGATTATTGCAATAAGAATAAAGAAAAGTATAATTATATTGCTAGAAGAGTACCAATTCTTCCTGAAATAGTAAGTTATGATGATTGCAGAAGTGCAGTAGAAAATAATAATTTACTTGCACTTGGTATTAATAAGCTTGATTTATCAGTTGCAACATATGATTTTACAAAAGATGTTGTAAATATAATGACATCACAAGATATAACTTTACTTGAAGGAATTAGTACTCCATTTATTGAACAATGTATAAATAAAAAGTCATTAACAAATATAATTATTAATGCAGAAAATTTCGCTTTAAATGACAAAATCAAATCATATTCAAATTATTTTGAAGGAAATTTTAATAATGTATTTGATGCTATTAAAAAATATATTAATGATTCATTGTCATTATATAATTCAAATAATGGAAACAAAAATGTATTTGCTGGAAAAACTAAAGTTAATTGTATAATAATTGGTATATCATCATTCATTAATAAAATTAGTTCAGATAGAAAAAATGAAATGAATACATTATTTGCAAATTTAGCAGATCTTGGTGTTATTAATTTTGTAATAATAGATACATTAGATAAGATAAAGAAATTTACATATGATTCTTGGTTTAAAGATAACTATAATTCAAGTAATGGTATTTATTTAGGAAATGGACTTGGAGAACAAATTTTAATTAATACAAGTAAACGTGTTCCTGAAATGAAAGAAGATGTACCATATAATTTCGGATTTGTTATAAGAAGAGGAATACCAACTTATGTCAAATTTATTGAACAAATATAAAAAGTTACTTTTAAATAGTAACTTTTTTTGTTATAATGTTTTATAGTAAGGGATTGGGTGAAGAAAAGTGGATAATAGATCACTAGCAGTATTAAAGGGTTTGGCACTTGATATAATACAAAATGCAAAAGGAGGACATCCTGGTTCAACGTTAAGTGCTGCGCCAATTTTATATACACTATATACAAAACATATGAAAGTAAATCCATCAATGTATGATTGGATAAATAGAGATAGGTTTGTTTTAAGTGCAGGACATGCTTCAGCACTTCTTTATGCAACTTTATTTTTAAGCGGTTATCAGTTTACAGTAGAAGATTTAAAAAATTATAGAAGATTAAATAGTAAAACACCATCTCATCCAGAATTTGGAACTGTTGGAGTAGATGCAAGTACTGGAATGCTTGGTGAAGGATTTGCAACAGCTGTAGGTATGGCTCTTGGTGAAAGAATATTAGAAGAAAGATTTAATAAGAAGCCAAAAAATGCATTTGATAAAAAAACTAAAAAATTAATAGATTATTATATTTATGTTTTAGCGTCTGATGGTGACTTAATGGAAGGAATATCCTATGAAGCAGCATCGTTTGCAGGTAACTTAAAACTAGGCAAATTAATTGTATTATATGATGCAAATAAATCATCTATGGATACAAATACTAATAAAAACTTTACAGAAAGTATATCATCAAGATTTATGTCACAAGGTTGGCATGTAGAAATAGTAAAAAATGGCAAATCAATTTCTGAAATAAATAAAGCTATAGTAAAAGCTAAAAAAAATACTATTAATCCAAGTTTAATAATTGTAAATACAACAATAGGAGAAGGTTCTAAATTAGAAGGTACTCCTAAAATTCATTCGGGTGAACTTACAAATGAAGATTATGAACAATTAAAAAGAGGATTAGGTGTTGAAGGACTTCCATTTACAATTTTAAAAGAACCAGCTGAAAATATAAGAAATCAAGTCGTTCAAAGAGGTTCTACTTTATATGATGAATGGGAGAAAATTCTTGATGAGTATAAAAAAGAAATGACAACTGATAAATACAATGAATTTCAAAATTTAGCTTATAATAATACAGAGATAGATTTAACAAAAGGTGACTTTGGTATTAATTATGATTTAAAAGAAACATTAAGAGAAAGTAATTCAAAAGTTATGAATGTAATTGCTGATTCTATGTGGAATTTTATTGGTGGAGCAGCAGATGTTGCAAGTGCGACACTTACATATTTAAATGGTAAAGGAGATATTGATTATAAAAATTTTAATGGAAGAAATATATTATATGGTGTAAGAGAAAATGCTAGTGGAGCAATAAGTAATGGTCTTGCTTTATCAGGATTTAGACCATTTGCATCAACATTTATGGCATTTTCTGATTATATGAAACCATCTATTAGAATGACATCTTTAATGAATTTACCTGTAACATATGTATTTACACATGATTCAATTACAGTAGGTGCAGATGGACCAACACATCAACCTATAGAGCAATTAGCATCTTTAAGAGCAACTCCAAATTTATATGTATATAGACCAGCTGATATGGTAGAAATAATTGGGGCATGGAACTGTATATTAAAAGAGAGAAAACCAGCTGTTATTTCACTTGCAAAAACAGAAGTAAAAGTTCAAGGTGGAACAAATATGTTATCAGTATCAAAGGGTGCATATGTAGAAGCAGATCCAGGAGATATTATAAATGTTGTTATAATAGCAACAGGAGCAGAGGTTCAAGTTGCAAACTCAATAAAAGAAAAACTTAAAGCAGAAGGAATAGGGGTTAGGGTTGTAAGTATGCCATGTATGGAAAAATTCTTAGAACAAACTGATTCTTATAAAGATAGCTTATTCCCAGCTGGTGCTAAAATATTTGTACTTGAATATGAAAGTTCATTTGGTTGGGAAAAATTTGTAACTAGTACGGACTATTTATTAACTGTAAATGAATTTGGAAAGAGTGCATCAAAGGAAGAAATACTTAAATATTATAAATTAGACTTAGATTCTATGGTAGAAAGAATTAAATCACTTATTTAATTCTTTTTTTTGACAAATTATTTAAAAATAAAAATATATAATATATTTGGTGATATTATATGAGAACTTTTTATATATTTAAAATTAATAAT
>JABLTN010054159.1_pt1 | contig 14334 bp, 9 predicted proteins | sample 7160141 | NCBI WGS metagenome assembly JABLTN01 (sample SAMN14651226, study PRJNA627086) | human gut metagenome | isolation source: feces | host: Homo sapiens | reverse complement strand
TGGACGCACCCGATGCCCAAAACGGGCGGCAGGCGCCGCAAGAGCAGGCGTCGGGAAAGCAGGACGACGCGAAGGCGAGCCGATCTACGCAGCAGGCGCCCGATGAACGGCAGCTAAGCGAAAGCGAGTTCTCGTCGCTGACGAACACCTCGTGGACGAGCCGCGACGGAGCCTCGAAGCTCTCGATCACCAAGGACGAGCTCATCGAGCGCACGGCCGACTCCGCAAGCGTGATCTACTACACGGTAAGCGACGAGAAGACCGACGCTGCGGGCCTGAGCGTAACCCTGAGCGCCTCCGAAGACATCGCCGTGCCGGGCGCCGATACGGTCGTGCGCATCGAGAACGAGGGCGCATCGACGACGCTGACGTGCGATTTGCTCAAAGCAACCTATGTCCAGGACGGCAAGGCGCAGGTCGCGCTGTCGATAGCCGGCGACATACAGGACCTCTGCGCGCTCACCGGCAAGAACGAAGCCGACTTCGAGTCGACCCTGGAATCCTTCGCGAAGGCGCATTCGCCTTACGCAACGTCGGCCGCGTGGGACAAAGAGGTCTGGATCGACTACGGCGCGCACAGTACTTTGACCACGTTCACGCTCGACGACGCCGCTTCGACCATCGTGACGGTGAGCGTCTCCCAAGACGGGGCCATGGAGGCGGTGTAGCCATGGGCGCGCACGTCGAAAGGAGGGCCATCCGAAAAGCGGCCATCTTCGCCGCGGTCTCGTTCGCGGTCTGCTGCGCGGTGTTCGTGCCGACGCAGCCTGCATGGGCGGGCATCGCCGAGGACATCAACGGCTGGCTGTGCGACATGCTGCGGGGCGTGTGCAACTGGGTGTTCGCGGCGCAAGTGGACGTCTTGAAGTCCATCGGCTACGACGGGGTCCTCGGCGCCGGCTTCCAGAACATGCTCGGCACATCCGGCGACGTATCGGTGTACGACGTGGTGCGCGGCATATGGTCGGTAGCCGTGCTGCCGATCGGCTGCGGGGTCCTCTCCCTCGTGTTCACCATCAAGCTCATCCAGATATCCCAGCGCATGGACGGCAGCGCCAGCATGCCCGGCGTCAAGGAGGTGGTCTTTCTCCTCGTCTTCTTCGCGGTGTTCCTCTTCCTCATACAGAACAGCTTCGACCTCATGACGGCGCTCTACGAGGTAGCCGGGCTCGCGATACGCAGGGCGGCGGACCTCTTCGGCACCGGCAGCGCGATGGACCTCGCGAAGGTTTCGATCGTGACCACAGACGACGACATCGCCGCCCTCGTGGCGATGCTCGTGGTCTCCCTCATCAGTTGGCTCGTGGTGCTCGTCGCCTACATAGTGAGCCTCGTCGTCTGCTGGGCGCGCGCCATACAGCTCTACGTGCTGGCGATGCTCGCGCCGATCCCCCTTTCGCTCATGGCGCTCGACGAGACGCACCAGATTGGCGTCGGATACATCAAGAACTTCGTATCCGTGTGCCTTGCGGGCCTTGTGATACTCGTGCTGCTCATAGCGTTCCCCCTCATCTTGGGCGGCCTGGTGGCGGCCAACCCCGGAACCGGCACGCCGATCGACGGGATAGCCAACGGGCTCACCTACGCGCTGCAGTACCTGGCCATGTGCGTCCTGCTGGTGCTCTCGCTCGCGAAGAGCGGCTCGTGGGCAAGGGACGCCATGAGCGGCTTCTAACGAAACCGGGCAGACCGAAAGGAGGTGGTCGCGATGGGATGACCCGCGCCGGGCGGCCGCGGCGCTAAAGGCGGCCGCGCAATGCAAGGCCCTTCCAAACCCGGCCTTGCGCGCAAACTCAAGAACATGCAAAGGAGACAGCAATGAGCGAAGACAAGAAGAACGTCTACGTCACGCTCCACAAGGACTTCGTGCGCACCGACATCGAGTACGCCGACCGCGCCACGGGCGAGACGAGGACGTTCAACTCGGTGACGCTGCCCAAAGGGACCGTCATCGACGGAACCGACGTGGGCTACTACCAGTTCAGCCCGCTTTTCGTGAACCCCTCGCGCTTCAAGGGGGAAGACTACCGGGACATCCCGCTGCTCGCAAACCGCGAAGTGCGCCTCTCGAAAACCCTGCTCGACGACCAAGGAAAACCCGTGACGGGCGAAGACGGCAAGCCCGTGCGGGACGTCGTCTACACGATGCCGGCGCAGATCAAGGGCGCCCTCGACGAGGCGCGAAGCCGCTACCTGCAGGCGCAGGCCAAGACGCGCGACGAGCGCACCTTGGCGCAGCGCGCGAGCGACGCCCGAAGCGGAGCATCGGCGCTCGCCAGCGAACATGCCCCTTTCGACTCCCGTGACCGCTAGGAGGTGCATCATGGATGAAAGCAAGGAAACAGCCCGGGGCGCGAGCCCCGAAGAGGTGCGCGCGAAGCTCGTGCGCTGCCTGCTCGCCCTGCTGCTCGCAGCGTCGAGCATTGCTGGCGCGCTATCATCGCTCGGCGCGAAGGAGGCGCACGCGGCGGAAACCGCCTACCTGAGCGTGGGCGGCAACATCCCCTACGCGGGGTTCTTCACCACGTGGATGTGGGCAGACGGCCAGATGGCCTACTGCGCCCAGCCCTCCAAGGCGACGCCTTCCGAGGGCGGCTACGAGAAGGCGCCTTTGAGCACTCCGTCCGGCCGCGACGCCGAAGCCGCCGCCGACCTGTGGTTCGGATGGGGCGGTCCGGGCTTCGACTACTCCATGTGGCCCGGCGCCTGGTACGACGGCACGCCGATGAACGACGCGCGCTACGCAGCGCTCACGCACATCATCCTGTCCGACACGTGCAGCTCTAGCGGCGACCAGGCCATGCACGGGTGCACCCAGGCGTTCCGCTCGTGGTGCCAGCAGAACGTGCTCGGCTTCGACGACAGCGGCTCGGTCATCAACGGCGACGCCACGGGACGCCTCATGTGCTCGCGCATGGGCGAGGTCAAGCAGTCCTTCAGGGCGTTCCAGCTCTACACGGGAAGCTCCTCGCAGATGATCGTCTCGTTCAGCTACACGCCCTACGGCAGCGTCGAGCTTGAGAAGCAGTCGGGCAACGATGCCATGAGCGGCGGCAACGACGCGTACTCCCTTGCGGCCGAGTACACGCTCTATTCGGACGAGGCCTGCACGCAGGCGGTGTCCGTGATGACCCTTGACGACTCAGGCCGCGGCAGGATCGACGAGATGGAGCCCGGCGACTACTGGCTCAAGGAGTCTAAGGCCGCACCCGGGTTCGCCATCGACGAGGCCGCCTACGCGGTGACGGTCGAGCCCGACAAGGCCGCCACCGTTGCGGCCGGGCATGTTCAGGACACGCCGCAGTCAAACGCCGTCGACGTCGTCGTAGCCAAGGCAGACGCCACCACTGAAAAGGCTCAGCCCCAGGGCGACTCCGTACTTGCCGGCGCTGAGTTCACCGTCGAGTACTACAAGGGAATCTACTCCTCGGTCGACGAGGCCCGCGCATCGGGCTCGCCTGAGCGCACCTGGGTCCTAGCGACCGACGATGAGGGCAAGGCCCACCTGAACAGCGATTCCAAGGTGTCCGGCGATGCGTTCTACTACGCGTCCGACGGGACGACGCCGGCCATCCCGCTCGGCACCGTCCTTGTGACCGAGACGAAGGCGCCTTGCGGCTACAACCTCGACGACGGCCGAGGCAACGCGCCCGAAACGCATCTCGCGAAGGTGGAGTCGGACAACGACCGCATCGAAGCCGTCTCGACTTACAACTCGCCTGTGGCGAAGGATACCGTGAAGCGCGGCGACTACCGCCTCGTCAAGGAGGTGCCGGTGTCGATCTACTCCGAGGGCGCAGGCGACATGCCGCAGGACGTCAAGCGGGTGCTCGTCCCCGGCGTCGAGTTCCAGCTGATCAACGACTCTGCGAACCCGGTCGCTTCCCCCGAGACCGGCGAGCAGGTCGCGCCCGGCGGCGTGGTGTGCACCATCACGACCGACGGGAACGGGCTCGCCACGACCAAAGATGACAATGCCTGGGTTAACGGCTGGGCGAAGCCCGAGGGCTGGAGCGCCGCGCTCGCGTACGGCACCTATTCCGTGCACGAGGTCATCCCCGCCGACGTCGCCGCGAAGTTCAAGGCGGAATACGGCAAGACCCTCCTTCCCGTCGATGATTTCAAGACCACGATCTCCGACGAGGGACAGTACGATCCGCCGGCTCTGGTGAGCAACAAGATCCCGCAAACCCCGCTCAAGGTGGTCAAGGCCGACGCCGAAACCGGCAAGCGGATTCCGCTTGCGGCGAGCTTCGAGCTCTACGACTCCGACGGAAGCCTCGTCACCTATACCCTCCACTACCCGGACGAGGGGGTCGCGAGCACGTGGACCACCAACGAGCGCGGCGAGCTCACCTTACCGATGGTTTTGGGGGAGGGGTGCTACTTTTTGAAGGAGGTCGCAGCGCCCGAGGGCTACGTCCTCGATTCCGAGCCGGCGGCCTTCACGGTTTCCGCCGACTACCGCGGATGGGACGATCCGATCGTCCTGACCTTCGAGGACGCGCCCCAGAAAGGCACCGTGACCGTGTCGAAGACCGACTCCGAGACAGGGTCGCCCGTCGACGGCTCCACCTACATCGTGAAGGCCGAAGGCGACGTCTCCACCCCCGACGGGACCCTGCGCTACGCAGACGGCCAGATCGTGGCGACGCTCATCACCAGCGCAGACGGACGCGCGACCAGCGAGCCGCTCTACCTGGGGACATACACCGTATACGAGGCGAAGGCCAAAGACGGCTACGCCCTCGACGTTGCCGAGAAAAGCGTTGCCCTGACCTACCAGGGCCAGGAGGTCTCGGTGTTCGACGAGCAGATCGATGTGGCCGATGCCCCGACCGAGCTGCAGATCGTCAAAGTGAGCTCAATCGACGGCGAGACCCCTATCGAGGGCGCGACCTTCCGGATCTGGAACGACTCGGGCGATTTCGACGAGACCCTGGCGACTGATGCCAACGGCATCATAGCCTTGAAGTACCTGAAGCACGGCAGCTACCACATGCAGGAAGTCGCCGCGGCGGATGGCTACGTCATCGACGACGTCGACGACGAGGGCAAGGCCCGCATCCACGACTTCCAGGTGAACGACCAGGGCTTGGTTGCCATGGCCGACGAGCCCATGCAAGCCAAGCTCGCCATCGTGGTCGAGAACATGCCCAAGACCATGGGCACCACCGCGGCCGACGGCGACAGCGGCACCCACGAGGGCCAGGCGCGCAGTGACATGTCGATCGTCGACAAGGTCGCCTATACGGGATGCATCCCCGGCGAAACCTACAAAGTAACTGGCAAGCTCATGGACAAATCCACCGGCCAGCCCGCGCTCGATGCAGAGGGCAACGAGATCACGGCCGAGAAGGAGTTCGCGGCGAAGGGTTTCGAGGGGTCGATTGACATCGAGTTCAGATTCGACGGCTCCGGCCTTGCGGGAGCGTCTCTCGTGGCGTTCGAGTCGATGCTAGATGCTGAAGGCAACATCTACATGAGCCACGAGGACATCGGCGACGAGGGCCAGACCGTCAACGTCGTCGACATCGCCACCAAGGCCCACGATGCCGAAACAGGCACCAACCAGGGCACCGTGAGCGAAGCCGCGACGCTCGTGGACGAGGTGAGCTTCGAGGGGCTGACCACCGGCAACCGCTACAAGCTGTTCACCATGCTCGTGGACAAGGCGACCGGCGAGCCCGTTGAGGATGCCGCCGGCAACCCGATGGTGATCGAAACGGATTTCGTGCCCGAGGCGCCCGACGGCACCGTCGAGGTCGTGTTCGAGCTCGACACCGCAGACTTGGCCGGCAAGTCCCTCGTGTTCTTCGAGAAGCTCGCCGACGACGGCGACAACGTCATCGCTAAGCACGAGGACATCGGAGACGAGGGCCAGACCATCGAGCTTCCGGAGCCCGATGCTCCCCAAAACCCCGTAGGCAAGGGATACCCCAAGACGGGAGCCGATGCGGCCAAGGCGGCTGTTGCGGCAAGCGCGGCGGTGATCGTGGGCTGCGCTGCGGCCGGCGCGGCCTATGCCGCGGCGAAGCGTCGCAAGAAGGCCGGCGAAGAGGTTGAGGAACCGACCGCCGAACCTGCCGAGTAGTAACAACAAATCGCTGCAAGTACAGGCGGGCTTCGATTGAGGCCCGCCTTCTTTATTGAAAAGAGAGTTAATGATGAAGCTGAAGAAGATCGCCGAAGCGCTCGGCCTGGTGCTCGCCGCACTCGCCGTCGCCGCGCTATGCACCTGGATCGCCGCGGACGACAGCGACAAGACCGAGATCGCACAGTCGCTCGAAGGCGCCGTATCAGAGGAAAGCGAGCATGAGGAGCCACTGGGTATCGACTGGGACAGCTTGTCCCAGGAAATCGTCGCGTGGGTGGAAGTGCTCAATACGAGCATAAGCCAGCCGGTAGCCAAGGCCGACAAGCAGAACCCGAACGCCTATCTCTGCATGGATGCGCTCGGCCAAGGCGGCTACGGCACCCCATACATCGACGCCGACTGCACGGAAGGGTCGCTCCTCGTCCCGATCTACGGGCACAACATGTCGAACGGCGGCGTGTTCGCGGATTTCGCGAAGTATAGCGATGAAGGCTATGCGCGAAGCCATTCGCGCATCTTCCTGCATACCCGCGATGGCGGCACGTACGAGCTATCGGTCATTGCCGTGGACGTCGTGGACGCCAGCGCCGAGACGGTGTGCCCAAGCTTCGACGATCCAGGGGCGATCGCGGAGTGGATTGGCAAAAGTGACCTCGTCCTACTCGAATACGACGGGTCGAGCAAAGTATTCGCCTTCGCGACCTGCTCATACCAGACCACCAATTCACGGACTGTGGTATACGCGATTCAGTAATTCCACGTTGCATAGCTCCGAATCGCAAAGCAGGCCAAAAGATAGACTGCTTCCTGCTAATTCTGAAGCGATAAAACGACCAAACCCATGCTGCACGCCAACCAATCGAATCGTCAGTGCTAAAATTGTGCACAGTTTTCATACCACCCGATACGCAAGGATGTGATCACGTGGATGAAAGTCAATTGAGGAAAAAGGTGCTCGCCGGCAGAAAGACCGAGCGAGTGGTGTTCGCTGCGAGCAAAGAGATGAAAACCTCCCTTGAGAAGATCGCCGAGGAAAAGTGCATGAGCTTATCTGCCTTGATGACCTCGCTTGCAACGGAGGAGATTTTGGCGAACAAGGAGCTGTTCGAGGAGGCGAAGCTCTAGTGCCAACTGGCAAAAAGTTAATGGGAAACACCATCGCGCGCGAGCAGTGGCTTCTAAGAGAATGCCGAATCGTGGCGGCGATGAGGCTCAACGGGATGAGCGACGTCGAAGCGGCAGCCGCGGTCAAGAGGGAAAACCTTTTCCAGTATCCGACGGAGCGCACTCTTACGAGGATATCGAAGGCGTGCAATAAACGAATCGATGCGGTCCGCAGCAGGGAAATCGTCGAAATCGTGGCGGAAGGACTTCCGGACGCCGCCGCCCAGGCGAATCTGTACATGATGATGTGCGCCTATCCCCTGGTTAGGCACTTCATGCTCGACGAGATCGCCCACCGGTTCGCTGAGCTCGATTACTCGTTTTCCGCAACCGATATGAATGCCTACTTCGTCAGGCTTGAGGAGGAGTTCGATAATTTCGCGACGTCTTCCGAAACCACCATCGCGAAGCTGAAGCAGGTGCTCAAGAAATGCCTCGTCGAAGTCGGCATGCTTGAAAGCACGCGCAGCGATAGGCTCGTACCGATATACATCGATCCTGAGGTAAGGGCCGCCATCGAGGCCAAGGGCGACTACGCGGCTCTGCCCGCGTTCAATTGCAGGGAGGCATGCTGATGGCGACGCCCATGCAGAAAGAGGATTTCGAGCGCCGATGCAAATCGCTTGTCTCAAAGCTGAACGATGCCGATTTCCTGGCAAACAAGGGTCTGGGCAACGAGGCCGGCATATTCACGTTCTGTTACGACCCAACGCTCGAGCCCGCCGCGAGGGATTTCTTCCGCAGGGTCGTCTCCGACTCGCGCGGCGGGAAATACGGCTCGGACGGCGTGAGGGCGAACGTGGTCGAACGCAACCTTTACGATGTGTTGCTCTCTATTGCCGAATCGAAGAGAGTGCTTGATCGGTTGCCCGGCCAGGAAGAAAAGCGCGGGAGCGAAGGCCTGCTCAAGCAGGTTCAGCGCATCGCCACACCGGAAGCCTATGCGGAAGCCATCGATTGGAGCCCCCACTCTCCCGGGGACGTGCTGCTCATCACGGGCGTCGGCGAGGCTTTCCCGTTCGTGAGGGTCCACAACGTGCTCAACAACATGCAGAGCGCCTTCCGGGACGTGCCGGTCATCGTTGCTTACCCGGGCGCATTCGACGGAGGGTCGCTCAGCTTGTACGGGAAGCTCAAAGACGGAAACTACTACCGGGCCTTCGACCTGATTTAGGAGATAAGCCATGCAGATTCAGGAGATGTTCAAGCGAGACATCAACAGGTACATCAACGGCGTCATCAGCGTCGGCGAGCAGAGCACCATCAAGCAGGAGCTCGATGAATACGTCGTGACGCGCGAGCTGCAGCGTCACTTCGCCGACTTCTTCCAGTCCTACGAGCGTGGCCTCGACAGCCCCGAGCGAAACACCGGCGTATGGATCCAAGGCTACTTCGGAAGCGGCAAATCGCACTTCCTGAAGATGCTCAGCTACCTCCTCGAGAACAAGGAGGTCGAGGGCAAGCGCGCCGTCGAGTACTTCGACGGCAAGTTCGACGACCCCATGACCTACGCGAGCATCGTGCGAGCCTCCGACGCCTGTGCGGAGACCATCCTGTTCAACATCGACGACAAGGGCGGCTGCTACAAGGAGGGCGAAACCTCGGAGACCGCGGTGCTCCGGTCGATCGCGCGCGTGTTCTACGAGCACCTCGGCTTCTACGGCATGGACTACAAGCTCGCCCGCTTCGAGAAGCTCATTGACGATCGAGGCAAGACGAACGAGTTCCGCTCTGCCTACGAGGACATCACCGGCACCCCCTGGGTCGACGACCGCGAGAGTTACGACATGTTCGGCGAGGAGGTCGCGGAGGCGGCCAACAGGGCGTGCGGAATGTCCATCAAGTCGGTGACCAACTGGGCCGACAGCTCCGATGCCGCGCTCGTCGATTTCGGAGCGCTCGTCGACGACATCAACGAATACGCCGAGAAACGCGAGGCGGAGTGCGGCAAGCGCTTCCGCTTGCTGTTCATGATCGACGAGATGGGCCAGTACCTCAACGGCGACACGAGCCGCATGCTCAATCTCCAAACCTTCATGGAGAAGTTCTGCGACAACTGTGGCGGCCGAGTTTGGATGGTGGTAACAAGCCAAGAGGCCATCGACGAGCTCATGAACGTCGTGTCCATGGACTTCTCGAAGATTCAGGGCCGCTTCGCCACCAGGCTGTCGCTTTCCTCGTCTAGCGTGGACGAGGTCATCAAGAAGCGCGTGCTCGACAAGAACCGAGCTGCCGCAGCTCTGCTGAAGGGCGAATACGCCACCAAGGACGTGGTGCTGAAGAACCTGTTCTCGTTCGAGGACTCTCGCAGCGATCTCAAGGGCTTTCCCGGCGAAGAGGACTTCGTCGACTGCTTCCCGTTCGTGGACTACCAGTTCAAGCTCATGCCCGGCGTGCTGAAGGAGATTCGTCGCCACGGTTACCAGGGCAAGAGCCTCTCAACCGGCGAGCGAAGCATGCTGTCGAGCTACCAGGAGGCCGCTCAGGCGGTCGAGGGCGGCGACGAAAGCAGCTTGGTTCCTTTCTGGCGTTTCTTCGACACGCTGGAGAAGGAGCTCGACCACGGCATAAAGCAGGTGTTCGTGCGCTGCCGCGACGCCGCCGAGAGGGACTACACCATACAGCCCCAGGACATCGACGTGCTGAAGGTGCTGTACCTGATCAACTACATCAACGACGTCAAGCCGTGCATCGGAAACATCGCCATCCTCATGGCGGACCGCATCGATGCGGACATGAAGGCGAAAAAGGAGGCGGTGAAGGAAAGCCTCGACCGCCTCGTGCGAGAGAACTACGTAGCGCGAACGGGTGACAAGTACGCGTTCCTTACCGATACCGAGCAGGAAGTGGCGCGCGAAATCAAAGACGAGAAGATCGATCCCGCCAACGTCATCGACGAGGTCCAGAAGATCATCTTCAGCAAGATCTTCACGGACAAGCGATTCCGCAAGGGCGCGAACGACTTTCCGATCGATCGCTACATCGACGACACCATCGTGGGCCAATCCCAGCAGGGCATGAGGCTCAACATCGTCACACTGGCCAACACCGCCCTCGCCGAGGCCTCGGACGGCGAACTCGATTTGAAGTCGACCGACCAAGCCCTTTTGGTGCTCGACACCGAAAGTGACTACTACAACATCCTCTACAACGCCGCCAAAATCAAAAAGTACGCCCAGACCAAGGCCAGCAGCGACGACTCCCAGGCAAAGAAGAATATCATCCAGCGCAAGCAGGAAGAGGCCGTCGAGAACCGCAAGGAGGCCGAAGGACTCATCGAGGACGCCATCGTGCACGCTCGCGTCTCGGTTGCGGGGCAATCGGTGCAGATCCCGGCAGGCACGGCCAAGCAGAAGATCGAGGGCGTTCTCGACAAGCTTGCCAGCGCGATCTTCACGAAATCGACCCTCATAGACTCGCCCATCGACAACGACGCCCAGCTGCGCGACGTTCTGGCGGGCCGCAACCTGCAAATGAACTCCGACGGAGAGCTCGGCGGCAACGCAGGGGCCGCCGAGGCGATGCTCGCGTATCTGCGGGCCCGCGGCCAGCTCCACCAGGCAACCACAGTTGGCGACCTGCAGCGCAACTTCCAAGGCAAGCCGTTCGGCTGGCGCGAGATAGACGTCGCCTCTGTCGCCGCGAAGCTTATAAACAGGCAGCAAGCCACGGTCTCCTATGGAGGGGCGCGCGTTTCGGCGGGCGACCCGAAATTGCCGGCGTACCTGAGAAAGCAATCCGAGATCGACAAGGCAACCATAGCCATAAGGAAAAGCATTCCGACAGCGCTCGTCTCGAAGGCCAAAGAGGTTCTGAGGGAGCTCGACAGCTCAGCAAACCCGCCCGCGGACGAGGATGGGCTCGTCCAAGCGGTCAAGGACTGCCTGAGCGATCGCATTAGCGTCCTTCGAGACATGCTGGCAAGCAAGTATCGAGGGGCGAAGCCCTATCCCGGCCGTGCGACGATCGACGAGGGCATGCACCTCGCCAGCTCCGTTCTCGGCCAAAAAGCCGACCCCGAGGCCCTGCTGGGCGAGCTCCGCAACCTGAGCGAAGACATCATGGACAACGAGGAAGACCTCGGCGAGGTGAGGAGATTCTTCGATACGAACCAAAAAGAGCTGTTCGACAAGGCGCTCAAGACGCTGGACACCATGAGGAGCGAGTCGGCGTACGTCGAGGGCGACGTCGATGTCCAATCGGCGCTTGCCGACATACGCGCGATCGTCGAAGCCGAAAAGCCCTATGGCAAAATCAAGGATCTCGGCGGGCTGACCGAGAAGGCGATGAAGTCCTACTTGAAGCTGTGTGCCGCAAAGCGCGACGATATGCTCAACAGGCTCGATTCGGCGTATGGCGAGATCGAAAGCTACGCCAAGTCAGAAGGTGCGCCCGCCGCGGACGCTTGCGCGTCAATCGTGGCCGGCGCAGGGGAATCTTGCGTTCAAAAGCGCGCGAGCATCCACGAAGCGGAAACGTGCTCTCGCCTCGATGCGATCGGAGCGCAGATAGACGCATGGCGCAATTCGCAGCTAACGAAGATCGACGTGGCGGTGAGAGATGCACAGCGCCCGAAGCCGAACTCGGGCAGCCGCCCCGTCGAGCCCTCCGCACCGACCAAGCCCGCGTCCAAGCCCAAAGTCGTGCCGCGCAGCTCGGTGCTTCCCGCCAAGGCGCTTCGCAGCGAGGAAGAGATCGACGAGTACCTGGCGCAACTGAAGACGCGCCTGCTCAAAGAGCTTGAAGGCTTCGACAGCATCCGCCTGGGATAAAGGAGACAAGCTATGGCAACCCTGATAGCCGATAAATACGCAGCATGGGAAAAGGAATGCGAGGACCGCTTCAACAGGCTCAAAGCGAACGAGGAGGAACTCAACCGCATCTTCGCCGAGATATACGACATGGTGGGCGAAGTTCCCATCGAGGTTGAGGACAAGTACGTGTCGGTGCGCAAGGCCGATTTGCAACGCGAGATAAAAAGCCTGCTCAGCTATGCGGTCGGCTGCATGATGGGCCGCTATTCGCTCGACGAGGACGGCTTGATCCTCGCAGACCAGGGCGCCACCGAATCCGATTACCTTGCGCGCATTCCCGACCCCACGTACCCCTGCGACGACGACGGAATCATCCCCGTGACGGACGACGACTACTTCGGCGACGACGACATCGTTGCCCATGCGGTCGCGTTCGTCAAGGCTGCCTACGGCGATGAGACCCTGGAGCAGAACCTGCGCTACATCGCCGATGCGCTCGGCGGCGAGGGCAAGCCCGCACGCGAGGTCATCCGCTCGTATTTCCTGAAGGACTTCTTCAAGGACCACTGCCAGATCTACAAGAAGCGCCCCATCTACTGGATGTTCGATTCGGGCAAGAAGAACGGCTTCAAGTGCCTGATATACATGCACCGCTACACGCCAGACATGATCGCGAGAATCCGTACCGAGTATATACACCCCCAGCAGCAGCGCTACCGCTCGCAAATCGAGTTCTGCGAAAGCCAGCTCGAATCCGCCTCAGGCAGCCAGCGGATGGCCCTACAGAAGCGACTGAAGAAGCTCCAAGCCCAGCTCAAAGAAGCCTCCGACTACGAGCAGGAGGTCGCGCACTACGCAGAGCAGATGATCGCGATCGACCTCGACGACGGCGTGAAGGTCAACTACGCGAAATTCGGCGACCTGCTCGCCAAGATTAAATAGGAGCCAACGATGAACGACACCGCAATCAAGAACTTTGCGATCTGGGCCCGCCGCGAGCTCATCTCCGACGTGCGGAAGCGCTGCATGAAGTACGGCATCTTGGAGAAGGGCAGCCTGCCCGGCACCGCCGATACCATCGACGGTCGCGTGCTCACGTCCGCCGAGCGTCAGCAGCGGGCGGAGCTCTTACGCCTTGCTGCCGACGGAGGCTACCGCGAGCTCGTGGAGCAGGCGGCTTACACTTGGTTCAACCGACTCCTTGCCATTCGCTTTATGGAGCTCAACGACAGGCTCCCGAGCCACGTCCGCGTGCTTTCGGACACGGATGGGTCATTTCGGCCTCAAGCGCTTGCCGAGGCGATGGACTTGCCCCTCGAGGCGCTCGACCAGACGCAGGTCGCCGAGCTCGTCCAACGCGGCGATGACGAGACACTTTTCAGGGCAATCTTCCTGGCTCAGTGCGACGAGCTCGCCGCCTGCATGCCCGCTGTCTTCGAAAAAATTGGCGGGTCCATGGAGCTTCTTCTACCCGATGGCCTTCTGCGCGAAGGCGGCGTCGTGGAGAAGCTCGTGACGTCCATCCCCGAAGAAGACTGGCGCGAGGGCGTCGAAATCGTAGGGTGGATGTACCAGTACTACGTCAGCGAGCGCAAAGACGAGGTATTCGCCAGCTTCAAGAAAGGCAAGAAGGCCGAGCGCGATTCCATCGCTCCGGCAACCCAGCTGTTCACGCCCAACTGGATCGTGCGCTACCTTACAGAGAACTCTCTCGGGCGCCTGTGGATGCTCAACAAGCCCGATTCCGAGCTGCCTAAAGACATGCCGTATTTCGTGAAGCCCGACGAGGACGCCGAGACCGAGTTCAAGAAAATATCGAGCCCCGAGGACATCGCAGTGGTCGACCCCGCATGCGGCTCGGGCCATATTCTCGTATACGCCTTCGAGTTGTTGTCGAAGATGTACATCGAAGACGGCTACACCGGTCGCGATGCTGCAAGGCTGATTCTAGAGAAGAATCTTTCAGGCATGGAGATCGACCCGCGCGCTGGTGCCATGGCCTCGTTCGCGCTGACGATGAAGGCATGCGAGCTTGACTCGCGCTTTTTGCGCCGTGGCGTGAGCCCGCGCATTACGGTTCTCAACCGCGTCGAGTTCGAGCCCGAGGAGCTGCAGTATGTCGAAAACCTGCGCAATCGCCCCGAGTTGATGGATGCAGCAGCACATTTGGACGAATGCGGCAGCTTGCTCACCGTGAGCTCCGATGACTTGGAAGCCATCGCAAGGGACCTCGCGTCCCTTGCAGGCGAAGAGACCATCTTCGGCGGGTTTGCAGCTGAGAAGCTGGAGCGCTTGCAAGCCGAGCTCGAGCCGCTGAGC
>JABLTN010040306.1_pt1 | contig 14341 bp, 9 predicted proteins | sample 7160141 | NCBI WGS metagenome assembly JABLTN01 (sample SAMN14651226, study PRJNA627086) | human gut metagenome | isolation source: feces | host: Homo sapiens | reverse complement strand
GGCACCGCGGCGGGCGGGCCATGGGGCGCGATCATCGCGGCCGCCTGGGCGCTTCGTAAACCCATATTCAAGGTGCTGATCTGCATTGGCCTCGTGATACTGTTCTTTATCATGGCTGTGGTCACGCTGCCCAGCATCATCAGCAATAACCTGTTTCATACAGACCCCTCCACGGTAGACCCTGACGGCGCGGTGGACTTGATCGAGCGCGCCGATGATATGTCGGATGTGGTGGCGGCCTGTATACAGAACGGCTATGACACGGCATTGGCCCGCGTGGAGCAAATCATCGAGGAGAACGGCTACGATTACGAAACGTCCATGGAGGCGCTCATCAACTACGGCAGCCTGAACCCGGACTATGAGGTCTGCTATGTATTCGCCGCCTACTCCGCTTCCATGGGTCAGGTCGGCACGAGCGAGGCCGATATGCGGCGCAAACTGGACGCTGTCGCCGAGCAGATGTTCAAGGTGACGTATGTGGAAAAGGAGTTTGAACGTGTCATCCCGCTCACGTACTCCACCTATACGCCCGTCACGCTGACTGTTGTTACAGGGAAAACCAAGATCGGCGAGGTCAACGGCGTGCCGAAATACAGCTACGCCACGGCCACGCGAACCTATTACGTCCCCTCCGGCGAGGGGACAACGGAAACGGAGATACAGCGCACGGCCTATTCGCCTGTCAGCGTGGATATCCCCGTATACTCCCGTGGTATCATCGTGGGCGTCAGCTCCGAAACGTACTATGCGGCGGGCGATGTGGAGACGCTTACGCCGGATACCGAGATCGTGAAATACGCCGAATGCACGATAGCTCCCTTCAATGAGGGCGTTATCTATACGGCTTTTGATATAGACCCGGACGCCATATATGAGAAGACGACCGGCACGACCTACGGCGCTGCCATCAAAACCATGGCAGACGCCTTGAAGATGACGCTCTACGGCACGCTTGCGGCAGGCGACATTCCGGAGCTTACAAGCGAGGAGCTTATCGGCATCGTGGACGGGCTCAATACCACCGACGCAAGAAAGAAGCTGATAGAAACGGCGCTTTCCCTTGTGGGCAAGGTCTCTTATTTCTGGGGCGGCAAAAGCCCGGCGGGCTGGAACGACGATTGGGGCAAGCCCAAGAAGGTGACGGGCTCCGGCTCCGTTACCTCCGGTACGATCCGCCCTTACGGCCTTGATTGCAGCGGGTTTACGGATTGGGTCTACAAGACCGCGCTTGGCCGGTCCATAGGCACGGGCAGCGCAAATCAATGGAGCAAGTCGACAGAGATCTCCGCATCGGAGCTGCTTCCCGGCGACCTGGGCTTCAAAGCAATGCCCTCCGACCCCGGTACGAACCATGTGCTCATGTATGTGGGACTGACCTCGGACGGCAAAAGGCAGTGGGTGCATTGTTCAAGTTCCAAGGGCGGCGTGGTACTCAATACGCCCAGCTATGTGAAATATTATCGCCGCCCCAACGGGATCGACTATAGCTCGCCGGTCGGGGGCGGGAGTTCAGGCGACCTTGGCGAACCGCTCTATACGCTCAAGGTCAATGTAACGCATTATTGCGCTTGCAGTAAATGCTGCGGTAAGAATGCCGACGGCATTACCGCGAGCGGCAAGCGCGTTGCGCCGGGCATGGTGGCAATGTCCAGCCACTATCCCTTCGGCACGGTGCTGGTCATCAACGGCGAGGTCTATACCGTGGAGGATCGAGGCGGCAGCGGCATTGAGAACGATATCGCCCGCGTGGATATTTACGTTGAGGATCATAAGCAAGCCCTGCGGCTTGGACGCTATTGGGCTGAAGCTACATTCTATCGGATAGGACGGTAACGCACATGGACGAAAAGGAGTTCAACAATACCTACGCCATACCGGCGAACTATACGGACAGCGGCAAGCTCTTGGGCGGAATGCTCGAAACGCGAAACACCATCGAAGCCATCGTCATGCTCGGTCTGATGGGGTATCCGGAGGTCGCATGGCTGCATGTGGATACCACCGTGAAGGTGGTTATCATGACGGTGACGCTGATCCCGCTCGGGGTCGTGTCGCTCATGGGCATCGGCGGCGACAGCCTGATGCAATACCTCAGCCACATCGTAAGGTTCGGCTTGAACCGCAGAAAACTGCATTACAGAAGGATTGGATATAAGTATGGAAGCGCAAAAGAAACCCACAAAAAGCAGAAAAAGAAGAAGAAAAACAAGTGAGTTTGTGCAGGATTTCCTGCCCGTCAGGGAGATCCGCAACGGGATCATCGAAACCACCGACGACCGCTATGTGAAGATCATTGAGATACTGCCCATCAACTTCCTGCTTCGGAGCAGCGAGGAGCAATACAACATTATCTCATCGTTTGCAACATGGCTGAAGATCAGCCCCATGAAGCTGCAGTTCAAGTCGGTGAGCCGCAAAGCGAATTCCGATAAGCATGTGGCCATGGTGCGGGAAGAACTCTCGCGGGAAGAAAACCAGCAATGCCGTCAGCTTGGGGAGGAATACCTCCGGCTCATAAAGGATGTTGGCAACAAGGAAGCGCTGTCGAGGCGCTTTTTTCTTATCTTCCAGTACGAGCCCCCGGCGGGCAAGCGCAGCAGCGGCGAGAGCTATGCGGATATTTACGGCATGATCCAGACGGCGGTACAGAATGCCAAGACTTATTTCATGCAGTGCGGCAACGCCATTGTGCAGCCCGAGGATGAGGACGCCTTTACCGCTGAGGTGCTGTATATGTTTTTCAACCGCTCCTCCTGCGTCAACGAGCCTTTTCAAAGCAGGGTTGAGCGGGTCATAGTGGATACCATGCAGGCCAAGGGCAAGATAATAGGCCTTGACGCCGTGCCGTATATACGCCCGGCCAACTTCATCGCACCCCGCGGGATCGACTTTTCACATTATAACTTCGTGGTGATGGACGGTATGTACTATTCGGTCATGCACATCCGAAGGAACGGCTTCCCGCATACGGTGCGGGGAGGCTGGATGTCGAGCCTCATCAACGCCGGCGAAGGCGTGGACATCGACGTTCACCTGCGCCGTGAGAACCGTGGCAAAACGCTGGATAAAGTGGCGCAGAGGATACGGCTAAACAGAACCAAGCTCCGGGGCATGCAGGACACCAGCACCGATTATGAGGAACTGACCGGCAGCATACAGTCCGGTTACTACATTAAATCCTGCATCGCCAACAACAACGAGGACCTGTTCTATATGTCCGTGTTCATCACCATTTCGGCCCGGACATACGAGGAGCTTCTATGGCGCAGGGGGCAGATGACGGATCTCCTCAAGTCCATGGATATGTACATCAACGAATGTAACTTCCGGCAGGAGGCCGCATTACGCTCCGTCATGCCGTTTCTCTGCATCGACCCGAACATCGAGAAGAAGGCGCAGCGGAACATCCTCACAAGCGGCGCGGCGTCAACGTATATGTTCACCTCGTTTGAGATGAGCGATGATTCAGGTGTCTTGCTCGGCATCAACCGGCACAACAACTCGCTGTGCGTCGTTGACCTGTTCAATACGCGCGTCAACAAAAACGCGAACGTGACCTTGCTTGGCACCTCCGGCGCGGGCAAGACCTTTACCATGCAGCTGCTTGCGCTCAGGATGCGAATGCGCGGAATCCAGTGCTATATCCTTGCGCCGCTCAAAGGCCATGAATTCAAGCGTGCCTGCGCTGCGGTCGGCGGAACCTACATCAAGATAAGCCCCGGCTCCACCAACTGCATCAACGTCATGGAGATACGAAAGACGCTAAGCCCCGAGATGGAGCTGATCGACGAGATGGACTACAACAGCGAGGATTCACTGCTGTCGCGGAAGATTCAACAGCTATTGATCTTCTTTAGCCTCCTGATACCGGATATGAGCAACGAGGAAGAACAAATGCTGGACGAGGCTCTGGTGAGGACCTACCGCCAATTCGGCATCACCCACGACAACGACTCCCTGTATGCCGATAAAGCGCATACCCGGTATAAGAGGATGCCCATTCTCGGCGATCTGCACAAACTCTTGGAAGCAAACCCCTTAACGCAGCGTCTGGCTATCATCGTCAGCCGTTTTGTAACTGGCAGCGCCCAGAGCTTCAATCAGCAGACCAACGTGAATCTTGAAAACAAGTATGTGGTCATCGACATCAGCGAGCTCAAAGGTAAACTGTTACCCGTGGGTATGTTTATCGGCCTCGACTACATCTGGGATCAGGTTAAGTCGGACAGAACGAAGCGCAAAGCCATCTATATCGACGAGATATGGCAGCTCATCGGCGCATCCTCCAATCGGCAGGCGGGTGAGTTTTGTCAGGAGATATTCAAGATCGCACGCGGCTACGGCGCGGCCGCGATCGCAGCCAGCCAGGACCTATCCGACTTCTTCTCCCTTGAGGACGGCAAATACGGCCGGGCCATCATCAACAACAGCAAGACCAAGATCATCCTCAATCTGGAGCCGGACGAAGCCGAGTATGTGCGGGAGACATTGAAGCTCACCCGCACGGAGATACGCAGCATCACCCAGTTCGAGCGCGGAGAGGCATTGATCAGTTCCAACAACAACAAAGTGCCGGTGCTGGTGCGCGCTTCCAAGGTGGAGCAGCAGCTCATCACCACCGACCGCAGTGAGCTTGCCGCCATTCTCAAGGAACGGCAGCGGGCGCAGAAAACGCAAACGGAGGGAAATGCGTTTTCGGAAGAATAAACGTATTTCACAAAAACGCCTGTGTTTACGGGGATTCTTGCTTGTCATGCGCCCTATAAAACGCATAAAGGGAAGGAATACGTTTTTGGCATCAAAAACGCTTTTGTATAAGGAGGTGTTCGCCCTTGCTTTTACAGGATGAACAGTATGTGATCAAATGGCTATCCCAATACGGGGCGCTCGAATATGAGCAGGTGTTGCGCCTGCTGAACAAACCGGTATCGACTGCGGAGAAGCTCATACGCAATCTCAAGAGATGGCTTTACGTCACGGATATCGAGGGCGGATATCTGGGTATTGACCCCACCGTCCGCCCCGACCCAAAGACCATCGCGGCCGTGTGGGTGCTGCTCAAATATGGAACCGAGGTAGCGCCCATGGAGCACTTCCCCGCGACTTATCCCTCGCAGCTGTTCTTTTTGAAGCACCAGACCGGGTACGAGATCATTGTTATAGGTGCGGAGGAAGGGCATCTGCTCAAGCTCCTTCAGCCGGAGGATGACATCAAATACATCATCGTGCTGCCGGATATCGCTATGGTGCAGGGCTTGCGGATTCCTCATGCGCCATGTCTGTTTGCGGTGCTGAAGGACGCGCCGGACGGCAAAGAACCGCACATTACATTCTATAACGGAGGTCAACATGGAAAAGAAAACACCGTCCCCGTTTAAGCGGGATATAGACCGCGCCTACAAGCGGCTGCAGCTTGCTTCCATGGTGATAGGAAATGTCAGCGAAGCATACGACACGGGCGATTTGAAGGAAGCCTATCGGAACGCTTTCGAGTTCGCATACCACGCGGAACGGCTCACACTGCTCGCAAGGTCGCTTCCTGCTTTGACCGGATCGCCCGCCGCAAGGCCGAAGATGGAGCGCCAGATCAAAGAGGTGCTGCCGCTTCACATAGGCTATACCGCAGAGGGCTGGTTCGGCGTGGATATGCCTGCGCTTCTGCCAAAAAAGGAACATGGCGGCGCTGAATACATCCGGCACAGCCTGTACCTTGCTCTGGGCGAATACTTCAAATGCCACGAGAAGCTGCGGATCGACAACTGCGTACTGACCGTGTGCCACAGGTATGATAAGAGCCGTCCGGAGCGGGAATACCGTGACCATGACAACATCGAACTGAACGCCATCATCGATGCGCTTGCCCTGTATACGCTATATGATGACGCTCCGCTTCGCTGTGAACACCACTATTGTTCGCTTACGGACGACAGGGACGCAACAACGATATTGCTCGTTCCGCAACCTGAATTCCCTGTCTGCTATGAGCGCATCAAAACCGACCCGCAAACGCTGCTTCCACTGTTCCCATAAACCCAAAAATGCCGAAAAACATACGTCATTCGAGGCAAAATCGGCTTTCTTGAAACCCGTATGTAGCGAAGCACGGAAAAACCCGATAAACAGGGCGCTTTTTCCAAAGTGCCCTACCGATTTTGAGGGGAAGAGAGCAGTCAGGAGCACTAAATGCCAATGCGATATGGAGTGACGCCATGATATACATTCGCCCGGGCGCACATGTGCTTGAGCTGCTTGAACTGCTGTCCGTCGCGGGCGAGTTCCCCATGAGCGCCCTCTCTATATTGGGCAATCAGCGCACCATGCGGGAGCTTGTTTGCAAATTGGAGGACAAGCAGGAGATCGAGGTGAGCTGGAGCGGCAAACGATATTGCGCACGGCTGCTGTCCATCAGCGGTAAACGAGGCCTTATGCGTAATATCCGGCTGCACAAAAGCGCCTTACCCTTATTGGACGAGCTGCATCCGGCTGCTGTGGATTACTACCTCTCCGCGTTCCGCAACCACGCCTTCTCCGGCAAGCGCGGGGACATCGAACGCAACCACAGAGTCGCCGAGACGCTGGCCATGATGTTTTCATCGGGAATAGAGATACGGCCTTATCTGCTGCCGAGGCTTCAGACAGAGCATATAGAACCGACCGTTGGTGACACGCCATGCTTCTATCCCAGCCGCATCGTCAAAAAGCTGGACGGCGATTCCATGAACAAAACCGGCTTCACACGCATGACGGGTCTGTTGTTGAAAAAGGGCGTGGGATTTGCCGTATACAACACGCGGAACGCTGTTATGAAATGGCACGGCGACGGAGAACTCAAAGCTATGCAGCAATGTGAGGATTTGGCGAGGCGCAACGCCGGCGTGGACGCGCTTTGCGGCGCGATTCTGTTCGGCAGGAGCGGCAGCGTGGCGCTCGATACACTCATGGAAACCAACAAAGCTGGCCGCAGGGATTGCCGCATTGACCACATCTACACGGCGGTGCATTTCGTGCCATTGAACGATGATGGAAAAAGCCTGCTACGGCTGCTCACGATACCAGCGCTTCAGTCACGACTCAGGAGCGTACTGTTTACACTGCGGCTTCAGGTGAACGGATTCGTGGAATGCGACTGCGACGCCGTTGACGGCGGGAAGTACATTCTATCTCACTTGGATGGCGACCTTGTGAGGCTCGTCCGTTTCCGGCTCGCCGCTATCGAGGATGCGGAGCATCGGTATGAAGCGCTCTGTTATCCGTGGCAGCTCGAATACGCGAAGTCGTTTCTCGGTGAGCGTATAGAACTCAAACTGATCGACCCGGCCCGCATCGCCGCAGCCTTACAAGGGAGGTGACCCATATTGGATAAACGCAAGGCCGGCATTCTGCTGGCCTGTTTGCTTGGCTCAGTTCTGCTATTGTATCTCGGCGGCCTGCTGGGCCAGCTGCTATACAACTACGAAGAATGGATGCGGCAGGACGGTATGACTGGCGGCGTGCTCATGGCCGAGCTCAAGGCGAGTCCGCTCTACTGTATCCCTTACGCATTCACCGCGAGCGGCCTAAAGGGTACGCTCTTTCTTTTGCTTGGCACTGGCGGCGTCGTGCTGTATGTCAAGCTGCACGATAAGTTCGGCAGCAAGGAATACGACGCGAGGAACTTCACCCGCTCGAAATCCGGCGCGTATGGCACGGCGGGCTGGATGGAGCCGAAGGATGTGAAAAAGGTATTCGAGGTCGCGCCGCCGGACAAGGCGCAGGGTACGATCCTTGGAGAGCTGAATGGTCAGGCGGTTTGTCTGCCTGTTGATACGAAGCTCAACAGGCACCTTCTAATCTTCGGAGCGTCCGGCACCATGAAGAGCCGGGCCGTGATTCGCCCGTACCTCATCCAGAGCGTCAAGCGTCAGGAATCCGTGATCGTGACAGACAGTAAATCGGAACTGTATAACGATATGGCGGGCTATTTCATTGATAACGGGTATGAGGTGAAGGTTTTCAATCTCGTTGACCCGCGCCATAGCGATTCATGGAACTGCATGGCCGATTTGCAGCAGGATACGCTTCTTGCGCAGGTGTTAAGCGACGTCATCATCTCTAACACCAGCGGAGAGCGCGGCGACCATTTCTGGGACAATGGCGAATCCAATTTGCTGAAGGCTCTGGTGCTGTATGTCGACCACACCACCGCCTTTGGCGCGGAGCGGCGCAACCTGCCCGAAGTGTACCGCTTTCTGACCCAGACGAACGAGAAGCAGCTATCGGCGCTGTTCGATAAGCTGCCCATAGAGCACCCGGCGAGAGCGCCTTACAACCTGTTTCGTCAATCCAGCGATACGGTGCGCTCGGGCATCCTCCTCGGTCTTGGTACGCGGCTTCAAACCCTGCAAAGCGAACAGGTCAAGCGCATCCTCAGCCGCAGCGACATCGACCTGACCGCGCCCGCTAAAAGGAAGTGTGCCTATTTCGTGATACTGGACGACCAGAACAGCACCATGAACTTTCTGTCCTCGCTGTTCTTCTCGTTCCTGTTCATACGGCTGACCCGCTTGGCGGACAGCTCGCCCGGCGGCCGCTGCCCTGTGCCGGTCAACTTCGTACTCGATGAGTTTGCCAATATCGGCACCATCGGCGGGAACAACGGCCGGGATTTCGCACGCTCGGCCGCCACGCTTCGGTCGCGCTCGGTCGCGCTGGTACTGGCATTGCAAAGCCTTCCCCAGCTCCAGAACCGATACGGCAACAACCTTTGGGCGGAGATACTGGGCTGCTGTGATACGCAGCTCATGCTGGGCTGTTCAGATGATGTGACGGCAACGTATGTATCCACCCGCAGCGGCGACATGACCATCGACGTGAACTCCACCATGACCACCCGGCAAACCTTCGCTGTAGCGCAGGTCATACCGCAGTACCGCTATTCCGAGGGGCTTGGTAAGCGCCGGCTGCTCACGCCGGATGAAGTCCTGCGCCTGCCGCATGACGAGATGCTCGTGGCGCTTAGGGGCCAGAAAATGCTGCGTCTCAAGAAGCTGGATTATACCCGGCTTTCGGCAGCAAAGCGGCTGCGCCCCTGTTCCATACTGGACTACGGCTCCGGATTTTACTCGGAACCCATGAGCCCGCCTTATGAGCCGCAGCCCGCTTACGCGCCGCTTTCGCCAAACGTTGGCGACCTATATGAAACAGCGACCCCACCAGAGAACTTTTGACAGGAGGATTAAGAACACATGCCTAAGAAAACACTGGAAACCGAAGCTGCTGAAATGATGGATATGGAGTTATCCACATCCCTTCAGGCAGATGAAAGCGCGATCCATACGACTGGGAACGACGCCCCGCAAAACGCGCTGGACGAACCGGAGAGTCTCGTTGAAAACTCTACGGATGCTGCGATTCCTGATACTGAAACCGCAAATGCAGCGAATCTGCCAGGTGACGGCGTCGAGAACCCTGATTTGGCTCCATCGCCTACAACTGAAAACAAAGAAGCCGCAAACCTTCCTCAGGCGCCTGAAGACAGGCCGGAAAACACAGCCGCAGAGCCGGTTGTACAGGAAACGCCCGAACCAAAGCCCAAGAGGTCCCGAAGAAGCGCTTCCAAGCCTGAGCCTGAATCTGTTATACAGGTAACGCCTTCACCGCAATCCGATGAACCGGCCGCTGACGCACCTGTCCTAGAGACTTCGCCCACACGCAGACCGCGCAGGCGCGCAGTCGTATCCCTTGACGGCCAGCGCAGCGAGCTGACCCCCGAAGCTAGGCGCAGGCAGGACATCATCGACCTTTCAGAGTCTATGAAAAGCCGGCGCGTCATTACAGGCACCATCGCAGGCATCGAGCACATGGATGAGAGCCCTGACCTCGCGTATGCGGTGGTCTATCATGGCGCGTTCAAGGTCATCATCCCCGCAAGCGAGATGTTTGAGTTCGATGAGGATGCTGCGGATAACTATCGCGGCGCAACGCTCTCCCGCAGGCTGGGCGCTGAGATCGACTATGTGGTAAAAGGCATCGAAACGGACGCTGGTGTTGCGGCCGGCAGCCGCCTGGAGGCCATGCGCCAGCGCAGACGCGAGTATTACCTTGACACCGACCGCAACGGCCACCATCAGCTGGAGGCGGGAGACATCGCCGAAGCAAGGGTGGTTTCGGTCATACGCCCCGGCGCCTTTGTGGAACTGTTCGGCATAGAACAGTTTATTCCGCTGGAGGAGCTCAGCTACCTGCGCTGGGTGGACGCTACGCCGCACTTCCGCGTAGGCGACCGGGTATTGGTGAAAATACTGGAGCTTGACCGAAGTGACCGAAACAATATCAGCCTCAAGCTCTCGGTGAAACAGGCGGGCGAGGACGCTTTTAAGCAGGCCATCAGCCGCTTCAAGGTCGGCAACATCTATGTCGGAAACGTCACGATGATCACAGCGGTGGGTGTATTCGTTTCTTTTGAAAATGTGAGCTGTCTCTGCCAATTCCCCAAGCGCAAGCGCCCCGCCATCGGTTCGCCGGTCACGGTCAGGATACTGGGCGTGGATTTGGAGCGGCTTAGGCTCTGGGGTGCTATTGTGTATTCTTGATCGGGAGAAAAGTATGGAATATGACGTACAGGCGTTATCCATAGAGGAGACGCGCCGCAGGAAAACCCTTTCCGACGAGGCCCGCAATATGGTAAAGCAGTCGCTCGCTATTGAGGAGGAGGACGACGCGGGCCTTATGATGATGTTTGAGGATTTCTATTTGCAGATATCCTTTTCCGAGCTGCATCCGTTGATGGTCATCTATCTGGTGCGCTATCTGGAGCGGAAGATCTCGATCCACGATAAGGATAAGGTCAACAAGCTCAACCTTGCAAGCGTACTTGGCGGGCACACGGTCGATACCGGCATAGGCTGCTATGCATACCGGACGACGCATTGGCTGGATGCGCCCCTGACCCGCGAACGCTTCTTCGAGATACTTTACCGATCGTTGAGCGAAGCGCAGCGCGGCTACTCGACCATCCAGACCCGCAGCTCGTCGCAAATATAAGGTGTAAGCGGTATTATCCAGTATCACGAAAAGGAGGCCATACTTACGAAACGGATGATACCGCTTATACTGACTCTTATGTCGCTGTATAATAGGGCGCACCGCGTCATTACCACCTTGACAGACAGTACCCCTAATGTTACAATGAACAAGGAAACAAGGATATTTTGTTGTATGATTTCTTTGGCAATTGCATAGAATAGGAGTAAGAGATATGGAGTCTGCGTTGAGCAAGGGTGGTGTGGCTATGAACCGGAAAACAATTAAAATATCAGAAAAGCGGCAGATTACGATTCCGCAGAAATACTATGAAAAACTTGGATTCACCAATGAAGCCGAGTGCCTGATGAGAGGGAACGAAATCGTTCTACGGCCTGTTAAAACCGTAAGCGGTGGAGAATTTGCCGAGCAAATTCTTGCTGATTTGATTGCAAAGGGCTTATCCAACGATGAACTGCTCGCCGCATTTAAGGCTGAGCAAAAAAAGGTTCGGCCGGCTGTAGAGGCCATGCTGGCCGATGCGGAAAATGCCGCAAAGGGTAGCAGTGAGTATTCCACTTATGATGATGTATTTGGCGAGAGGGAGTGAGTATGGCGGAAGTCAGGTTCCTTCCTCCTGTAGCCAAGTATCTAAAGAAGCTCAAGGATAAGCGGCTGAAAGAATTGTATAAAGTTGCTATTGACGCTATTTGCAAGGACTACACGATTGGAGAACCTAAGACCGGTGATCTCGCCGGCTTATACGGGTATGATATCTACTATAACAAGACCAATTATGAACTTGCTTATACGGTGGAATACGAAGGTGAGAAGATTATCGTCGTGGTTATGGCCGGGACGCGCGAAAACTTTTACGATGAGCTGAAAAGGTATATGAAGTAAGCAAAAGCTACTTTAATCAACGATAGAGCGCTTCGGTGCTCTTTTTTCATACAACAAAACAACATATCGGGAGGGAATCATAATGAAAAGGTCTAAGTGGGCGCTGCTTCTGGCAGCGCTTTTGTGCATTGTACAGGCGGTTATGCCAATGACCGTTTTTGCATTCACTGCTCAAACGCCGACCCGTGTGCCAGAGATCGGCGAGGCGGTAACGGTTTACACCAAAGCGGACATGGTGCTGGATTTCAGCAGCTATACCTTCTCCGTTATGGATAGCAGCGGCACAGAGCAGTCAGGCGGTATTCATGGGCTTACCAATGTCATGAAGATTTGGGTTGCTACGACAGATCAGCAGCAGTTTACTGCGTATTGCCTCGACATGAGCCGCCATTATCCCGCAACCATTTCAAACACGGGCGAACAGTCGCTATATGTGAAGGACAGCGATATGCTACTTGGTCTGTTTGTTCAAACTTTGAAAGCGGGCGACACGGCAGCCAACGGCTCCGATCCAAACACTTCCGCCTGCTTTGGCGATCTCATGGCCGTTCACGGGGATATCACTTCCTTCAGGTTCCTGTCCACAACGGTAGTTGACCAGACTATGCTGGACACTTTTAACAATGATGAGCGTGTTCAGTTTGAGATCAACGGTGCAACATTCGCGGACGGATATGAACTGACCCGTGACGATGGGCATTGGATCTACGGCTTCTGGCGCAAGAGCGTGGTGCAGACGTACAATTTCGTCACCACCGCTTGGCCAAGCGGCGCCGTATACGATAAAATGCTTTGGGTTATCGAGCACAGCTATCCCGCTATCTCTATGAGCACCATGATGCACGATGCAGGCGCAGACTACGACCGGCTGTATACTGAGATTGCTGCCTCCCAGGGCGGGCTGTCCTCCGCTGAGCTTGACGAGCTGGTGGAAACCATCGTGTACGCTACGATTCAGGAGGCAGTATGGCATCATCAGCCTGCGAAGGTCAATGACGACCCGGAGCGGTTCATCGGCGCAAAGCTCATTCAGGGACATCAGGATATCAAGCTACTGTATGAGTATCTCACACAAGAGCGGGACGAATATACCAACTACCGCAGCAAGGTTTTCGGCGACAGCATTTCGATCGAGCACCCCGCAGACTTGACGCCTGCTCAGAACGGTGCGGGCTACATCTACGGCCCATTCAGCGTTTCCTCCGATATGCTTTCCGCCGGAACAATCGAGCTGAGCATAGATGCGGGCGGTGTGAATGCGAGCGTGACCGATTCAGCAGGGACGGCGCTCAGCGTTGTGCGTGCAGGTCAGGAATACTATGTGCGCACGGATGCGCGACCTTCCGATGCTCTCACGCTCAAAGCCAAGACTACGGATGCCCTAACTTTGACCCGGAGCGACCGAGGCCGGATGTATGTCCATGCCGACGCTCAGCAGGCGGCGGAGCTGCAACCCGTCGGTACCGGCGGCACGCCCAACCGGGTCTCGGCCGATGATACGCTGGTGCTGCCCGCCGTTGCGCCGCCGCCTATCCCCAGACCGACAGGCGAACGAGTGAGCTTCAAAAAGATAGATGCAGATACGCAGGCGCTTCTGGACGGTGCAGTGATCCGCATCATTGACGGAAACGGCGCAACGGTTTTCCAAGGCATGACCGATAACGGCGTTGTCACAACGGACGTGGAGCTTGCGTATGATACGAACTATTTCTATTTTGAGGTCACACAGCCCGATGGCTATCAGCTGGACGATACACGCCATACCCTGCGGCTTTCTTCAGTGGAAGCAAACCCCGAATACTGGGTGATAGAAAACGATAAGCTTCCCGCGTCGCCTCCACCGGTCGTTGGTGAAGCACGCATCCGAAAACTGGGCGCGGACATCGGAGCGGGGCTTTCTGGCTGCAAGATCGAGGTTAAAACAGCGTCCGGGACTGTCGTTGGCCAGTATACCACCGATAACGACGGGTATGCGGTTATTGCGGGCCTTGCGCCAGGTTCCTATACCTATAAGGAGCTCCAAGCGCCACCATGCTATCTGTTGGATCAAAATGAATACACCTTTATGGTTTCCGACACTGGCGAGGTGACCGGCACGCTGAGCTTCAGCAACGCGCGCATCACGACGTCTGTGCCCATCAAGAAGGTGGACGAGAAGGGCAATCCCCTCGCGGACGCGACCATTGTTGTGCTGGACACGAAGCAAAAGCAGGTGTTTTCGGGGAAGACCGATGCTTCAGGTCTCGTTACGGTAAACGGCTTGAAGGCAGGCGAGAGCTATACCTATTACGAGTCGGCAGCGCCCGAAGGCTACCTAGTAAACAGCACCAAGTATACGCTCACCGTGAGCGATAAGGGTGTGGTCAGCGGGCTGAAGGACATTGTCAACCAACCCAAGGTTTCACCTACGCCCACCCCAACGCCGACCCCAACG
>JABLTN010078778.1_pt1 | contig 14365 bp, 10 predicted proteins | sample 7160141 | NCBI WGS metagenome assembly JABLTN01 (sample SAMN14651226, study PRJNA627086) | human gut metagenome | isolation source: feces | host: Homo sapiens | reverse complement strand
CCCGCAATCATCGGGTCCGTGAGATGATGTAATAATTTGTATCATATCCCCTCCAAATGTATCATACATTTAATGAATAAATAATACATTTATGATTTTATGTTGTCAATTACTTCACAACAATTTTTGTTATAATTTTCAAATTATTTTAATTCTATGAAAATTGTTTCATTTTATGTAAAAATAAGAAGTGAATCGCTTTTGCAACTCACTCCTTAATCTATATATTTATTGATCTGTTAATTTCAGTTTGATGTAATCTACTACAGGTATTTTTACAGGTATTTTCAATTCTTTGTTATTATTAATAAATCTTGAGGAATTGTTTTCAATTCTGCTGATATTCCAACATTTGCATCTGATATTTTTACCGCCTCATGCAAACCATATTTTTTAGGATTAGCTAAAACATATTTCATGCTGTATTTCATCTAAAATTATTAATGTTTTGTAAGGAATAAATCTAACTTTCGGATTATTTGCTGTTATAACCTTTATCATCAAATTAATATCAAAATCACCATCAAAAGCAGAATGAATCATACTATTTGATCTAAAATCAACATAAATAACTGATTCATAATTTGCTTTACCAAATTCTTTTATAATCATATTCCATATTATACCGGACGTTTTTCAAAGGATTATCATATATACTTCGGACAGTTTTAAGAGGATTTTTATATGTATATCGGACATTTTTCAAAGGATTTCCTAAAATCAAAAAAAAGAAGCAAGTATTTGTAACCTGCTTCTCATTGAGACTTAAGATTTTATTTTTTCTTATTTGTTATTAGCTGCATTAGTACCAGCAATTCTTCCAAATACCGTAATATCAGCGATAGCACAAGAACCTAGTCTGTTAGAACCATGAATTCCACCAGTAACTTCACCAGCAGCGTATAAGTTAGGAATAACATTTCCGTTAGTATCAATTACTTCTGCATTAGTGTTAATCTTTACACCACCCATCGTATGGTGAATAGCTGGAGTTGCTTCAACGATATAGAATGGACCATTTTCAATCTTCATGTTCATTGATAGACGATCAAAGTCATCGTCTTTACCAGCATCAACATAACCATTATATGTTGCGATTGTCTTAGCTAGTTCTTCTTTATCAATTCCAAAGAAATCAGCAGCTTCATCAAGTGTATCAGCTTTAACAAGTTTCTTGTTAGCTGTTAAGTATTCCACTTCGCCACCATGATTTTGAACAATAGAAGCTTTTTCCCAACCATCGTTATCCATAACTTCGTAGCATACTCCACCTGTTTGAGCTAGGATTGCTTGTGATAATACGTCACGACGACCTAATTCATTAACGAATCTATCGCCTTCTTTGTTGACCATAATTGAGTAACCGTATAGTCTTGCATCATCAACATATAATAAGCCACCTGAAACAACATCGCACATTGGATAAGTTTGGATATATTCCATACCCACTAATTCTGCACCAGCTTCAATAGCCATTGTAATACCATCGCCAGTATCAGCTACAGAGTCTGTAGATTTATAGCCAACTAATTCTGGATTGTATTGTTTAACCATATCTTGATTAGAACCAAAACCACCAGTAGCTAAAATAACACCACGGTTAGCTTTTAATGTATATGTATCACCATTTTTAGATTCGCCATATACACCAATTGCCTTACCATCTTCCATTAAGATTTCTTTACCAGAAACATTATAGTAAAGAGTAATACCAGCATCTTTTGCTTTAGCAACGAGCTTTGTAATTAATTCTTCACCAGTAGCTCCCTTTGGTACTAAGCTTCTTGTGATTGAGTGACCACCAAAATGCATTAGTTCATCTGTCCATTCAACTTTTACATCATCACGCAACCATTCAGCACCTGATAATGCATTTTCGCATAATGTTTTAACAAGTTCTGGATCAGCTAAGTTATCTCCACCTGTTAGCATATCTTCAGCCATTGCTTCAGGTGAATCTTCAATACCTTCTTCTTTTTGAATCCAGTTATTTGGAGCAGCATATTCGGCACCAGAAATTAATGTGTTACCAGCAGACATTTGAAGTTTATCAATAACCGCAACTTTTGCACCTGCTTCACTTGCTGTAATAGCAGCAGATAAACCCGCACCACCTGCACCAATAACGACAACATCATATGTTTCATCAACGTTAACTGGTTCGTGTTTTGGCACTTCTTTTTCAACTAATGTAGCACCAGACTTACTAATAGCGTCTTTTACTGCTTTTTTGAATCCAGCACTTGATAATGTTGCACCCGCAACCATGTCAACATCAGGTGAATTCTTTTCAAGCATTTCAGCTTTCATGATGTCCATAGAATCAGAAATGATTCCTGTTTCATGTGATTCTGTAACTTTAATGTCTGTCAATTCACCATTTGTTAAAGTTACATCAACGGCAATTTTGCCACCTTTTCCTGAACCTTCTCCAGAGAATGTTCCAGAAACGCCCTCACTTGCTGCAGTAGGTGTAGTTGTAGCTGTTGGTGTAGTAGTTCCTCCACATCCAGCTAAACTAAGCATCATTGCTGTAGTCGCAAGTAAAGAAAGTAATTTTTTCATTTTCTTGCCCTCCTTAAAATGATTTGTGAATTAATTAACTTTCATTCAATTCTTATTATAGTCTCTTAATTTTCCATTTCAAGGTCGCTAATATATGATTATTGGACTTTTCATCAAAACATTTTGTTGCTATGTTATTGTTTTCACAATATCATCTTTTATTTTCATGATTTTTTCAAAACATAAAAACCTAACTCATAATAGGAATGTTTGGGCGAAAGTTATACTGGTTGTATATCAAATTACAAAATAATACCGATAGTGCCAATACAAAAATATATAACAGCTAAATTTGCAATATGTTTGCAATATATCAATTAATATGTTGAATTTATAATTTTTAATGTTATTCTATAGTTAGAAAAGAGGGATAATCTATGCTGTTACAATTTAATGTGACGAATTTTTTATCATTTAAAGAAGAAGCAGTATTAAGTGCTTATGCTAATACTGATAAAACGTATGCTAACAGGCTAATTAATATTGGTAAAAATGCCATTTTGCCAACAATTGCAATTTATGGAGCAAATGCTGCAGGTAAGAGTAACCTTATTAAAGCACTAACAGCAGCTATTCTTTTTGTAAGACAGTCAAATTTTTATCAAATAAATACAACAAATCCAATTGTTCCTTTTTTATTCGATGAAAATAGTAGAAATGAAAAAACAAGATTTGACTTCTCTTTTATATATGACGGAATACAGTATGATTACGGTTTTTCAGCAACAAATCAAACTGTGTTTGATGAATATCTGTATGAATATAAATCAAAAAAACCATCAATGATTTTCGAAAGAACAAATACTAACGAGTATAAATATACCGCAGCAAATAAAAAAGAATTGTCTCAGTATGAAGAAAAAACATCCGCAAATAAATTGTTTCTAGCAACCGCTACCGCTTGGAACTGTGAACTAACTAGAAATGCATTTATGTGGTTTGCCGAAAATATTGATACCTACGATTCTCGTTCGCTTGATAACTCATTTATATCTGAATTTGAAAATGATAATTCTGATGATATGAAAAAGTTTATGATGGATTTTATTCATCACGCAGATATTAATATTTCTGATTATAGTTTTGAAATTAAAGAAGCGGATAAAGAATCTTTACCCCCATTCATAGACGTTAATAACGTTGTAAACAGTTCAGTTAAGCAATGGAAGTTAGATGTTGTTCATGATGTGAATATTGATGGAAAAACTGTCTCGTTTGCTATGCCTTTCAATGCTGAATCAACCGGTACTATTAAGGTGTTTTCTTATGGGCCACTCATTAGAAAAGCATTAAAAACAGGAAAAACAATGATTGTTGATGAAATTGATTCTTGTCTTCATCCTATGCTTGTCAGATATCTGATTGATTTATTTAATGATCCAGAAATAAATAAAAATGGTGCACAATTAATTTTCAACACACATGACGTATCTTTGCTCGATCAGGATATTTTTAGGAGAGATCAAATATATTTTGTTGAGAAAGATAATAAAACGGCCATGTCAGACTTATATTCTCTTGCGGAATTCTCACCAAGAAAATCAGAAGATATTAGAAAAGGATACTTGCAGGGAAGATATGGAGCAATTCCAGCTATTCTTCCAGGAGGATTTGAATGGTAAGACGAATCGAGAAAATAAATCGAAATAAACATACAAGAAAAACAAGAAATATTCTGCTTATTGCAGCAGAAGGAAATAACAAAACAGAGTCGATTTATTTTTCATCTTTCAATCAAATTCAAACTTCATATCGCATACAAATAGCTAAAGGAAACAAAACAGATCCAAAAGGTATTGTTGAAGATATGATTAAAACCATAAAAAATGAGCAAATAGATTTAAAACATGGTGATATTGCCATTTGCGTTTTCGATGCAGATTTTGGCAAATATAAATCAGCGCAGATAGATGATGCTAAACTTCTCGCTTCAAAACATGGCATTGAGATTATTATTTCAAATCCATGCTTTGATGTTTGGTTCATCGAACATTTTGGGTATACAACCAAGAATTTTAATTCTAATGCAGAAGTTATAGATGAACTTAAAGAAAAAATACCAAACTATACAAAATCAATAAATTTGCATCCACTAATAATAGATAAAACCGATATTGCAATAAAAAATTGTAAAAAGCTTGAAAATTTCCACGATTCTATCGGAAATATTGGGATGTGTCGTAATCCAAGTAGTGAAGTTTATAAAATAGTCGAAACAATTAATAATAAACAGAAGGCATTTTAAAAAGCATAAGTATTGAACACACCCTTATTTAGAAATAATCTATTCAAATTAATCAAAATAAACTGTCAATCGCTAAGACTGGCAGTTTTTTTTGTTATTTTATGATTTGTAATATCTCTAATAAATCATCTGTGATGTAATCAGGGTTTTCATTTAAAAGTGCATTTTTCTTATTTATATTAGATATATATGCAACTGTTATACTATTTGCCGCTTTACCTGCTTGTATATCTGTTGCACTATCACCAACATATACACTTTTTTCTAGATTTAATTTATTACATGCAAGTAATATTCCTTCAGGAGATGGTTTATTTTGTGTAACATCATCAGCCCCTACAATAACATCAAACTTAGGTACTAAAGAAAATAAATTCAATATATGTACCATTGAATCATGTTTTCTTGTAGAAACAAAACCAACTTTATAGCCTTTTTCTTTTAATGTATCAACGAGCTCTACAGCATGTTTCATAATGGATACTGTTTCATTTAGATGAGCTTTTTGATAGTCTCTAAACTCATTTTCTAATTGTTTTGTATCTTCATTTGGAAAATACTTTTTCATTGATGTTGATAAAGATGGTCCTAACACTTCTACCTGAAGTTCTTTTGTAAATTCTTCTTCTGTTCTATATCTTCTAAATATTTCTCTGAAAGATTCTACAATAGCTCTTTCTGTATCCATTAATGTTCCATCAAAATCAAATAACATTGCGTAGCTTGTATCAATCATTCTGTTTATTCTCCTCATTTTCTTTTAACAAATATGAATATAAATCATCTTTAAACATTTGTGATGCATCATATCCACTTTGTTTTAACTGGTAATTAGTAACAGCACTTTCAATTAAAGCACTGACACTACGACCTGGGGAAACAGGCATAATAATTGTTGGAATCATCACTCCAAGAATTTTAGTGAAGTGTGGCATAGAGTCGCCCACTCTTTCATATTCTGCATTTGGATTATAATGTTTCAAATTGATTACAAGTTCAATTCTATTTCGATTTTTCACACAACTTGCCCCATACATTCTTTGAGCATCGATAATACCAATACCTCTTAGCTCCATTCTTCCTTTTAATAGCTGTGGGGCATGTCCATGGATATGGTTATGAATTCTTTGTACATCTACTCTATCGTCCGCAACTAATACTTGTCCATTTCTAATTAATTCAAGAGCTGTTTCACTTTTACCAATACCACTTTCTCCTGTTAGTAATACCCCCATTCCATATACAACAAGTAATACCCCGGAAATAGTATCTTCAGGAGCCAGTTCTTCATCAAGATAAGATACTAAGTCAACCTGGAATCTTGATGTTTCGTGGGGAGTTCTAAATATAGGAAAATTAGATTGTTCAGCCACTTCCTTCAAAATAGGTGGAACATCATTATCTCTAGTAATAATAATCATTGGTGTTAAGCCATCTGTAATCTTTGGATATCTTTCACGCTGTTCTTCTTCTGTCATATGTGAAATATATTCAATTTCTTTATTCCCGATAATTACAATTCTTCTAGGTTCTGTGAGTTTAAAATAGCCTGATAATTCAAAACCAGGTCTATTCATATCGGCCACAACTACCCAGCGTTCTAATGAAGTTTTATCACCTGTTATTTGTTCCAAACTAAAATAATTTGCTATATCTCTTACTAATACTTTTTTTGTATATTGTGCTGTCATAGGTTCATTCTCCTCTTTTTTATTTTAGCATGGAATACACTTGATATTAGTATGGCACTCTAAATGAGTGCCATAAATTTACTTATATTTTTCTTCGTTTTCTTTTGTATATTCAATCGCTTTCTTCAAATATTGACCTGTCCAGGATTTTTCTTCTTTAGCCACTTTTTCTGGTGTACCTGTTACGATAACTGTTCCACCATTATCGCCACCTTCTGGCCCTAAATCAATAATCCAGTCTGCGCATTTAATCACATCAAGATTATGTTCAATAACTAATACTGTATTACCTGTATCAACAATTCTTTGTAATACTGCGATTAGTCGTTTTACATCATCAGTATGTAGTCCTGTTGTAGGTTCATCTAAGATATATACCGTTTTACCTGTAGGTTTCTTTTGTAATTCACTTGCGAGTTTTACACGTTGAGCTTCACCACCCGATAAAGTAGTAGAAGATTGTCCAAGTTTTAAATATCCTAAACCGACATCATTTAATGTCTGTAATTTATTTTTAATCTTTGGATTATTTGCAAAGAAAGATAAAGCTTCTTCTACTGGCATTTCTAGTACTTCATAGATATTTTTACCTTTGAATGTACATTGTAATGTTGCATCATTATAACGCTGCCCATGACACACTTCACAAGGTACATATACATCAGGTAAGAAGTTCATCGATATAACTTTTACCCCATCACCTTGACACGCTTCACATCTTCCACCTTTTACATTAAAGGAGAATCTTCCTTTATCGTATCCTCTCATTTTCGCTTCAGGAGTAGCAGCAAATACATCTCTAATATCATCAAATACACCAGTATACGTAGCAGGATTAGAACGAGGAGTTCTGCCAATTGGGTCTTGGTCTATTTGTACTAATTTATCAATATTTTCTGTACCTTTAATCTTATCGAACTTACCTGGTTTAACTCGTTTCATCTTGCCGATACTTTGCTGAACAGCTTTCGTAAATATCTCATTAACTAATGTACTTTTGCCACTGCCTGATACTCCTGTTACAACAACAAATTTACCAAGCGGAAACTTAACATTAATATGCTTCAAGTTGTTTTCACTGGCCCCTTGAATTTCGACGTATTTTCCATTTCCTTTACGGCGTGATTTTGGTACATCAATACGCTTTTTACCTGATAAGTAAAGTCCTGTAATACTATTTTCATTTTTCATCACTTCAAGAGGAGTACCACTAGCCATGACATTACCACCGTGTATGCCTGCACCTGGTCCAATATCCACAATCCAATCCGCACTCATCATCGTTTCTTCATCATGTTCTACAACGATTAAAGAGTTACCTAAATCACGCATATTCTTTAATGTTTGAATAAGTCTTGCATTATCTCTTTGATGTAAACCAATACTAGGTTCATCTAAAACATAAAGTACACCTGATAATCGTGAACCAATCTGTGTTGCTAGACGAATTCTTTGAGCTTCACCACCTGATAAAGTTCCTGCGAGTCTATCTAGTGTTAAATAATCTAGGCCAACATCCTTTAAAAACTGTAATCTATTTCTAATTTCTTTTATGACGAGCTCTGCAATTTTAGCTTGTGTTTCTGTTAATGTCAGTTTGTCTAACCAGTCTAATGCCTGCACAACTGACATAGCTGTAAATTCCATAATATTTTTATCACCAACAATTACTGATAGAGCTTCTTTATTTAATCGTTTACCATTACAGGTAGGACAGGTTGATTCCATCATAAAAGAATGATACCAGTCTTTACTCCAGGAACTTGTCGTTTCAACATATCGTCTTTCAATTAGTTTCTTTACACCTTCGATAAAATCATTACGGTCATAGCGATTGCCACTGCTTGAATAAATAACATATTTAATTGGTCTATCACTGCCGTTTAAAATGATATCCATCTGTTTTTTTGTTAGAGATTTTATTGGTTTATCTAATGGTATTTTGTATGTTTTACATAACATTGCAAAAGTTTGCCACTCTATATTTTCTGTTCCAACAATATTCTTATAATATTTAATACCACCTTCATTTATTGATAAATCAGGATCTGGTATTAAAATATCAACATCTACTTCTTCCGTAATTCCTAAGCCATGACACGTAGGACATGCGCCAAGAGGCGCATTGAAAGAGAATAAGCGTGGTTCTAAAGTTGGCACTGAAAAACCACATATTGAACAAGCATAATTACTGGAGAATAAATTTTCTTTATCTCCTGTAGAAACAATAACTTTACCATCCGCTAAACTTAGAGCTGTTTCCATAGAGTCATGAATTCTACTTCTTGAATCACTTCTTTTTACAATTCTATCTACTACAACATCAATATCATGACGGTTGTTTTTTTCTAAAGTAATATCATCTTCTAAGAGTTTTATTTCTCCATCAACTCTAACTCTCACATAACCATCTTTTTGTAACTTCTCAAAAGTATCCTTAAATGTACCTTTTTTGTTACGGACAATAGGTGCTAAGATAGTCATTTTTGTGCCATCTTCATATTGGTTCACTGTATTAACCATTTCCGTAATTGTAAGTCCAGTAATAGGAATATGATGATCTGGGCAATAAGGAACACCAACACGTGCATATAATAAACGTAAATAGTCATATATTTCCGTAACTGTACCAACTGTTGAACGTGGGTTATTTGATGTCGTTTTCTGGTCAATAGAAATAGCTGGTGATAAGCCTTCAATTAACTCAACATTTGGTTTATCTACACCACCTAAAAATTGTCTAGCATAAGCACTTAAAGATTCTACATATCTTCTTTGCCCTTCAGCATAAATCGTATCAAAAGCTAAAGATGTCTTACCACTTCCTGATAAACCTGTCATGACAACAAGCTTATTTCTAGGAATATCTAAAGATATGTTTTTTAGATTATTTTCTTTCGCACCACGAATGATAATTTTATCTAATTCCATTACTTTTTCTCCTTTGCTTTCGCACTTAAATCTAATAACATTTGCCAAGCTTCTCTTGGAGATAAATCATCTACATCTACTTCGGATAACTTTTCCATAATATCTTTTGAAATTGGATCTTCTTTTTCCATTTCAATTAATTGATAACTTTGTTGTACTACTCTCTTTTTACTTTCTAATTCTTTTTGTAAATTAGCTGCACGATCTAATACTGCTTCTGGTAATCCTGCAAGACGAGCCACGTTAATACCATAAGAACGATCTGCACTTCCAGCTTTAATCTTATATAAGAAAGTAACTTTGTTGTTATCTTCTTTAACCATGACATGTTCATTGCGTACTACACCAATTGATTCAACAAGTGTTGTCAGCTCATGATAGTGTGTACTGAATAATGTTTTTGCATGAACACATGTTGCGATATATTCAATCATTGCTTGAGCTAAAGCCATACCATCATATGTAGATGTACCTCTACCAATTTCATCAAACAGGATTAATGAACGACTTGTCGCTGATTGTAGAGCACGATTAGCTTCATTCATTTCTACCATGAATGTGGACTGTCCAGATAAAATATCATCACTTGCCCCAATACGTGTAAAGATTTTATCAAATAACGGCATATGACATTCTTTAGTCGGCACAAAACATCCCATCTGTGCCATGATAACAATTAAAGCTGTCTGTCTCATATATGTAGATTTACCACCCATATTAGGACCTGTTATTAGCAAAATAGATTCATCTTTATTCATATGAATATCATTTGCCACATAATGAGGATCTTTCATCATGACATCTAATATCGGATGTTTTCCAGCTTTAATATAAAATTCATCATCTGTAAATGTTGGTCTAACATAACCATATTTACTTGATACTTCCGCTAATGCCCCATAACAATCTAATTCTGATAACACTAACGCTAACTTCTGTAATTTAGGTAGTCTCTTTTTAATTTCATCTAATATATTCTGGAATAATTGTTTTTCAATACGTATCGCATTTTCTTCAGCGTGTAATATCGCATCTTCTTTTTCTTTTAATTCTTGTGATATGAAACGTTCATTATTAACAAGAGTCTGTTTACGAACATATCCCCACTCATCCTGTACTAAGGTTGCAGCAGCTTTTGATATTTCAATATAATATCCAAACACACGATTGTAGCCAATCTTCAGTGTTTTAATACCCGTTCTTTCTCTTTCTTTACTTTCCAGCGAGGCAATAAATGCACGACCATTTTTCTGAATAGATCTAGCTTCATCCAGTTCTTTGTTATAACCGTCCTTGAAAACACCTCCATCAGATAATGTTGATGGTGGATTATCCACAATAGCTCCATTCAATAAATCTCTTAAATCATTTAAAGTATCGACTTTTGTATATTCTTTAAATTCATCTGATTCTACAGCTTGTATGATTTCCGGCACTTCTACTAATGTTTTTGATAATCTTAAAGCGTCAATAGGACTTGCACTATTTAATGCGCATCTTGCAATTAGTCTTTGTAAATCATAAATACCTGATAAATGCTCGCGCATCTTATCTCTTACCATAAAGTTTTGAATTAAAAAGTCTACTTTACGATATCTGTCTTCTATTTCATTTTGTTTTACTAATGGTTTTTCAATCCACTTCTTTAATAGTCTTGAACCCATTGCACTCTTACATACATCTAAGAATGACCATAAAGTATCACCTTTGCTTTGTTCATGTAGCGGTGTAATTAACTCCAGATTTAATTGTGTATTATAGTCCATGTATAGAACTTCATCTTCTTTTTCAATTGTCGCAACCGCCAAATGGTTCAAAATATGTTTTTGTGTTTCTTCAAGATAATTTAACATGCGACCATATACAGTTCTATATTGGTCTTTGGTTAAACTTTCTGCTAATTCTTTGTATTCTTCTTTTATTTCATCAACTGAGCAATAGGAAATAACAATATTCGCTTCTCTTAACAAGCGGATAGTCTTTTCATCAAAGTGATCATTTAATACTACTTCACGTACATTATTTCTTAATAATGTCTGTAATAAAGTTGTAAAGTTATGACTAATTTCCTGGATAAAGTTTTCTCCTGTACTTACTTCCACAAGAGCTAAAGCATATCCATAACCAAAATCCTCAATAGCACATAAATATACACTGTCTTTTTCATCTTCAATTTCATCAATGACAGTACCTGGTGTAATTACGCGGATAACATCTCTTTCTACAATACCCTTAGCTTCTTTAGGGTCTTGCATCTGCTCTACTATCGCTACTTTATACCCTCTATTTACAAGTCTTTCAATATAGCTTTTAACCGCATGATGAGGCACACCACACATTGGTACTTTTTCACTTACGCCTGCATTTTTCCCTGTTAAGACTAAATCTAATTCTCTAGATGCAATCTTTGCATCATCAAAAAACATTTCGTAAAAATCGCCAATACGATAAAACAGTAATGTATCTTTATACCCTTCTTTTACTTTTAGATATTGTTGCATCATTGGTGTGTATGTTTCTGCCATATTAAACTTCCTTTTTTTACATCTACTTATTATAACAAAACTTAAAATAAGTAATACTTGATTCGCATCTAAACTGCTAAAAAAGCAGACAATTTTGCCTGCTTTTTATAAACACTTAAAATTAGTAAATCTTATTTGTTATCAGCCGCATTAGCGCCTGCAATTCTTCCAAATACTACAGTATCATCAACTGCGTTACCGCCAACACGATTACCACCGTGAATACCACCTGTTACTTCTCCTGCAGCATATAAACCTTCAATAATATTTTGTTCTTTATCCAGCACATGTGTTTCGGTATCAATATGAACACCACCCATTGTATGATGCGCACTTGGTACACGTTTTGCTGCAAAGAATGGTCCATCAGTAATCTTTGAAACAAGTAATGTTCTTCCTGTTTCTGGGTCTTCGCCATTATCTACATAAGAATTGTATTTATTTACTGTCTCAACTAGCGCATCAGCAGGAACACCAATCATATCAGCTAATTCTTCTAATGTATCTGCTCGATATAAATAACCACCCTTGATATATTCTTCTACACTATCTGCATATGGATCGATATTTTGAGAATCATGAATCATCCAGTAGTATCCACCAGTTTGTTGAGTAATTGCATTACACATTACATCACGTCTACCATCTTCTCTGACAAATCTATTACCTTCAGCATTTACAAATATAACTTCATCAGAATTACGTCCTTTATAAGGAATAACACCTTTTGTAGAACCAGTGAAAGGATTACCTAAATGAAGAAGTTGCAATTGATCCATGTCGACAAAATCAGCACCAATTTCTTCAGCCATAATAATACCATCACCAGTAATAGCCTTTAAATTTGTTGTCATAACAGAAGGTCCTAAATCTTTCCATTTTTCACCTTCACAATATTTTTGACGCAATTCTACATTTCCTGCAAAACCACCAGTAGCAAGTACTACGCCATTATTTGCTTGAATTGTATAAGTATTGCCATCTGTATCTTCAGCTTCAATTCCTACACATTTGTTGCCATCCATAATAAAGTGTTTAGCTTCTGTTTCTGTAATAATTTCTACATTGTCATATTTTGCTAAAGCATCTGTATAAGCATTAATAAACCCTGAACCGTTAGGTTTAATTGCTCCATGTGTTCTTTGATATAAAGAACCTGCACCTTGTGTAACTTTATCTGCAAATTCAACACCTAAATTAACTAACCATTCATAACCGTCATATGCATTTTCACACATTTCACGAACAAGTGTTAAGTTAGCTACTTTATCTCCAGAATTCCATGTTTGAAGTGCAAACCATTCTGGTGAATCAAATAATCCTACAGATCCATTTGCTTTCCATTCTTCGTATTCTGCTTTGACTTCATCCATTAATTCTTTATGTTCTTCAGAGACAGGTTCAGCATTAATTGTATCTTCCAAATTCTTCTTTACAGAATCACTCATTTCTACAACTGATTGTAACTTTTCATCTGGTGTATTATAAATACCACCAAATACACTTAAGTTTCCACCTAAGAATGGTGCTTTTTCTACAACTAATACAGTAGAGCCTTTTTCTGCAGCGGAGATAGCCGCAACAAGTCCTGCACCACCGCCACCAACAACGACAACATCTGCTTCTTTAGAAATTTCTTGTGGTTGTACTGGTTCTTTTTCTTTAGCTACTTTTAAAGAAGAAGTATCTACACCAGCATTAGTTAATGCATTATCCACAGCTGCGATAATACCATTTGATGAAGTAGATGCTCCAGAAACTGTATCTACTGCTAAACTTTGTTCATCTACAATTTCAGAAGTAACAGTATCCCACGCTGCATCGAATAAAATAGGTGTTTCATTTTGTGAAACAAGTTCTATTTTTTCAATAGCTGAATCACTTACTGTTACATCAACTGTAATCGTACTTGTGTTACCGTATGCACTACCAGTATATGTACCAGCTGTATAACTAACACCAGTAGCACTTTCTCCTTTAGCTTCAGCAATTGCCGCTTTTGTTGCAGTAATAATTGCATTACTTGTAAATGTTGCACCAGACATGACATCTACATCTGCTGAATTTGCCTTAACAATTTCCCCAGGTAAACTCTCTAAAGCCTTTCCACCAATTGCTTCGGTTTCATCTTTTCCTTCTGCTTTTACGTCAACAATTTTGTCACCTTCAAAAGTTACAGTAACAGAAACGTCTCCACCAAATCCTTTAGCTGATTTAGTAATAACTGTTTGAGTTGCTTTTGAAGAAGAACAACCAACCATTGACATTGCTAGTAAACTAGCAAAAATCACATTTGTTATTTTTTTCATTTTCCCCTCCAGATAGATAAAATATTATCATGATAGTTATTTCACATAATTTCCGTTTAGTAATAGTAGACAAAAGAACTATAACTTTCAGTTATAATT
>JABLTN010070170.1_pt1 | contig 14417 bp, 15 predicted proteins | sample 7160141 | NCBI WGS metagenome assembly JABLTN01 (sample SAMN14651226, study PRJNA627086) | human gut metagenome | isolation source: feces | host: Homo sapiens | reverse complement strand
GCAGAGGAATATCTGTCCGACTATGGCATAGCTTTGCTGCGGCCAAGCCGGATGCGGTTATCTGCATCCCTAACCTGGATGAATGCAGTGTTTCGCCTTTCCGGAAGCACCTGCCCCGCCGCACAAAGGTGCTGTTTTCCTCCTGTGTGCCGACAGGCTTTACCGCGAACCAGTACGACTGCTGTATTGCCAGCAACATGGTGGAAAGCGGTAAGCAGGCCAGCTGGCTGCTGGGCAAATACATGACAGCGCATGGGCTGACCCATGCCGCCTACCTGTGCTACGGCGGAGATTCCCAGCCGGCGCGGCACCGTGATCGCAGTGCCATCAGCATATTGGAGGAGGAGTTCCCACTGATCACACTGGATAAGGTGGTGCAGTATACCGAGGAAACGCAGGCGTACACGATGATAAACGACCTGCTGCGGGAGCTGCCGCAGATAGAGGCGCTGTACATCAGCCAAAGCCGCATGGCGGAGGCGGTGTTGGGAGTACTGTCGCTGCTGGGGCGTACCGATATTAAGGTGGTGACGCAGGGCGTAAGTAAGGAAGTGATAGACCAGCTGGATGAGCACAGTAATGTCATTGGCGTGGTGGTGCCGAACAGCTATGAAATAGGACGGCTGCTGGCATACGCCTGTGCTCACTATTTTCTTGGAGTGGAGCCTGCCCCCTTTGTGGCGGTCGATCCGGTGGCTTTTACACCGCAGAATCTTTCCGGCGCATGGTTGAGCGTTATGAAAAATAAGCTGACATAAAAATTCCCCCTGCTGTTCCCGGAAAGGAGCGGCAGGGGGAATATTTTTGTGCTTTTACAGGGTGACAAGGTTCCGGAGAACTTCGACCATCTTTTCCAGCGAACGGACGGGGATAAATTCGTGGATGGAGTGGAAATTGAGACCGCCGGTGGAGAGGTTGGGGCAGGGGAGCCCCTCGTAGGAGAGACGGGCGCCATCGGTGCCGCCGCGGATGGCGACGATCTTGGGAGTGACGCCGGCCTTTTGCATGGCGGCTTCGGCGTTATGGATCAGGTACATATGGTCGGTGAGCTTTTCCTTCATATTGTAGTAGCTATCGGTCATATGCAGGGTAAAGGTGCCGGCACCGTATTTCTGATTCATAAAATCGGCAGTTTGCTGCATGAGCACCTTGCGGGTCTCGAACTTTTCCCGGTTGTGATCGCGGATGATGTAGGCCGCTTCGGCGGAGGATTCATCGCCGCTCATTTCGCAGAGGTGGAAGAAGCCCTCATAGCCCTCGGTGTGGGCGGGAGTTTCGGCGGCGGGCAGCAGGCCGATAAATTCCGCCAGCAGCAGGGCCGCGTTCTTCATTTTGTTTTTGGCACTACCGGGGTGGATATTGAGCCCCCGCACCTTGACCGTCGCCGCCGCGGCATTGAAGTTTTCATACTCGATCTCGCCCAGCTCGCCGCCATCCACGGTATAGGCTTCCTTGGCAGGGAAGCGATCCATGCGGAAGCGGTCGGTGCCGCGGCCGATCTCCTCATCGGGGGTGAAGCAGACGGCAATGGGACGATGCTTTACCTCGGGGTGAGCCAGCAGGTACTCGCACAGGGTAACGATCTCCGCCACACCGGCTTTATCATCGGCGCCCAGCAGGGTGGTGCCATCGGTGACAATAAGCTCCTGGCCGATGTATTCCTCCAGGAAGGGATAATCGGTGGGGGAAAGGGTGGAAGCGCCCAGCTCCAGTACGCCGCCGGGGTAGGTGACAATGCGGGGCTTAATGTGATCGCCGCTGACGGCGGGACTGGTATCCATGTGGGCAATAAGGCCAAGGGCTTCGCCCTCGCCGGGGAGATAGCCGTAAACATAGCCATCGGCATCCTGCTCTACATCGGTAAGTCCCAGGGCTTTCAGTTCTTCAGCAATGGCGGCCCCCAGCACCAGCTGATTGGGGGTGGAGGGACAGGTCTCGCTCTTTTCATCGCTGTTGGTGCCGTAGCCCACATATTTTAAGAAGCGTTCGGTAATATTCATGGGATGAGCCTCCTTCGTTTATTTTAGGAATCCGTTGACGATCTCCCGCTCGGCTTCCTCTTCGGTCAGGCCGAGGGTCATCAGTTTGATGATCTGCTCACCCGCGATCTTGCCGATGGCGGCTTCGTGGATCAGGGCGGCATCAACATGGTTGGCGGTAAGGGCCGGGGTGGCGATGACGCAGGCCTTATCCATGATGATGGCGTCACATTCGCTGTGACCGGCGCAGGCATTGTTGCCATTGATGCTGCTGCGGAACTCCTGCTTGCTGTGGTCCCGCGCCACGCTGCGGCTTACCACATCGGCGCTGCAGTTTTCGCCATTCAGGTCGATGGCAAAATCGGTGATGGCGTGCTGGTCGCCGGTGGTCATGATCTTCTCGTGCACCGTAAGGGTGGAACCGGCCGCCAGAGTGCCGCCGGTTTTGCGCAGGGTGTCATCCACCCCGGCAATCTGTGTGGTCTCCATATCCATGGAAGCACCCTCCTCCAGGTAGACAATGGTGGTGGGGTTCATTACCCGCTTGCCGCGGCCTTCGCCTTCGCCGTAGTGCTTTTCCACATAGCGCAGGTGGGCGCCCTTCCCCACATGGAAGGTATGGATGCCGTCGTGGGAGGTTTCCTCGGCCCCGGCGCAGTGGATGCCGCAGCCCGCAATGATGACCACATCGGCGTTTTCGCCAATATAGAAGTCATTGTAGACCAGGTCCTTGAGACCGGTCTGGCTGACCACCACGGGGATGTGGACGCTTTCATTTTTGGTGCCGGGGGCGATGATAATATCGATACCGGGCTTATCGGCCTTGGTGACGATATTGATGTGGGCGGTGGTATTGCGCCCGGCGGGGGCGCCGTTGGCGCGGATATTGTAGGCCCCGATGGGCAGGCTATCGAGGTCAGCGACTTCTTTTAACAGTCTTTTTTGGATCTCGTCAATCATTTAGCGCACCTCCTTGATGGGATCGGAAAGCATACTGCACACCGGCGGGGCGGTATCGATATTGCGCAGCAGGCGGGGGAGGACTTCCTCCCGGGGACCGCATTCCGCCAGGCGGCCATCTTTCAGCAGAACGATGGTATCGGCGATATTAAGGATGCGTTCCTGGTGGCTGATGATCAGAATGCTGCCGCGGGTCTGCTCGTACATCTTTTCAAAGACACGGATGAGATTCTGAAAGCTCCAAAGGTCGATGCCGGCTTCCGGCTCATCAAAGACCGAAAGGGCGGTGCCGCGTGCCAGCACCATGGCGATCTCGATGCGCTTTAATTCACCGCCGGAGAGGCTGGCGTCCAACTCACGGTCGATATAATCCCGGGCGCAAAGACCAACCTCGCTGAGGTAGGCGCAGACTTCGGCGATATTGGCGTCCTTACCGGCGGCCAGGTTCATCAGGTCGCCGACCCGTAGGCCCTTAAAGCGCACCGGCTGCTGAAAGGCATAGCTGATGCCCCGGCGGGCGCGTTCGGTGATGGAAAAGGCGGTGATGTCCTCGCCATCCAGCAGAATGCGGCCGGAGGTGGGGGTATAGATACCGGCAATGATTTTGGCTAGGGTGGATTTACCGCCGCCATTGGGACCGGTGATGGCCACAAAGCGGTCCTGGATCGTCAGGCTGATATCGTGCAGTATTTCACGGTTTTCTTCGGTTTCGTAGCTGATGTGTTGCAATTCCAGCATAGAATACTCCTTACATAATAAGAGATGGATGGGCCGCAAATAAGACCTTACGAGTATAGTTTACACATTTTTGGGGCAAAGTGCAAGGCTGTGGGGGAAATTCTCCATAAAAAAGGAGCAAAACAGTAATGCGGCGGGGGAAATGACGAGTTAGCCTTGGCAAACTGCACAAGTTTTTTGTTAGTCAAGGCTAACCTGATGGCAGGACTGCCGAAAATGCGGGAGGAGAATTTTTTTTGAGAAAAATCCATTGACAAGAGAGGGCGGTTTTTGTATTATAATGCATGGTTAGCAAGTGCTAACTGCAAAGTGACATCAGCCAAAAGAAAGACACCGGCTGAGGAACGGAGGACAAACAAATGATGCCTTTAAGCCTGGCGCAGGTAGGGGAAGAAAATATCATCAAGCGCATTGGCGGCAGCCCGGAGGTAAAACGCCATTTGGAGAATCTGGGCTTTGTGGTGGGCGGTGAAGTGACCGTGGTAAACACCCTGGGCGGCAATGTGATAGTGAATGTAAAGGAAGCCCGCGTGGCCATCAGCAAGGAAATGGCGGTAAAAATTATGGTATAACGGCAGCGATGCCTTTTTACACTACATAAGCACAAGCGAAATGTGACAAGAAGGAGGAACCAGACGATGAAAAATCTGAAAGAGGCCAAGATCGGCGAGACCGTCCGTGTGGTAAAGATCCATGGCGAAGGCGCCATCAAGCGACGCATCATGGATATGGGCCTGACCAAAGGTGTTGAGGTTTATATCCGCAAGGTAGCGCCGCTGGGCGATCCCATCGAGGTAATGGTGCGCGGGTACGAGCTTTCTCTGCGCAAGGCCGATGCCGAACAGATAGAGGTAGAATAAGTCGGACCCCGCGGGAGGCTGCATCCCGCATTTTTAACGACATATGGTTAGCGTCTGCTAATCAAAATCATCAGAAAGAGAGGCCATAACGCATGGATGTAAGAATTGCCCTTGCCGGTAACCCCAACAGCGGTAAAACTACCCTGTTCAATGCTCTTACCGGTTCCAACCAGTTTGTAGGCAACTGGCCGGGTGTTACCGTAGAGAAAAAGGAAGGTAAGCTGAAAAAGCACGAAGGCGTTACCATCACCGACCTGCCCGGCATTTATTCCCTTTCCCCCTACACCCTGGAAGAAGTAGTAGCCCGTAATTATCTGCTGGGCGAGCGCCCCGATGCCATCCTGAACATCATTGATGGTACCAACCTGGAGCGTAACCTGTACCTAACCACCCAGCTGACCGAGCTGGGCATCCCGGTCGTCGTCGCCATCAACATGATGGATTTGGTAAAGAAAAACGGCGATAAGATTAATGTAGAAGAGCTTTCCCGCCAGCTGGGCTGCAAGGTTGTAGAGATCTCTGCCCTGAAGGGTACCGGCGTGATGGCTGCCGCCGAGGCTGCCATTGATGCCGCCAAGAACAGCAAGACCGTTCCGCAGCACACCTTCTCCGGCAGCGTAGAGCACGCCCTGGCCCACATTGAGGAAGCCGCCGTGCACAATATGCCCGAAGAGCAGCAGCGCTGGTACGCCATCAAGATCTTTGAGCGTGATGATAAGGTGCTTTCCTCCCTGAATATCGATAAGGGAGTACTGGAGCACATCGAAAATGACATCAAGGCCGTAGAGACCGAAATGGATGACGATGCCGAATCCATCATCACCAACGAGAGATATATCTACATCGGCGAGGTCATTAAGGCCTGCTACAAGAAAAAGAATCACGGCGGTCTTTCCACCTCCGATAAGATCGACCGCATCGTGACCAACCGCTGGTTGGGTCTGCCCATCTTTGCCGCGGTGATGTTTATCGTTTACTGGGTGGCCATGGTGGGCGTGGGCGCCCCCGCGACCGACTGGGCCAACGACGGCCTGTTCGGCGATGGCTGGCACCTGCTGGGCATTGATGGCGGTTACGGCGATCTTGCCGAGGAATACGGCGAGGCTTCCCTAATCGTAGACGGCTATGATGCCTACATCGAAGAAAATGGCTCTCTGGCCGCAGATGGCACCTTTACCTATGAGGTAGAAGATGAGGAAACCCTTGCTGTCTCCACCGAGACGGCGACCATGGCAGACTATGAAAAGGCCAAGGCGACCATCGAGAGGATCGGGGAGGAGCCAGACCCCGCCGACTACGGCATATGGGTGCCCGGTGTCCCCGTGCTGGTGGGGAACGCCCTGGAGCGGGCCGGTACCGCCGACTGGCTCTCCGGTCTGATTCTTGACGGTATTGTGGCTGGTGTCGGCGCTGTTTTGGGCTTTGTTCCCCAGATGCTGGTGCTGTTCCTGATGCTGGCTTTCCTGGAGGCCTGCGGCTATATGGCCCGTATCGCCTTCGTACTGGACCGTATCTTCCGTAAGTTTGGCCTTTCCGGTAAGTCCTTCATCCCCATGCTCATCGGTACCGGCTGCGGTATCCCCGGCATCATGGCTTCCCGTACCATCGAAAATGAGCGTGACCGTCGCATGACCATCATGACCACCACCTTTATCCCCTGCGGCGCAAAGGTTCCCTTCATCGGCATGATCGCCGGCGCTCTGTTTGGTGGCAGCGCCTGGGTTTCCACCTCCGCTTACTTCATCGGCATGGCTGCCATCATCATTTCCGGCATCATGCTGAAGAAGACCAAGATGTTTGCCGGCGATCCCGCTCCCTTCGTTATGGAGCTGCCCGCGTATCACTGGCCCACTCTGGGCAATGTCCTGCGTTCCATGTGGGAGCGTGGCTGGTCCTTCATCAAGAAGGCCGGTACCATTATTCTGCTTTCCACCATCTTTGTGTGGTTTACCTCCCGCTTCGGCTGGCTGGACGGGCAGTTCTGCATGCTGGAGGAGGATCAGATCAGCGCTTCTATCCTGGCCAAGATCGGCAATGCCATCGCCTGGATCTTTGCACCTTTGGGCTGGGGCAACTGGCAGGCGACCGTTGCTTCTATCACCGGTCTGGTTGCGAAGGAAAACATCGTTGGTACGCTGGGCGTACTGTACAGCGGCGGCGCCGGTACTGTATATGATGCTATCGCGGCTGCGTTCAACGGCATCACCGGTTACAGCTTCCTGGTATTCAACCTGCTGTGCGCTCCCTGCTTTGCGGCCATCGGTGCCATCAAGCGTGAGATGAACAGCCCCAAATGGACATGGTTCGCTATCGGTTATCAGTGCGGCTTTGCCTATGCGGTAGCCCTGATGATCAACCAGTTCGGCGGCCTGTTCACCGGCAATGCCAATATCATTGGTGTGATCGCTGCGGTCATCGTACTCGCTGCTATCATCTACATGCTGGTACGCCCCTATAAGGAGGCCACCAAGCTGACCACCAAGGTAGAGATGTAATTCGCAAAATCACTTTAGACCATAGACATAACAGAAAGGAGTCGGACTTATGCTAGCATGGATCACGGAAAATATCGGTACGATTCTGATCTCGGCCGGATTGCTCCTCATAGTTGTATTGATTATCGTTAAACTGGTAAAGGACAAGAAAAAAGGAAAATCCAGCTGTGGCTGCAACTGTGCCCACTGCGCCATGTCGGGCTCCTGCCACCAGAAGTAACAAAGCAACAGGCGGGGAGACGCGGATGGAAGCATCTGCGTTTCCCCTTTGCCTTAACAGGAGGTAAGCAATGGCTAACCAAAACGCACTGACGGCCGCCCATATCCGCTACCTGCTGGTGCTGCTGCGGCTGACTGCCGCAAACGGGCACACCCGCTGCGTCGATCTGGCGGCGGCACTAGAGCTTTCCCCGCCCAGCGTCCACAATATGGTGGATACCATGACGGCGTTGGGGTTAGTGAAGAAAGGCACCCGCGGGGCGGTCTCGCTGACCGAATACGGCAGCAGAACGGCCGAGCGGTACCAGCGGTACTACCACAGCGCGGCGGCACTGCTGCGGCAGGGTTTCCCGGAGCTGACAGAGCCGCAGACGATGATCTGCCAGCTGCTGGCGCAGGTGCCGGAAGAAAGCCTAGCGGGGCTGTGTGACCGCCAGACGGTAGAAGAGGCGGCCTCCTAAGGAGGACCCCATGAACATACAGGAACTGTGCTGGACTGCGGCGCTGCTGCTGGCGGTGGCCGCGGGACTCAGTTACATCAAATACAAAATAAAAACACTGCTGAAAAACGCGGCGGAGAAGAAAGGATGAGTGAGATGGTACAGATGACGCTGAAGGTGGATGGTATGGCCTGCGGCATGTGTGAGGCGCATATCAATGATGCCATCCGCAGCCACTTTGCTGTAAAGAAGGTGAGCTCCAGCCACACCAAGGGCGAAACGGTCATCCGGTGCGAGGAACCGCTGGGGGAGGAACGCCTGCGGGCGGTGATCGCCGAGACTGGCTATGAGTTGAAAAGCGTGACCACCGCGCCCTGTGAGGAAAAGCACGGCCTGGGCGGGCTGTTCCAGCGTAAATAAAGCGGAGCCAAAATGATATACTAACAGCACAAGCGGAAAGGGGGCGTCGGGATGTCGGAAGAACTGGTGGTGGAGCAGTGCAGCCCCACCATGGCAGGGCTAAAAACAGGAAACCTATTCAGCTGCCCAGCGGAGGATACCCGCACGCTGTGGCAGAGTATCCGCCGACTGAACCAACGGCTGGTGCCCTGCGGTATCCGGCTGGTACCGGTAAAAAGCCTGGGTGACCGGGAGCTCATCTACATGTATCGCCCGGAAAAACTGCGGCGGGACCTGCGGGAGCAGGGGGCACGCGCCATTCTGAGGGAAAAGCGCTACCCCACCGAAGACCCCGAGCGCTGTGTGGTGGAGCTGGTGCGCCGCCTGAACAGGGGAAAGGATTTTCCGCATGAGATCGGATTGTTCCTGGGCTATCCGGCGGAGGATGTCAGCGGATTTATCCGGCATGGCGCCCGCTGTGCCAAGTGCGTGGGCACTTGGAAGGTATACGGCGATGAGGAATCCGCCCGGAAGAAATTTGCCCTGTACCAGAAGTGCACCCGCCTGTACTGCGAAGCCTATCGCAAGCACAATAACCTGGACCGGCTGCTGGTGCGCACGCACGGCAGCTGAGCAAAAGCCCCGCCATTAGCGGGGGCTTTTCTTTTGGGGCCGGGTGTGGCATAATAGGGATAGTAAAGCGGAAAAGAGGCGCGGTAAAATGGAAAAACCGAACTTCCAGCGGGAGACTGAAAAAGCAATAGAGCGGCTGTGCGTGGTGTCCCGTCTGCCGCTGCTGCTGCATGCCTGCTGCGCGCCTTGCTCCTCTTATGTACTGGAGTACCTGACCCAATATTTCTCCATTACGCTGTTTTTCTGCAATCCCAATATCACCGACCCAGCGGAATACCAAAAGCGGCTGGCGGAGCTGCGGCGCTTCTGCGCCGAGGCACCCTTTTGCCGGGATGTGACGGTGGTGGAGGATTCCATCTCCTCCGAGGCCTTTTTGCGGGCTGCGGCCGGCCTGGAGGACGCCCCTGAGGGCGGCAGCCGGTGTGAACGGTGCTTCCGGCTGCGGCTGGAACGCGCGGCGGCCTATGCCCAAGAGAAAGGATTTCCCCTTTTTGCCACCACGCTTACGGTAAGCCCCCATAAAAACGCTCCGCTGCTCAATGCCATTGGGCAGGAGTTGGGCAAGCGGTACGGGGTAGAATACCTGCCCTCTGATTTTAAGAAAAAGGGCGGCTATCAGCGGTCCATCGCGCTTTCGCGGGAATATGGTCTGTACCGCCAGCCCTACTGCGGCTGCGAGTTTTCCCGCCGGCAGGCCGAGCGGGCAGGCCGCTGATACAAAATCCCCAAAGGAATAAAGCACGCAAAAAAAGACGCCGAAAGGCGTCTTTTTTGCAAACCGCAGAAGTTTTTCGCAACCGGCGCAGGGATAGGAAAGGGGCGGGCGTGGGTTGAACCCATATGCCCGCCCGCGGTTTTAACTTACTGCGCGGTTCCTAATGGCTTGGATCAGCCCTCAACAACCATCTCGAACACCAAGGCGTTGGTGCCGGTGGAATCCAGCATGGCAACCAGAAGGGGACCATATTCGCCCTCAGCAAAGACAGCGGCATAGGTGACACCCTCTACCTCGATCTTTACAGTGGTGTCATTTACAGTAGAGTAGGTACCTTCGGGTGCAGTGTCGTTGCCCTGATACAGTGTAACGGTGGTCTCATCATTGAAATAGAACTGATAGTAGTCATCCATCTGGCTCAGAACTTGATTGACCTGATCTTCGGTCATCACAACGCCGTTGACACAGCCACCGATAAAGCTCCAAGCAGTGCCGACCAGATCAGGGACGGTATCCATAAAGGTATACATGGTCAGGACGCTCTGAGCATCCTCGCCGCCCTCATTGGGGGTATCTACGGGGTCGGGATCGGGGGTGGGGGTGGGCGCGGGCTCATCGCCGCAGGCGGCCAGGGCCAGCATCATGATGGCAGCCAACAGAATAGCAAGCAGTTTCTTGGTGTTCATAGTTCGTTCCTCCAAATACTTTTTCTTTTTTATATAAACCGCGGGATGCGGTCTATAACGGGATAGTGGGTCATTCGTAGATCAGGGTAGAGATCTTTCCGTCCTCGCACAGGAAGAATACGCTATCGGAATAGGCGTAATTATCCATGGCGTCGCGCATCTCAAATACCATGCCGTAGCGGCCGTTCGGCAGCTCCATTTCGGCAAAGGCGGTGTCTGCGGTCACGGTCAGCTCCTCCACGGCATAGGCCTCCAGGCCATCCTCCCCGGAATAGGAGGAGAGATACCAGATGGTGGTGAGGGCATCGCCGGGCTGCAGCAGCCGCAGCTCCTTATCGGACATACCGGCTTCGCCAATGCCCTGGCGGGCCCCCAGGATACTCCACTCTTCCGTGGTAAAGTCGTAGGCGACCTGCAGGTTGTAGGGCTCGCCGTTCAGCAGCACCGGCACGGAGTAAAGGTTATAATCCTCACCCTCAAAGCATAGCTCCATGTAGACCATATGCCCATCAATGCCGCCCCATACGCCGCGGAAGTTATCGGAGAAGACACCGTTTTCCCAGTCAGCGTTCATATCGTTATCGGTACCAAGAAGCAGCATGATATCGTTTTCTTCATCAAAATAGTACAGCGAAAAGCCGATGCCCGCCAGAATGCTGTCGGCTTCCGGCCCCAGGGTGAGATGGGAAACACCGTCCTCATCCACCTGCAGCGGCATACCGTCCCAACCCATAGCGGCCAGGCTCTGTATCTGCGGCAGCTCCTCGTAGTTCATGCCGGAGATATACTCCATCCCGGCGTCGTCCAACTGGCCGGTCAGCTCGTAGGAGTAGAAATATTTGAACGCCTGGCCGGCGCCGACATTGGTGTAGCCATACAGATCGTTCAGGTCGCCATTGTAGGAATAGTAGCAGGAAAGGCCGGTGGATTCGGCGCGGTAGGGCCCGCTGACCCGATACAGCACACAGTCCTCCAGGGCATTCAGCACATCTCCGGCGGTTTGCAGCAGGCCGGTGCTCTGCCGGGCCATGTGGCCCAGATCCACCATGTTGGTGTAGCCCTGCTCACGGGTGTTGCCGCCGTAGTTTTCGCTCTGCGCGGCAACGCGGGCAAACCGGGAGAAGAACCCGGGATCCTCGCAGGCAGCGGCCAGCGCTTCAGCGCCAAAGGCCTCATAGGCCTCCAGCAGCGGGCCGGTGCGGGTCAGGTCGGTCAGGGAAAGGGTGGCGTTGCTGTGGGTGCCCACCGCCTGGCAGCCGGCGTAGTAGGCATCACAGATGACCTCACCCAGTGCGGCGCCGTCCATGGCGGGATCGGCGGCCAGGGCGCCCAGCCAGCCGGTATAGTCCCATCCGTTGGCGGGCTCCACTTCCTCGGAGGCCACCAGATAGTGCGCGGTACCGGCAAAGGTGCCCGCCACATCCACCGTGGCCATCAGGCAGGTATCAAAGCCTACCAGCTCCAGGGGCGGATTGTTTTCATCGGCTTCCCACACCCGGCCAAAGGCAGTCTGCATTTCATCCAGGGTCAGGGAGTCATAGCTGTAGCGTTCATCAAAGGCCGCTCCGCTTACCGAGCCGCCCCCGTGATTCCAAAAGAGAACAGCGGTTTTTTCAGCCGGGTAATTTTGCTTGCAGTAGCGCAGAAAATCCGTCAGCGTGGCGGCATCGCCCATGCTGGCGGGGGGCAGCTCATCCACCAGGGTAAGCCCCTCGCTATCATACACATAGCGCTGCAGGATATCGGCATCAACAACATTGTTCTGCCAGGTCTTGGCGCCACCGGTTTGGATGACGACCCGGACATTCTCAGGCAGGGCCACCTCCATCATTTCCATCAGGTCGCTGGTGGCAAAGCCGCCGTTCGATTCCAGGTCGCTGCCGCACAGGTACCAGTAGATGGCCCAGGTGCCGGCCTCGGCGTTGGGTTCGGGCGTGGAGATATCTTCTCCACACGCACCAAAGGCCAGCACCAGAAAGAGCGCCAGCAAAGAACTCAGTATTCTTTTTTTCAAGGGTAGTTCCTCCATGTTGATTGGGTAAAATGAATAATTGCGACAAGAGTACACTATTTAATTGCCTTCATTGTAGCATGGGAAAGCAAGTGAAAATGGCCCAAGTGCGAAATGCGAAAAAATCGGTGTGAAATGCAGCGCGATATAGTTGCAAAATCGACATGGATAAAATAGAATAAGACTAACGACAAGAGGAGGTGAGGGGCATGCTGCGCATTGGCGTATGTGATGACGATAAGGAATTCCTGCAACGCTTGGTGCAGATGATCCACATCTGGTCGGATCACAGCGGGATCCCCACCGAGCTGTATCCCTTTGATAATGGGGACGAGCTCATCTCCAAAAACGCGGCCTTCCGCATGGATATCATCCTGCTGGATATTGTGATGCCGTTGCTGAACGGGATGGATACCGCGCGGGAGCTGCGCGCGCAGGATACTGCGGTAAAGATCATCTTTTTGACCTCCTCTCCGGAATTCGCTTTGGAATCCTACGAGGTAAGGGCACAGGATTACCTGCTCAAGCCTGTTACCTACGAGCGGCTGCGGCGGGCCCTGGAGGATTGCAGCCATCTCTTTGAGGCGGAGCCGAAAAACATGGTGCTGAAGACCTCCTTCGGCTTCCAGAAGCTCTATTTCCACGACATCGAATACGCTGAAGCCCAGAATAAACGGGTGGTATTTTATCTGCGCGGAGATAAGGTGGTGGAAACCTCCGAACCGCTGCGTTCTTTTGAGGAGCGCCTGACCGTCAGCAGCGGGTTCTTCAAGTGCCACCGCAGCTACCTGGTGTACCTGCCCAATGTCGATCACTTTAATAATAACGAGATCTTTACCAAATCCGGCCGCAGCATTCCCATCGCGAGGGGCTACGGCAAAGCCTTTCAGGAGGCTTATTTCGCGCATATGTTCCAAGAGGAATAAAGAAAGAAGGGACCTCCATGCTGGAAAGCATATTGGCTGTGCTGCATAATGCTACTACGCTTCTGTTTGGCGTTTACATATCTGCAGCCTTCCTGGGCGTTCGCATGAACCGCCACAATGTCTTTACTCTGCTCATTTTTTCCGGCGCGGTGGGAATCATCTATATCGCTGCTTACCTGGGCCTGGGCACCGAGGGTACCGAAAAAATCTATCCTCTTATTATCCACCTGCCGCTGGTGCTGTTCCTTTCCCGCTACTATAAGTACAAACCGGCGCTTTCCGTCCTTTCGGTGCTTACTGCCTATCTTTGCTGCCAGATCAGCAAGTGGGTGGGCCTGGTGGCCTATGCTGCCATGCCCCAAATGTGGATTTACTACGCGGTACGCATCACCGTCACAGTCATCACCTTCATTATCCTTATACGGTTTGTCTCCGATGCTACCGCGCAGCTGTTGCAAAAGCCCACTCGGTCCCTCCTCATCTTGGGCCTAATGCCACTAGTCTACTATGTGTTTGATTATATCACCGGCGTATATACCACGCTGCTGTATTCCGGCCGGGAGGTCGTAACGGAATTTTTGGGCTTTGTGCTGTGCATCGCCTACATCCTGTTCCTGTTCATGTACTTTAAGCAGTATGAGGAAAAACGGGAAGCGGAGCTGCGCAACCAGCTGATGGAAATGAAGCGTACTCAGTCCGAAAAAGAGATCGAGGCAATCAAACGCTCCCAATATGAAATTTCCATCCTGCGGCATGATATGCGCCACTTCCTCACCAATATTTCCGGCTACATCGAAAATGGCGAGACCGAAAAGGCGCAGGAATTCATCCGCGAGGTCATCACCGCCACCGATAATACCGCCACCCAGTGTTACAGCAAAAATGAGGTAGTCAATCTGATCCTCTCCTCCTACGAGGAAAAGATCAAAGCCTGCGGCATCGAGTTCAAATACTCGGTGCAGATACCGGAGGAACTGCCCTATTCCGAGGTGGATCTGACTGCCATTCTCTCCAACGCGCTGGAAAATGCTATCCACGCGGTCAAAAAGCTGCCGCCGGAAAAACGCTATATCGAGCTGGACCTGCGCATGAAGGAAAACAAGCTGCTCATTTCCATCAAGAATACCTTTGCCGAGGCCCCGGAGCTGCGGGACGGCCTGCCGGTAGCCAAGGAGGAAGGCCACGGCTTTGGCAGCCAAAGCATCCGTTATGTGGCGGAAAAGCTGCACGGCAATTGCCAGTTCTCGGTGGTGGATGACCGCTTTGTACTGCGGGTAGTGCTGTAAGCCGTAATACATAAAGGGAGATACCGGTGTGGGTACCTCCCTTTTTTCGCAAAAGGAATGCCCCCGGCCG
>JABLTN010012702.1_pt1 | contig 14454 bp, 8 predicted proteins | sample 7160141 | NCBI WGS metagenome assembly JABLTN01 (sample SAMN14651226, study PRJNA627086) | human gut metagenome | isolation source: feces | host: Homo sapiens | reverse complement strand
GGTCACGTACAGGTATCTGCTCCTAACAAGGATTCTATCGATGCAGCTTTGGCTAAGATCAAGGCTATCGTAGCTGTTCCTGAGGTTGGTGAGGTGTACGAGGGTACAGTTCGTTCAATCATGCCTTACGGTTGCTTCGTGGAGATTCTCCCTGGTAAGGATGGTTTGCTCCATATCTCTGAGATCGACTGGAAGCGTCTTGAGACAGTTGAAGAGGCTGGCATCAAGGAAGGCGACAAGATCAAGGTGAAGTTGATGGAGATTGATCCTAAGACTGGTAAGTACAAGCTCTCTCATCGTGTATTGATGGAGAAGCCAGAGGGTTATGTAGAGCGTGAGCGTCGTCCACGTCCTGAGCGTGGTGAGCGTCGTCCACGTCGCGACGACCGTCATGAGGCTCGTGGTGAGCGTCCAGCTCGTCAGCCTCGTCGTTATGAGCATCGCGGTGAGGAGCAGGCTCCAAGAGACTTCAACGATTCTCTCGACCACAACAATGATGTAGAATAATCCGTATTATACATTATTATATATAGGGCACGTTTCCAAAAGAAGCGTGCCCTTTTTCTGGTATGCTCGGCATGAGCTTATTCTAATGGGTGCAAGTCCCTAACAAGCCCTAATAGCGGGAATTGTATAGCCAATAGCAAGGGTGTCCACTGCGAGGTGGAATCTGAAAGAAGCCGGCGGCAAACATCTGACCTAACGTACAGAAACTTCATATAAGGCATTTGACCATGGATGAGACTGCCAGACAAATCAAAGTCCTATAGCTATTCGGAATGGTTGTTGTAAATGAAGTGGGTATAAGATGGAAAGAATAAGCCCTTATCCGAGGAGGTCTCACAGACATGGCGATTAGTTGCCTTTACGAAAGTCATGGAGTAAAGCTCGCTGTGAGAAGTCAGCAGATGCCATAGTAGTGGAGTTCTCGATAACGCTCCATGAAGGGCAGAACCTATAAATTAAACGATAGTAATTGAAATGTACCTTATGAAGGAAAGAATGCAGAAAACATTGGCAGAAGTCAAGGGCTGGCCACAGAAAGATAGGACGGAATCCGAAGGATATGTGGGAGTGCAGACCTTCATGTGGATATGTGAAGACAACATCGTGGAAGTACCATTCGACAAGGAACACCTATTGGAGCGCATCATCAGTCCTGATAACCTACTCAAAGCCTACAAGGCAGTGCAGCGTAACAGGGGCTGTAGCGGTATCGATAAGATGTCATGTGAGCAAATACTCCCTTGGCTCTTGGCTAACAAGGATGCCCTAATCCGTTCCTTGCTTGACGGTTCATACCGTCCGAACCCAGTAAAAAGGGTAGAGATACCCAAAGACAATGGCAAGATGCGCCTGTTGGGCATTCCCACGGTCATAGACCGTCTGGTTCAACAAGCCATCAACCAGACCCTAACTCCCATCTATGAGCGTCAATTCTCTCCAAGAAGCTACGGCTTCCGTCCGAGAAGAGGCTGCCATGATGCCCTAAGAGGTGCTCAGAAAATAATCGATGATGGCTACATTTATGTAGTTGACCTCGACTTGGAGCGTTTCTTCGACACAGTGAGCCACAGTAAACTCATAGAAATCCTCAGTCGCACGATAAAGGATGGTAGGGTGATAAGCCTTATTCACAAATATCTCCGCAGTGGTGTGATGAACAAAGGTATGTTCGAGGCAAGTGAGGAAGGCACTCCCCAAGGAGGACCGTTAAGTCCGCTTTTGGGCAACATCATGCTCAACGAGTTGGACAAGGAACTCACAAGCCGAGGTCTCCCTTTTGTCCGCTATGCCGATGACTCGATGATATTTTGTAAGTCCAAGCGTGCAGCCAAACGCGTGAAGGAATCTGTAACCCGATTCATCGAAGGAAAACTTCATCTGAAGGTGAACAGGGACAAGACAGTTGTGTCCTATGTGCAAGGTGTGAAATACCTTGGTTACTCCTTTTATGTAATGAAAGGCAAATGCCAACTCACGGTACACCCAAAAGCCAAATCCAAGATGAAAGCCAAACTCAAGGAGTTGACTTCCCGAAGCAATGGTTGGGGATATGCCAAGAGGAAGCAAAAACTCGAAGAGTACATAAGGGGATGGGTAGGTTACTATCACCTTGCCAACATGAAACGTTTCCTCATGGAAACTGATGAGTGGCTAAGGCGACGGCTACGCATGTGTATATGGAAGTCGTGGAAGAGGGTGAAAACGAGAATTGCCAACTTGATAAAGTGTGGTATAGATAAATACCAAGCTTACATGTGGGGCAATAGTCGTTTGGGGGATTGGCGCATAGCTGGCAGTTACATACTATGTCGTGCGATAACCAACGAAAAGTTGAGCATGGCAGGCTATGCTACATTGATGGGTTCATACATCGAATGGCACCCAAAATAGGAACCGCCGTATGCGGAACCGCATGTACGGTGGTGTGAGAGGTCGGAAAACGAAAGTAGGAGAAAAACTACTTCGTTTTCCTCCTACTCGATTCTATTGTGTAAACTGTGCTATGATAGAAGATAGTATAGTATTACAAGCGTGGCTTTTTTTCATGTTATTGGTATTCTTGCTTATAAAATGAAAGGTTTTTGCTGTTGTTTTTAAAAAAGTTCAATAAATATTGTTATATTTATAACATTTTTTGTACTTTTGTACTTGATAAAGCGTATTAGAGTTTAATTTTTATTAGTATTTTATGAAGAAGCAGTATCTACATTCTGCTGGAAGCATCAGGTTTAGTGCTTCCTTCATTAACAGAATGCTGTTGCTTTGTTTGTTGGGCATTGTAATGCCCCAGGCTATTTATTCAGCAACAAGCTATTCAGTTCAACAGAGAGAGACAGTTAGTGGAGTAATTATCGATGCAAACACACAGGAAACGATTGTTGGTGCAAGCATTATGTTAAAAGGTAGTTCTCAAGGTACAGTAACAGACATCGACGGTAAGTTCTCGCTGTCGGTAAGCAAACTTCCTGTAACATTGGTGGTTTCATATGTGGGTTATCAGAAGAAGGAAGTAAAGGTTTCCTCTCTGGATGGTGCCCTTACCATCAGTCTTACTGAAGACACTCAGATGATGGACGAAGTGATTGTGACAGGTTATGGTACTTTTAAGAAATCAGCTTATGCCGGTTCTGCGGCAAATGTGAAGGCCGACAAGATAGCCGATGTTCCTTCGGTATCTTTCCAGGATATGCTCCAGGGTAATGCCACTGGTGTGCAGTTTACATCAGCCTCTGGTCAGCCAGGTGCCTCTTCAAGTATCAATATTCGAGGTATGGGCTCTATCAATGCCGCCAACACACCGCTTTATGTAATTGATGGTGTGCCTATGATCAGTGGCAATATCAGTTCGTTAGATTCTGATTCTGGTCTCGACATTATGTCGACCATCAATACCAATGATATTCAGAGTATTACTGTCATCAAAGATGCTGCCGCAGCATCACTCTATGGTTCGCGTGCAGCCAATGGTGTCATCATTATTACTACCAAGCAGGGACAGCAGGGCAAGCCAAAGGTTTCTCTGCAGGCAGACTGGGGATTCTCTGACTTCGCCATGGAGTATCGCCCGGTAATGAGTGGCCAGCAGCGACGCGACTATATCTATAATGGTCTCTATGCGGGTGCGCTCCGTGACGGTGAGAGTGAAGAGGATGCCAAGGCCTATGCCGACGAGAACATCGATACTTATGCACCCGTGCCATGGTGTGGATTTGTAGATTGGGACGATGTGCTTTTTAAGAAAGGAAGCCATCAGCAGTATGAGGCATCGCTGTCGGGCGGAACGGATAAGTTTAAATATTATTCTTCTTTGAGTTATCTCAAGCAGGAGGGTATCACACAACGTTCTGGTCTGGAGCGTCTTTCGGGCAGACTGAATGTGGACTACAAGGCCACCAACAAGTTGACTCTTGGTGCCAATATCCTCTTCTCAAGTGTCAACCAGGACGTTTATAGCGAGGGATTCACCTATACTTCTCCTTTCTATTCTTCGAGAAGTGCAGTGACACCATCTGATCCTGTATACAACGAGGATGGTACATGGAACCGCGCACTGATTCGTATCGGCGACCGCAACCCGGCACTTGCCAATGAATATGATTCTCAGCGTGAGTATGTCACCCGTACTTTCAATACCATTTATGGTCAGTATGAGTTTATCAAGGACTTGAAATTCAAGAGTACCTTCAGTTATGACTATATCACGACAAAGGGAAAAGATTGGGCAGACCCACGTACCTCTAATGGTGATGATATCAACGGTGGTATGTCAAAGAAGTTCTATGAGCGTCGTAAAATGATGTGGGGCAACCAGCTTACCTATAAGCAGACATTTGCAAACGTACATCATCTCGATGAGCTTTTAGGTTATGAGATTGACGATCAGTATCGCGACTATTTGTCAGGGTATGCTACCAACTTCGCCACTCCTGATAAGAACGACATCTCTAATGGTAAGAAGACGGAGTCGGTAGGCGGTTCTGATAGTCGCACACGTATGGTTTCTTATATCGGACGTGTAAACTATGATTATGACAACAAGTACTTCCTCGGACTCAGTTATCGTGTAGACGGCAGCTCTCGTTTGCAGCGTTCTCATCGTTGGGGTAACTTCTGGTCGGTATCTGGTGCATGGCGTATCATCGACGAGGACTTCATGAAACCAGTATCTGACTGGCTTACCGATTTGAAGCTTCGTGCATCTTATGGTGTGAATGGTACTTTGCCTTCCGATTATTATGGCTATATGGCATTGAGCAGTCTGAGCGACGGCTACAACGAGCAGCCTGCCATCATCATCTCGCAGCTTGCCAATGACAACCTGAAGTGGGAAACCAACTATAACCTGAATTTAGGTCTCGACTTCTCTCTCTTCAATCGTGTGAACGTTACCTTGGAGTATTATCTGCGTAACACCAAGAACCTTCTCATGGACAGTCCGGTGTCTATGACCACAGGTTTCAGCTCTTACCTCATGAACGTAGGACAGTTGAGAAATCAGGGTGTGGAATTGGAAATCAACTCAACCAATTTCAAGACCAAGGACTTTGAGTGGAAGACCACATTCAATCTTTCGCACAACACCAATAAGGTTGTCAACCTCGATGGTGATCAGACAGAGATAGTGAGTGGTACACAGATTCACAAGATAGGTCATTCTTATCGTACCTTCTATATGATAGAGTTTGCTGGCATCAACCCCGAGAATGGTAATCCACAGTTCTATAAGAACGACCTGCTGGAGGATGGCTCTTATAGCAAGGAAATAACCGAGAAGGCAAGCGAGGCAAAGTCGATTATGCTCAACAAGCATGCAGAGCCTAATGTCACTGGTGGTCTCTATAATAGCTTCCGCTACAAGTGGTTCGACTTGAGCTTCCTCTTCAACTATCAGTTTGGTGGTTGGTCGTACGACACCTGGGCGCAGAAGACCGAGCATGGTGGCTATGATATGGAGGCCAACATCCCAACATATTATGCTGACAGTTGGAAGAAGCCAGGCGATGTCACCAAGTATGAGCAGTTCTATGAGAAGAGTTCCAGTGTGGCAATGCACAAGATCACCAACAGCCGTCGTCTGCACAGCACTGATTTTCTGCGTCTGAAGACTTTCACTCTTGGTTTCACCTTGCCCAAGCAGTGGCTCTCTTCTGTAGGCTTGAGCAATGCCCGTATCTATATGTCTGCCAATAACCTGTGGACATGGGCAGCCTGGGATTATTATGATCCAGAGTCTGTGGTTAACGGCAGTGCCACACAGGCCACCCCACCACTCAAGACAGTTACTTTCGGTTTGAATGTTAATTTCTAAAAATGAATGATTATGAACAAGATATATAAATATGTAATGATGGGAATCGTTGCTATAAGCATGTCTTCGTGTGGCAATGACTGGCTCGATCTTGATCCATCAACATCTGTGCCTACCAAGGTTACCTCAAAGTCTGAGGTTGACGCCACTCTGAACGGTATATATAGCACTATGCAGTCTCCTTACGCTTATTCTGGTCGATTGGTGTATTATGGCGACATGACTGGCGACGATATGCAGTCAGTCAGTTCCACCAAGCGTACTGCATCCGCTTACCTTTATGGCTTTACCAAGAGTAATGCGCCTTCTTCTTATTGGGCTTATCCATACAGTATTATTCAGAACTGTAATGTGATTTTGACCAATATTGATAAAATTGAGGTTGCGGATGCCGACAAGCAGACCATGAACGACTATAAGGGTCAGACACTTGCCCTCCGTGGTATGTCGCTTTTCGATTTGACCAAGCTCTATGGTTATCCCTATACCTATGACAATGGTGCCTCTCTGGGTGCCAGCATCGTAACAGATGTGGTGGATAAGGACTATATGCCTCAGCGCAGTACGGTGGCTCAATGTTACGAACAAATTATTAATGACTTGGAGGCAAGTATCAATTTGCTTGGCGAGAAGTTCAATAAGGGCAAGATCAATAAGTGGGCTGCCCTGACTCTCCTGAGTCGTGTATATCTCTATCATGGTGACAACGAGAAGGCTCTTAATGCAGCCAAAGCTGCCATAGAGGGCGCTGAAAGTCATCAATATCAGCTGTGGACCAACGCAGAGTATCCCACGGCATGGTCGAACGATGTGAGTGAAGCTTCTACCAATAAGGGCGAGGTACTCTTTGAGATAGTCAACCTTACTACCGATTCTCCAGGAAAGGAAAGTTTAGGTTATCTCTATTCTCCCAATGGATATTATGACGGTTGTGTCACAAAATCGTTCTACAATTTCCTCAAGAAAGACAACGATGATGTTCGTCTGAAGATTATCAATGTGGCTACCAAGGCTCAAGGTTATTCTTCATCTGTTTATGGACGTGGATATGTCAACAAGTATCAGCCACAGCAAGGTGAGGGTGTTGAGGATGCCAACATTCCTTTGATTCGCCTCTCTGAGGCCTATCTCAATGCTGCTGAGGCTGCAGCCAAGTTGACAGCAGCAGGTAGCGACCATAATGCTGAGGCTGTGAAATATCTCGGTGCTATCGTCAGCAGAGCCAATCCTGCTAAATCGGTTGATGCATCTTCTACGGTTACTGTCGACCAGGTGCTTGATGAGCGTCGCAAGGAGTTGGTGGGTGAAGGACATCGTATGTTCGACCTGCTGAGAAATGGCAAGAAGGTGGTGCGTGTGGAAGAGAAAAATAGCACTTTGAGCAAGACCAAGCATACTTGTGGCAAGGATTTTATGACCATAGGCGAGGGAGAAGACAATTTCTACAAGATAGTACTTCCTCTGCCATTGGCAGAACGCAATGTCAGTCACTTGCAGAATAATCCTGGTTACGGAGAATAATCCTTGAACAGGTAAAAGTAAATAAAGGAAATGAACAAAAACAATAAGTTTTTATTGGTAATGATGATGGTGATGCTGACGATGTTCAGCATCACCATTTCGGCTAAGGAGCATGCCGACGACAAGAAGTTGTCGTGCGATGGTCCCTATGTGGTCTATCAGACTGACGGTAGTGTAAGAGTTATCTCGGTAACTGAGAATGGCGAGGTGAAAGATACTGTCTATGCAGTCTTGCCAAAGGATTTTACTCTGCATGTGGCTGACCATGAGGGGAAATACCCTTTCTCTGTACGTCTGCATCCTATAGCTCGTCAGCCATGGAAGCAGAGTCAGGCAAGGAAAACCTTTGTGATGTCCGATCCTCATGGCAGACTCAACTTGGTTGTCAGCCTGCTGAAGGCCAATGGTGTTATTGACAGCCAGTTACGCTGGGCTTATGGCGACAATCAGCTGGTGGTTATTGGCGACATCTTCGACCGAGGTTATGATGTGCCTCAGATTTTCTGGCTCTTCTACAAACTTGAGGCCGAGGCTGCCGAGTGTGGCGGTCGTGTTTCTGTGTTGTTGGGCAATCACGAGCCTATGGAGTTGGCTGGCGATATGCGTTACGCCAAGCCTAAATATAAGATGCTTGCCGACACCCTGGGAATTTCTTATCGCCATCTCTTCGGTTCGAATACTGAGCTGGGCCGTTGGCTTGCCACACGTAATGCGATGCAGGTCATTGGCCGCAACCTGTTTGTTCATGCAGGAATCAGTAAAGAGTTCTATGATCGTAACTTGAGTATCCCTGTGGTCAACGACACTATCAGCAGTGTGCTCTTTATGAAGAGTAAGCAGCGCAAGGCTCATTCTGAGTTCTGTAAGTTCCTTTATGGCAACCGTGGTCCCATTTGGTATCGTGGCTTGGTGCTGAAGACCAAGAAATGGTCGCCTTTGTCAAGCGATTCTCTCGATATGGTGCTTCAGCGATACGATGTGGATAGAATCTATGTCGGTCATACGATATTCAAGGACATTAAGCGTTTCTATAAGGGAAAGGTCATCGCCGTGAATGTCGACAATCTGGATAACTACAACCATCAGCGTGGCAGGGCTGTCCTGATGGATGAGGATAAGGTATATGTTGTCGGTGACAAGGGAATTAAGCGCAAGCTGTAGATAGTGTTTAGTATAGACTATCGTTATTGTTTTAGCATACTTTCGTTTGTGAGAGATCGGGATGTAAACTCCTGTTTCCACAAACGAAAGTTTTTTCTTTTTTTGGGGGAATCGATTCTTATTTGATAAGGCTTCAAGTCAAAGTAGGGTGCAACTTAGAAATGTATAAAAACAATAAAGCCTCGCAAGTTTATGACTTGCAAGGCTTTGCTTGATGCGCTTCAAGATGGGCTTGAACCAACGACCCCCTGATTAACAGTCAGGTGCTCTAACCAACTGAGCTATTGAAGCATTAGAGGTAAATGATTTCTCATTTGCGGTTGCAAAGGTAGTGACTTTTTTTTATTCCACCAAATTTTTTTCAGAAAAAAATGAATTTTCAGTAAAAAAACATCATTTTTTTGTGATTTAGGCTTCTTTTTAGGATATAAATGAGTATTTTTGTAGGCGAAAGGCGTATTTCAACGCATAGTGTAGTTTTTAGAAATAAATAAACGAGATGATAAATAAATTATATGTAATGGTGCTCGCCATGGTGCTCGCCATGCCTGCATGGGCACAAAAGGAGAAAAATCACGACTTTGTGGTAGCTAAGAATATGGATGTCTTTACGTCTATCTATAAGAATTTGGATATGATGTATGTGGATACACTCGATGCTGATGAGGTGATTGGCAACGGCATCAATGCCATGTTGCGAAGCCTTGATCCGTACACGGAGTATTATCCCGAGTCGGAAGTGAAGGAACTCAAGAACATGCTTACGGGCAAGTATGCCGGTATAGGTTCGGTTGTGAGATACAACTATCAGTTGGGTTATACAGTTATCAACGAGCCTTACGAGGGAATGCCAGCCCAGGAGGCGGGACTGAAGAAGGGTGACATCATTCTGAGTATTAACGACTCTACGATGAAGGGCAAGGAGGTGAGCTATGTGAGCGACCGCCTTCGCGGAGAGCCCGGCACGTCGTTTATTCTTAAGGTGAAGCGCCCAAGTACGGGCAAGGTGATGAAGGTGAAGCTCACCCGACGCACCATACAGATGCCATTTCTTCCTTATTATGGGTTGTTGGACGGTGGAATAGGTTATATTAATTTCAACTCCTTTACCGACCAGTGTGCCAAGGATGTGCGCCGTGCTTTTATCGACTTGAAGAAGCAGGGAGCCAAGAAACTTGTCTTCGACTTGCGTAACAATGGCGGAGGCTCTGTAAGCGAGGCGGTGAGCATTGTGAATATGTTCTTGCCCAAGGATAAGGTCGTGCTAACGATGAAGGGTAAGCTGCAGCGTGCCAACAATGAATACAAAACCACGGTGGAGCCTATTGATACGCTGATGCCTATCGTGGTGCTTGTGAGCGGAAATACTGCCAGCGCAGCCGAGATATTGAGTGGAAGCCTGCAGGATTATGATCGTGCTATTATATTAGGTACGCGCACGTACGGAAAGGGACTTGTTCAGGCTACGATGGACTTGCCTTACAATGGACAGATGAAACTTACCACGAGCAAGTATTACATTCCCAGCGGGCGATGCGTGCAGGCTCTCAACTACAAGCATGCCAAGGGTGGATATGTGGAGCATGTGCCCGATTCGCTTACCAAGGTGTTCTATACAGCAGGAGGACGTGAGGTACGTGATGGTGGTGGCGTGAAGCCGGATGTAGAGGTGAAGCCCGACTCGCTGCCCAATATCGCTTACTATCTGGCAGGAGCACGCGACAGTAACGAGCTGATGCTCAACTACGAGGTGGATTATATAGCCAAGCATCCTACGATAGCTCCGGCCAAGGATTTTGCTCTTACCGATGCTGATTACGAGGAGTTTAAGGCTCGTGTACTGAAAGCCGACTTCAAGTATGACAGAGAGACGGAGAAGTATCTGAAAGACCTGATGAAACTGGCCCGTTTTGAAGGTTATTATGATGATGCGAAGCCAGAATTCGATGCCCTTGCCAAGAAACTGAGTCACAATGTGGCCAAGGATCTCGACTATAACAAGCAGTACATCAAGCGCTTGCTCGAAAATGATATTGTGGCAGCCTACTATTATCAGGGTGGAGCTATCAGAAATTCCTTACGCTATGACAAGCAGGTGAAGGAAGCTGTCAGATTACTCAATACACCCGAAGAATATAAAAAACTCCTGAGGCCCAGCGAAAAAGAGGGCGAAAAGGTACACAAATGATTAAAAATGTGCATGTTGTAGAATAAAATATTCAAAAAACTTTGGTCAGAACCAAAAAAAATCGTAATTTTGCAACGTTCAGTGGAATGAGGGGCTCACAAAGAGTTCCTCATTTTATTTTAATAAGAAATATATGATAGATAAAAACGTCGTAAAAAAATTAGTTGACGAATGGCTCCAAGACAAGGAATATTTCTTGGTAAGCATTGAAATCAGTCCTGACGACAAGATTGTCGTTGAAATAGATCATGCCGATGGTGTGTGGATAGAGGACTGTGTGGCCCTGAGCAGATTTATAGAGGACCACTTGAATCGTGATGAGGAGGACTATGAATTGGAAGTTGGTTCTGCAGGACTTGGGCAGCCTTTCAAGGTACCACAGCAGTACGTCAACTTCATCGGTAAGGAGGTGGAGGTGCTCGATGCTGATGGCAAGAAGGTGAAGGGCATTCTGCATTCTGTAGATGGCAACGACTTCAGTGTGAGTGTTGAGGAGAAAGTAAAGGTAGAAGGCAAGAAGCGCCCTGTGAAGCAGGACGTGCTGCATACCTATCAGATGGATAAGGTAAAATATACAAAATACGTAATAAGTTTCAAATAAGCTATGGCAGTAAAGAAAATGCAAGAAGAAACTGCGAGTATGATTGATACATTCCGCGAGTTTAAAGAAACCAAGAATATCGACCGTACTACATTGGTGAGTGTGTTGGAGGAAAGCTTCCGCAATGTGCTTGCCAAGATTTTCGGTAGTGATGAAAACTTCGACGTCATCGTAAACCCAGACAAGGGTGACTTCGAAATCTACCGCAACCGTGTGGTTGTAGCAGATGGCGAGGTGGAGGATGAGAACAAAGAGATCCCATTGGCTGAGGCACGCAAGATCCAGGCTGACTACGAGGTTGGCGAGGATGTGAGCGAGAAGGTTGATTTCAATAAGTTTGGCCGTCGTGCCATCCTGAACCTTCGTCAGACATTGGCGTCCAAGATTCTCGAGCTGGAGCATGACTCATTGTACAACAAGTACAAGGACCGTGTGGGTCAGGTTATCTCTGGTGAGGTATATCAGGTATGGAAGCGCGAAGTGCTCATTGTAGACGATGAGAACAATGAGTTGATCCTGCCTAAGTCAGAGCAGATTCCTGCCGACGTATATCGTAAAGGTGAGACCGTGCGTGCCGTCATCCTGAGAGTGGACAACGAGAACAACAATCCAAAGATTATCCTCAGCCGTACAGCTCCCATCTTCTTGCAGCGACTCCTCGAGGCCGAAGTGCCTGAGATTAATGATGGTCTTATTGCCATCCGTCGCATAGCACGTATGCCTGGCGAGCGTGCCAAGATAGCAGTAGAGTCTTTTGATGAGCGCATAGACCCAGTAGGAGCCTGTGTAGGTGTAAAGGGAAGCCGTGTACATGGTATCGTGCGCGAGCTTTGCAACGAGAACCTCGACGTTATCAATTACTCAAGCAACATCAAGCTCTTCATCCAGCGTGCGTTGGCTCCTGCCCAGATTACCTCTGTCAATATCGACGAGGAAAATCACAAGGCAGAGGTGTATTTGCAGCCAGAGGAGGTAAGTTTGGCTATTGGTCGTGGTGGTATGAACATCAAGTTGGCTTCCATGCTCACCGAGTACACCATCGATGTGTTCCGTGAAATCAATGAGGCAGATGCTGATGAGGATATCTATCTGGACGAGTTCTCTGACGAAATTGATCAGTGGGTGATTGATGCCATCAAGGGTATTGGTCTTGATACCGCCAAGCAGGTGCTGAAGGCTCCACGCAACATGCTGATTGAGAAGGCAGACCTCGAAGAGGAGACTGTTGACAGTGTCTTGAAAGTATTGCGTGCCGAGTTCGAAAATTAATAAATATAAAAGAAGGAGATATAAAATATAAATATGAGCATCAGATTAAACAAAGCACTACGAGAATTGAACATAGGACTTCAGACGGCAGTTGAATTCCTGGAAAAAAGAAACGAATTAGGGGAGGTGAAAGCCGAACTGAACTTCAAGTTGAGCGACGAACAATATAAGGCGCTCAATGATGCCTTCAGTCAGGATAAGGAAGTTCGTAATCAGGCAGAAAAGCTCTTCACTAAGAAGACCAAAGAGAAGAAGCGTGCACCAGAGCCTAAGGACAACCGCGCCGAAAGCATCCTCGAGTCAAGCCGCCAGCAGCAGTTTAAGCCGCTGGGCAAGATTGACCTGGACCAAATCGGCAAGGCAAATGCTGCTCAGTCTGCTGCTCCTAAAAAGACAGAGGCGAAGGAAACAGAGACTGCTGCCGTCAGTCCTGCGCCAGTAAACAATGCTCCTAAGAAGGAGGAAAAGCCTGTTGAGACAGCTCCTGTAGTAGAAAAAACTCAGAAGTCTGATGTAGAGTCTGTTGCCAAGCAGCCAGAAGTTAAGGCGGAAAATAAGTCTGAAAAGGTGGAAGTCAAGCCTGTCAACAAGCCAGAAGCTAAGGAAAGTAAGCCTGAGGTGAAGGAAAGCAAGCCTGAAGCTAAGGAAGAAAAGGCTGCCAGTCAGCCTGTAGCAGCTCAGCCAGCTGCAACCAATACGGTCTTCACACTGAAGAGCGAGCAGAAGTTTGCTGCCAATGAGCCTAAGGTGCTCGGAAAGATAGACCTTTCTACCCTTAATCAGAGCACTCGTCCTAAGAAGAAGACCAAGGAGGAGCGCCGTAAGGAGCGTGAGGACAAGTTTGCCCAGCAGCATAGCGAGCGTAAGAAGCGTGTGCGTATCAATAAGGAGCGTGTAGACATCAATGCCGAGTCTTCGCAGGGCAACAACGGCAAAAACAACAATAACAATGGCGGCAACCAGAACAATAACAATAATGGTGGCGGCAAGAAAAAGAATAAAAACAAGAATAAGAACAATAACAACAAGGGCAATAACCAGCGTCAGATAGAGGTCGACGACGAGGCTGTAGCACGCCAGGTAAAGGAAACCCTTGCCCGTCTTACAAGCAAGAGCCAGAACAAGAAGGGTGCTAAGTACCGTAAGGAAAAGCGCGAGGCTGTGCAGGAGAAACTTCAGGACCAGGTTCGTCAGGAGCAGAAGGAGAGTAAAATACTGAAACTCACAGAGTTCGTTACCGTAAGCGAATTGGCTACGATGATGGATATCAGCGTTACTCAGGTTATCTCTACCTTGATGGGTGTTGGAATCATGGTATCTATCAACCAGCGTCTGGATGCAGAGACCATCAATATGGTGGCTGAGGAGTTCGGCTTCAAGACCGAATATGTCAGCGCTGAGGTTCAGGAAGCTGTCAGCGAGGAAGTGGATGATGAGAACGATTTGGTTCCACGTGCTCCAATCGTAACTGTGATGGGTCACGTAGACCATGGTAAGACTTCTTTGCTCGACTACATCCGCAATACCAATGTGATTGCCGGTGAGGCGGGTGGTATTACCCAGCACATCGGTGCCTACAGTGTGACCCTGAAAAGCGGTCGCAAGGTAACCTTCCTGGATACTCCTGGTCATGAGGCGTTTACCGCCATGCGTGCCCGTGGTGCCCAGGCTACCGATATCGCCATCATCATCATCGCAGCCGATGACTCTGTGATGCCAACTACCAAGGAGGCTATCGCTCATGCGCAGGCTGCCGGTGTGCCTATGGTATTCGCAATCAACAAGATTGATAAGCCAGGTGCCAACCCAGACCGTATTCGTGAGGACTTGGCTAACATGAACTTGCTCGTTGAGGAGTGGGGTGGTAAGTATCAGTGCCAGGAAATCAGTGCCAAGAAG
>JABLTN010134336.1_pt1 | contig 14476 bp, 9 predicted proteins | sample 7160141 | NCBI WGS metagenome assembly JABLTN01 (sample SAMN14651226, study PRJNA627086) | human gut metagenome | isolation source: feces | host: Homo sapiens | reverse complement strand
TTTTCGCATTTAGTCCATCGATCTCTGCTGTTACTGCACCATATTCCATGTCCACCTGATCGAACTTGTAATCTCTTGGAAGATAGATCACAAGTATTCCCTTTACGTTTCTCACATTTTTGAAATCGAAACTGCTGCGCATTTTCATTGTTATTTCCAGAGTTTTCCTGTCATCGGACAGTCTTTTCTGCACTGCATTTTCCGTTTTCATCCTGGAATCATCCACATGGATCTTATCATCCGTCCCCATCTTGATCTGTACCTCACTTGCACCGATATCAAGCTTCAGATTCTCTACGTTCGAAAATGTCTCCCCTGATACAACATTTTCTGTCTCTTCCGGCTCATCATCGTCGTCATCATCCCAATCTTCCTCGAAAGAAACGTAATTCTTTCTTATAATACCAATTCCATTCGGATATGCTTTTTCAAACTGTGAAAATGTGACTCCAAGACATAACGCAATGATACAAAATACAACTCCTGCCCCTGTCAGGCTTATAATAACTGTCCAGAAAATCTTCCATCCTTTTTTCATCTGCATTCACCTCTCTTTTTCTGAAATGGTCTGCGACAAAGACTTACAAATCCACGGAACATCATTGGAATCAGTTTGATGCATCCCCATCCGATCAATACTGTAAATACTGCCCCAAGTGCCAGCAGCAGGCAGCCGACACCAAGCATTCCGATTCCAAGAGCCGGGGAATAAAACAGCTGACCAAATCCGTGAATCCCCAACAGAATCCCTACGGCTGCGGTTGCAACTGCTGCCACCCAGATCGCTATTGCTGATATTGCAAGTACGACCAGAACTCCAAATGCCGCCAAAAGAAGACCAAGTGCTGTCGGAACTACAATTGGAAGCCCAATCAAAAGGATACAGATGATCAAAATGATCTTGCCGGCACTGGATTTCTTCCGTGGCATTTCTGTCGTCTGACCCGCACCATATCCCTGATTTCCCGCATATGTATATCCCTGATTAGAATTGGCTGTATAAGAATACTGTCTTTCTGAAAATGGATTCCTGTCATTCTGTGACTGGCTTTCTCCACATGTCTCCGAATAGCTGTCTTTATAATAGTCATCTCTTCCTGCCGGGTACTCACTGCTGTCAAAACGGCTGTCCTGATATCCTCGCTCTCCGTACTCTCCATAACTTTCCGCCTCATCGGTATTGCCATTTATCCCGGCACAGATCGTTTCTGCAAGCTTTGCAGGACTTCCCAGCTCTTCGATTACTTTTTCTTCATTCTCGCTTCCGGCATCATCAAAATAATCATTGTAATACTGCATTGCTTCTTCTCTTTCTTCTTTCGAAATTCCATGAAGCAGTGCATCTAATTCCCTCATATACTCTGTACGGTTCATTCGGCTGCACCTCCCTCGAACATCTCTGTAATCTTCCTTGTGTAGTTCTTCCATTCGACTTTATATAAATTAAGCTGTGCCATTCCTTTTTCTGTAACTTTATAGTATCTGCGGTTTCTTCCGTCAAACTGCATATCATAGACCTCCAGACATTCATCTTTCTGAAGTCTTCTGAGTACCGGGTACATCGTTGATTCCGATACATCCAGAACTCTCCGGACATCCTGTGTGATCTTATATCCATAGATTCCTTCCTGTTCCCGTGATACAACGGCAAGCACGATTGCATCAAGGAGGGCAGCTCCGGTGTTAAATACCATATGATTCACATCCTTTTATTGTTTGTTATATTGTTTTGTTAAGCATATTATACGTTATATAATATAGTGAGTCAATATAATATTGCATAAGACTTTCTGAAGATTTCCTAAAGAAATGGGTGGGAGACGGATGGTGGGAGGGAGGTTGTGACAGCTTGCGGATAGAAATAAAGTCCCCCTCTTCCCACGGGGCGAAGGCATTCCGATGAGCCTCTGAATGCGAACATTGTGTCAGCAATGGCTTCCACAATGTTTGAGTCTCATCTCCATTGCCCCTCAAGGGAAGTGGTGGACTTTATTTCTATCTGCAAGCCGCTCAAGGTTATCGAATGACCAACCATCCGCTTGGGCGGGCTGCCAGGGCTGATGCTGGGGCGAAATTTGAAGGATTGTGAAAAGGGGACACACAGCGCCTGTAAGGCGACTGTGCTGGGGGATCAAATATTTTAAATATGGGGGTAAAGAAAATATGTAATTACTATTTGAATGATTAGAATAATAGGGATTCCTAATTTGAATTTCAGGTGGCGGGTTTTGTGGTGGTAGTGTTTCATGGCGAGGAGGGCGGCGGGGGAGCCGCCCAGAAGGGCCAGGAGGATGAGGGTTCGTTCGGGGATTCGCCATTTGTTTTGGCGGGCTTTGGTTTTATCAGCGGCGTAGGTAAAGTAGGTGATGATGTTGATCAATAGCAGGTATGCCAAGAGTATTATTTTAATCATTTTTGTAGCCCTCCAGATGGATTTCTTTGCAAAGGGTGAAGGAGTAGATGATCTGTTCTTTTACTTTTTTCCGGATGATCTGTTCAAGGGCTTTGGTGTAAAGGCGGAGCTGTTCCCGGTAGCGGTCTTTTAGTTCGGCTTCGGTTTGTACACGGTCGGTTTTATAATCGAGTACGATAATTTCTCCGTCTTCTTCAAAGTAAGCATCAATAATTCCCTGGATCAGTACCATTTCACCCTTTTTCTGATCCGGATAAAATTCTTTTGCATCTACACCGAGAACAAACGGCTGCTCGCGGTAAAGTGTTTTTGCCCTGGCTGCATTTTGCATTCTTTTTCCCACATTCGTATTAAGAAACTCCATAATTTCTTTTTTTTGAATACACCCGGCTGTTCCCGCATCCAGGTATCCTTCGTTTTTCAGATTCTCTATGTTTTCCCGCAGTAAATCCATCGTATATATTTTCGAAAAATCAAGAAGCTCCATTACTTTATGATAAGCTGTTCCTTTTGTTGCTCCTTTTACCTCTTCTTCCTCTTTCATAAAATTCGGAAGGATTGGAACAATCTCCTCTTCCGGAATCAGTATTTCTCCATCTTCTTCCGAAGCTGCCGCATATTTTTTCAGCTCTGACACGGTGTACTTCATTTTCATCTGATCTTCACCCTGATACGGATATCTGTAGGAAAATGCTTCCTCGATTTTTGCCCGAAAACGTTCATCCGTCACAGCCATCGGATGTTCTTCTGCTTCTATTTTTTCAAGGAACACCTCTTTTTCCAGATAATCTGCTGCTTCCTTATCCACTTCACCTTCTACAAGCGTATCAACACCAATCACTTTTAATTCGATTGGAACTTCTTCTGTTTTACGCACTGCCGCCGGAAGGATCCAGTCATAATAAGACGTTGCACGTGCAAGTTTTGTAAAGTCCAGTGTTTCTTTCTGACTATTTTCCTGTTCCAGCTGACAGGCTTCCAGTTTGTCTGCCGCATGTGGAACCGTTCCGGTAAGAATCAGCTTTTCCTTTGCACGTGTAAGCGCTACATAAAGCACACGAAGCTCCTCACCAAGATTTTCCAGACCGATTTCATTTTGAATAACTTTCTTTAATAGTGTCGGAGATTTGGTTCGCCGCTCCAGATCGATCGCATCGATTCCAAGCCCCAGATCCGGATGGATCACAACGCTTGCCGTGGTATCCTGAATGTTGAACCTCTTTCCCATTCCGGTCACGATCACAACCGGGAATTCCAGTCCTTTACTCTTATGGATACTCATCAGACGAACTGCATCCGTCTGCTCATCGTAAAGTCCGGCTTCCCCAAAGTCTACATTATATTTCTTGAGCTGATCAATATAACGGACAAAATGATACAGTCCCTTATAGCTGGTTGCCTCAAATGCCTTTGCCCTGGTGATCAGCATATCAAGATTCGCGCGCCTTCCTTTTCCTCCTGGCATTGCCGCGATATAATCCCGGTATCCTGTCTTTTTCATGATCTCCCACAGGAGATCATGGATTGCCGTGTACGGTATCCTCTCCCGGAAATAAAAGAGCCATCCAAATACATCGCGCACTTTTTTCAGAATGCCCGCCGGAAGATCTGTCTTTTTTTCCGGATCCGTTGTTTCCAGTACATTCTGATAAAATGGTACTTCTGCATTCAATTCTCTAATCTGTGCCAGTTCCTCATTTGTCATTCTTCCAAACGGGGATTTCAGCACTGCAACGAGTGGAATGTCCTGACGAAAATTGTCAAGTACACGCAGATAGTCCATCATCCATCCAATTTCCAGAGTTTCAAAATACCCATCTGCCGATTCAGCCAGAACCGGTATTCCCTCATCCTGCAAAATTCGTGTAACAGTATCGGTCCACCCTGCAGGGCTTCTTGTCAGGATTACAATATCCTGATAGCGTATCGGTCGCAACATTCCCGTTTCTTTATCTACAATCTGCTGATTTTCCATCAGCTCTCCGATTCTTTGTGCGATCAGACGGACTTCCAGCTCTTTTGCCGTCTGGCTTCCGCTTCGCACAGAAAGCCCGGTATCCTCTTCCTCACTTTTTGTATCCAGAAGAAGAATTTCTGTCTCATTCTTTTCGGATTCCGGGTAAGAAGCTCCCACATAAAGTGCAGCATTCTCATCGTATGTGATCCTTCCAAGCTCTTCGGTCATGATCTGTCGGAAAATGAAGTTTACCGCATCCAGCACTTCTGCCCGGCTTCGGAAATTTTTGTGCAGATCGATTCGCCTGTTTCCTCCGTCCGTCAGACTGTAGGTATTGAATTTTTCCATGAAAAGCTCCGGCCTTGACAAGCGGAAACGGTAAATACTCTGCTTCACATCTCCTACCATGAAGAGATTATTTTCCCCTCTGCTGATCCGGGACACACTGGTCAGGATCGCCTCCTGGATCAGGTTACTGTCCTGATATTCATCGATCATTACTTCCTCAAATGTATTCTGATACTCCTTGGCCACCTCAGAAGGCACTCTTTTTCCGTTTTCTTTTCTTGTCAGGATCTGCAAGGCAAACTGTTCCATATCCCGGAAATCGATCAGATTTTTTTCTGCCTTCTTAGCTGCAAGTACCCTCTGGTATTCTTTTACCAGACTGACCAGCTCATGCATCACCGGAATGCAGATTTTCCGGTCTGCTTCCATCTCAGATGGCGGCTGGAAAAAATAATTGTTTCGAATGTCATCGATAAGTTTCTTCCAGGTATCCCGATAGGCTCTTACCTGCTCTCTTTTTGTCGGATCTACTGCGTCATCTTTCTTTCTGGACAGAGTTTTCCATGCCGGCTTTTCTTTCAGTGCCTCATACATTTCTTCATAGCTCTTTGCCGCAAAAAGCTTTCTCAGAACTTTCTGATCCGCTTCCAGCATATCTCCATACATATACGGTCCGTCCGGTTCCATGCAGATCTGGTCCGCTTTTTCCATCAGCATCTGCATATCCGCAACTGTTCTCCGGATATACTCCATCACCTTTTCAATATAAATGGCTTTTTCCCCGCTCTCTTCGTACATCCTTGCACAGTCATCCAGCCACTCCTCCGGATCCGGATAACTTCCGGCAAATTCATACAGTCTGCTGATGATTTCTTCCACCTGCAGATCTTCCCTTCCGGTTGCAAAAGTCTCCACAAAACGCAGGAAATCCTCGTTTCCTTCTTCATATTTTGCTTCCAGAAGCTCTTTCATCACGTCCTGCTTCAAAAGCTTTAATTCTCCTTCTTCCGCAATACGGAATCCCGGATCCAGATCGATCGTGTGAAAATACTCCCGGATCACAGACAGGCAGAAGCTGTGGATCGTTGTAATCTTTGCTGTATGGATCAGGGCAGACTGCCGCTTCAGATGTTCACTTGACGGATCCTCCTCCAGCTCCTTCTCAATCGCAGCACCGATCCTTTCTTTCATCTCAGCAGCCGCCGCCTCAGTGTAGGTCACGATCAGCATATGGTCGACATCCACCGGATTTGCATCCCTTGTCAGCCTCGCAATAATCCGCTCCACCAGAACAGCAGTTTTCCCGGAGCCAGCGGCTGCTGACACCAGAATATTATGATCGCGCAGGTCGATCACCTGCTGCTGTTCTTCGGTCCATTTTACTCCCATGTCTGCTTCTCCTCTTCCAGCTTCGCCATAATTTTCTCCATTACAATTTCCTTCGGAAGCTTCTCAAGCTTCCGGTATTCATATCCTTCGATCTGCTCATCAAATCCGCAGATATCCCGGTATGGGCAATACGTACAGCCATTTTGTGTACCCATCTCATACGGCAGTGCCTCCGCCTTTCCGCGGTACATTGCTTCCTGAAGATCAGTCCGTCTTTTCTGTGCATAAGTCAGCACTGCATCAAACTCTTCCGGCAGGAGCATTTTGGATGCTTTGGAATAGCCGCTTTTCGTCTTTCCTGCCGGAATCACAAGCGAATTCCCCGAAAAATCCGCATCCAGTCTCTGAATCACGGCATCCTCCTGACGGATGATTCCATCCAGCCGAAGCTCCTTTAAAATTGCCTCTTCCAGTTTTTCTTCATCCAGCTCTTTCCCGACGATCGGATCCTTCATCCGATAGTAGAAAATGCCTGCCGGCACAATCTTTTTACCCGGATGTTTTCTTTCCTCCAGCCGGACTGCTTCTTCCATATACACCACCAGCTGCATCTGCAGACCATGATAAAAAGCTGCCATATCAAAACTCTTTGCCCCGGTTTTATAATCCAGGATTTTCACATAGACCTGATCTTCCGTCTCACATGTATCGATCCTGTCAATCTTTCCGTTTCCAAAGCTTACCTCATAGCCCTCCGGTTTAAAGCTTCCCTTTCGAAGCTGCTTTGTCATCGCCCAGACCGTCCGGTTCATCATACGTTTCATACGTGGCACGATATACGCGTTCCGCGCACTGCTGTAGATTACGGTATTGCTGTAATCTACGATACTCTCATCCACGCTTTCCGACGCAAACTGTTCCTGCTGCTCCTTTGTAACCTCAGTCCATTCCAGGCCTTCCCGTTCTACCCGTCGGGCATATTTTTCCAGTGCTTTATGAAAAATATTTCCAAAATCAAGAGCAGCAAATTCATAGACCTCTCTCTCCTTAAGGCGAAGTCCATAGGTCAGAAAATGCACACAGGCACAGGCAGCAAATTTCTCCAGTCTTGAAATGCTTGGTGCCCAGTCTCCATAAAGCTTCCGTGCGGTCTGCAAAGTCAGATTGTCCTCCGGCCTGCGGTATCTGCTGATCCTTGCCAGATCGTGCACCTTTTCGTTCCAGTCCTCCTGCGCACAATACCAACGGTACAGCTCCTGCCAGCTGCCTTCCTCCATCTTTTTCGGGTTCTGTAATCCTTCGATCAATGACCCGATCCCGGTCTGTGGAAGCATTTCTTTTGTCTCCATCCCATACTGATCCATATTAAATACAGGAAGCTTTGTATACATCCGCTTCAGATCCCCGATCAGATATGCCGCCCTCCTGCTCTTTCCATCGGCCGATACTTTACTGTAGGTCAGCATCAATTCTTCCGTCGGCTTTGTCATGTGCAGATACAGATAAAATTTCTGGATGTAACTTTTTTCTCTTGTTCCCGGTGCAAGCGCAATTCCTCTTTCTTCAAAACGCTCCCGGTCTCTGTCTGAAATCAGTCCACCTGCGGATGCATTTCCCGGAATCAGAGAATCATTGACTCCCAGAAGGATCAGCGCCCGGATATCTTTCAGTCTCGTTCGCTCAATATCTCCTGCCATCACTTCATCCAGACTTGGCGGAATTACACCGATCCTTGCCTCTTCCATTCCGGCATCCAGAAGCTCCCTGTACTCTTTGAGCGCAATCCGCTCATCTCCAAGAAGACTTACAAACTTGTCAAACAGCTCCATCACCACACGATAGATCTGTGCATATTCTTTTGCAAGTGCAAGCTCTCCTGCTTCTGTAAATTGATTCTCCAATACTTTTACCTGCTTCTGGATTTCTTCTTTTTCCAGAAATTCACAGATTGCAAGCGTCACATCCCGCACTGTCTTCTGACGCTGCTTTAAGACAAACACCAGATCTTCTGTTTTTTCCACAAAGCATACCCGGAGATGATTCAGTACCTCCAACTCTTCCTCGGTCGTATCCTTCGCTCTGCGAATCCATTTTTCCTGCCATTTTTTGTAACCACGGATGCCCAGCGCAAGTACATAATTTTCCAGAAGATCCAATTCCTCACCGGTAAATCCGACCAGATCCGTTCTTAAGAAACGGAACACACTTTCTGCAGAAAAATTCTGTTCTGCCATCGCAAGAAGACTCCGGATATACTCCACAAAAGAATTTAAAAGTACATTCCGCTTATAATCCATGAAAACCGGAATCTCATACTCCCGGAAAGTCTTCTCGATCTCATCCGCATAGAGATTCATGTCACTTGCGATCACCGCGATCTCCCGGTAACGATATTCTTTCTTACGAATTAAAAAACGTATCCTCTGGGCAGCGCATTCTACTTCCATCCTGGGATTTGCCGCTGCATAAACCCGCACATTTGACTGCTTTTCCCTGTAAGTCCTGCCACTGTAACGGAACAGTTCCTTCTCCAGAAATGCAAGTGCCGGCGCATTTCTAAAACGCCAGACCGGCTCCTGGTACAGACAGACCGGCTCTTCGACCAGCACCTTTTCCTCCCCTGCAATCTTCACAAGAGACGTCACCATCTGCTTACTCAGCGCAAACAGCTGATACTTGTCTTTCATCACGTAAGGATCTTCCCTCTTATCCATCGTGACAGTAATCATCACCTTCTGACAATGATGCAGCATTTCCCCCAGCACCTTGTTCTGAAGCGGCGTAAATCCGGTAAACCCATCCAGCGCGATCACACTGTCCTTCAGCATTCTCGATTTGTCCATCACATTGCAGAGAATGTCCAGAATTTCTTCTTTTGTAATATATTTATCTGCAAGATATTCTTCAAATGCCTGATACATCACCTGGATATCCTTCAATTTCCAGGCAAGATACGAAGACTCATCTGCCTCCGTGATCATATCATCCATGCCATCCGGGGAAATGTTGTACTGCGTCAGCTCGGAAATAACGGATTTCACCTCACTGATGTAACCTGGCTTTTTGATATTTCCTTTTAAAACCTTTAGCGAATCTTCTTTTTTCCCCGCGAGTCGCCTGAGGATCAGATTCTTTCCTTCATCATCCAGAATCTCCCTGCTTCCATTCCCTGTTTCTTCCAGAACACGAAAAGCAAGACGTGCAAAACTCAGCACGTCTATGTTCATAATTCCATGTCTCGGATGCCGCAGGACCAGTTCCTTCTGCGTCTGCATCGTGAACTGTTCCGGCACCAGAATAATATAATTAATATCAGGATGTTTCATTGATTCCCGAATGATATGTTCATATAGATAATGTGACTTGCCCGAACCCGGATTTCCAAAAATAAACTGTAAAGCCATCTGTTATACCCTCCCGTCAAGCTCTTTCGGCACGTATGCAGATACATGGATTCCATCTTCTTTGTATTCTTCCTCCAGCAGTTCTCCATACTTCCGGATGAGCTGGATTTTCCCGGATTCCTGATAGGAATAAACTCGTTCGATATAAATTTTCTGCTCCCGCAGGATCTCTTCTATTGCCTGAAGAAGCGCCTCCAGACCTTCTCCGGTCTTTGCAGACACCTGTACGATCCGGTCTGCCTTAAAATCCCGTACCGTCAGGCTTTCCCCGATCCTGTCCATCTTGTTAAATGCCGTGACCACCGGTTTGTCCATTGCCTCCAGACGCTGCAGTGTCTCATACACCACATACATCTGCTCGTCCATCTGTGGATTGGATGCATCGACTACATGCAGGATCAGATCCGCATACTTCGCTTCTTCCAGCGTACTTTTAAATGCATCGATCAGATGATGAGGTAGCTTCCGGATAAAGCCTACCGTATCTGTCAGAAGAATCTCCTGCCCACTTGGCAGCTTCCGGCTTCTTGTCGTCGGATCAAGAGTTGCAAAAAGCTGATCCTCCTGCAGCACACCGGCTCCGGTCAGTGTGTTGAGAAGCGTGGACTTTCCGGCATTGGTATAACCGACAATTGCCACGACCGGGATCCGGTTCTTCGTCCGCTGTTCGCGTGTCAGTTCCCGGTGTCTCTTCACCTCCCTGAGTTCACGGTTCAGCTGTGCGATCCGGTTCTTGATGAGTCTCCGGTCCATCTCCAGCTTCTTTTCTCCCGGTCCTCTGGTTCCGATTCCACCTCCCAGACGTGACATCGCCCTTCCTGCCCCAGTAAGCTGTGACTGCCGGTACTTAAGCTGTGCCAGTTCTACCTGGATCTTTCCTTCACTTGTAGAAGCCCGTCCTGCAAAAATATCCAGAATGACCATCGTCCGGTCCATTACCTTCACATCCAGAATATCCGTCAGATTGTTCATCTGTGCCGGAGACAGCTCATCATCACAGACGATCCCGGTTGCGTCAAGCTCCCACAAAAGCTCCCGGATTTCCTCAATCTTGCCTTTTCCGACATAAGTTCCCGGATGGACAAGCTCTCTTTTCTGGATTACCCGTCCGACCGCTTCCGCACCTGCGGTCTTCACCAGATCCTTTAACTCATCCAGAGAATCTTCCGTGTCATCGTTCTCCCTTGTACTGACACCGACCAGAATTACCCTTTCCTTTTCTTCTTTTATTTCATAAAGTGCCATATTATTCTCCCCTGCCAGATTTCTTTCCGTCCCGGATCAGATCTGTTCATCCGATCCGCTCTACTGCTGATCTCCTTCCGAAATCTGTGTATTTAAAAATTCCTGCTCTTTCAGCGCTTTTTTGTCATCTGGATTTGCTTTCAGATAACTGTCCAGCTTCTCTTTTGCAGACTGGTAATCCCCTGCTTTTTCATAGGCAACTACCAGATTATATGCCATTTCTTTTAGCAGCTCTTTTCCTACGCCTGAAAGCTCCTGCCCATTTTCGAAATAATACACTGCCTTTTCCGGTTTATCCAGTTCCAGATCGCAGATTCCCAGAATATTATAAAGAGTTGCTGTCTCTTCCGTTCCATTCTTCAATGCTTTTTCCAACGCCTTCTCTGCCTTTTCATACTTTTTCTGTTCCCAGTAGCAGAGTCCGAGTCCGCGATAAGCCTCTCCCAGATTCTTCTTTTTGTCTACCGCATCCTGGAATTCCACCTCTGCATTTTTATAGTCTTTTTCTTCCAGATACTTCGTTCCTTTTTTTACAGAACCAGCACATCCCGTTACTGTCATACAAAGTGCTACAAGGATCCCTATGATTACCTTTTTCTTTCTTCCTGCTGTCACTGTTATCGTTTCCTTCCTTCTATATTGATATATCATCTGTTATTCCAGAATATGCTCCATTCCCTGGTTCATGATGGTCTGGATATGATCATCAGCAAGGGAATAGAACACCGTTTTTCCTTCCCGTCTGTTCTTCACAAGCTTCATCTGCTTGAGCATCCGGAGCTGATGGGAAATCGCGGACTGCGTCATTCCAAGAACTTCCGCCAGATCACAAACACACATCTCAGACTGAAAAAGAACACATAAAATCCGGATCCGCGTGGTATCTGCAAATACCTTGAAAAAATCAGCAAGATCCTTCAAAACCTCTTCATCCGGTATATGCCCCTCTGCCTTATGTACAAGTTCTTCGTGTATACAAAATGTATCACAACATTCTACTTCTGTCTTTTTCATAGTTACCCCTTTCATATGAACAAGTATTCATATATCTATTATGCCAAATGATCTCTTTACGGTCAACTGTTTCCATTGATTCCGACATGCAAAGTAAAAAAGAAGTTACTGTTCACTCCCCAATGTCATTTAGTTAAGTTACAGGGTTAGCCCCTAATTGTGGGTCTAACCCAAATTTTTTCAAAAAAGCTACCCAAAGGGTTAACATAGGGTGCAAAATGTGCGGCCGCTCTCGTTACTGATAAATTTGTTGAGGTAGCGAGAGCGGCCCTTGAATTAGTGGTATATCACTTTCTCAAGGAGGCACATGATCATGATCCATCAACAAATCAAAGAACTGTTTTTTTCTTCTGTGGAACACATTGTTTCTGATATTTCACAGTATGCTGTCCATCCCGATTCCGATTTCAAGAGAAGCAAAAAAATCCCTGCCCAGAAACTTATTTCCTTTCTCGTTTCACAAGGCTCATCTTCCACCAGGGTTGAAATGCTTGATTTCTGGGGACTGGATTCTTCCATACCAACCGCTTCTGCTCTCAGCCAGCAGCGCGCAAAGCTTAAACCTGAGGCGCTGGAAGCTGTATTCCGGCACTTTAATTCCACTTCCATGGAATTGCCGCCCGCTTCCTTTATGGATTCGCATTACCGTTTCCTGGCTGCCGATGGCTCTACCTGCACTTTTTTCAGCACTCCGGCTTTCTCATCACCAGACTACTACTGTTGCCCGGCACGATGTTTTGGATGGAATAAAAAATATCTATATCGGTGACCGCGGCTATTGCTCTTATAACAACATGGCACATGTTGTGGAACAGGGACAGTATTTCCTGTTCCGTACCAAGGATATCCATTCCAAAGGACTGGTCGGCAATTTTAATTTTCCAGATGCGGAATCCTTCGATATTGATGTCAGCGTCATACTGGTCCGGAGCCATTCGAAAAAAGTTTTGGCAGACATCCACACAGAAGGTTACATACGCTTTGTTGATCAGGCAGCTGCTTTCGATTACATTGAATATGGAAGTTATGATACATATGAGCTGTCCTTCCGTATTCTACGCTTCCCTATCAGCACTTCTACATACGAGTGCATCGTGACCAATCTGCCACGTGATGAATTCCCTGTGGAACGTATCAAAACCTTGTACAATGCCAGATGAAACATTGAATCCTCATTCAGGAAACTGAAATATACCATTGGGCTGAGTAATTTCCATGCATATAAACCCGAATACGTGAAACAGGAAATATGGGCAAGGCTACTTGCATCATTATAATCCGTTTTGAGGCAGATTTGCAATCTGTCTTTTTGTCGTGCTTTCCTTCATGAGTAAATCGTAAACATATCTGTAAAACTGTTCCACTAAGGCCCATCTGTAATTTGTTCTGTAAGAATTCGCTCCCTATTAAACGTTAACTAAATGACATTGGTTCAGTACCCTCACAATTACGCGCAAAAATCCATTCCAAATCAGCTGCTCCGATAGGATTTTTGCCTTCCAGCCTAATTTTTCTTACGGTCAGCGCAGTAAATGCGCAGACCTACTGAACAGTTATAATTATTCTATATAATACAGAAAATTTTTACATATGACAATGGGAAAATATAGGACCTTTTATACAATATATCCAAAAACATTAGCTAAAATCCTTCCTCTTTCCTTTACTTTTCTCCTGTTCCATGCTATGATAGCGATAGAATATTTCAGTTATATCCGAAAAAATTTTTCGTAAATTCAGGAGGAAATGTAAATGAAAACACTTGGCTACTACAACGGTAAATTCGGACCTCTGGAAGAGATGACCGTTCCGATGAACGACCGCGCATGTTATTTCGGTGATGGTGTGTACGAGGCGACACTGGCGAGAAACGGAAAGATCTTCGCTTTAAAAGAGCACCTGGACCGTTTCTTCAACAGCGCCGGACTCATTAAGATCGATATCCCTTACACAAAGGACGAGCTTGCGGCGATCCTCTACGATATGCTGGCAAAAATGGACGATAAGGATATCTTCATCTACTGGCAGATGACCCGGGGAACCGGCATCCGTCAGCACCAGTTCCCAGCTGCAGGCACAAAGCCGAATCTCTGGATTTTCATGAAGCCTGGGAAATCGGCTGACTCCAGCAAACGTCTGAAACTTACAGACATGGAAGACACCCGTTTCCTCCACTGCAATATCAAGACATTAAACCTTCTCGTCAACGTCATGGCGGCAGAGAAAGCGGAGTCTCTCGGATGCGGCGAGTGCGTCTTCCACCGCGGTGATATCGTCACCGAGTGTGCCCACAGCAACGTTTCCATCATCAAGGACGGCGTATTTAAGACCCACCCGACAGACCACTATATTTTACCGGGAATCACAAGAATGCACATCATCCAGATCTGCAAGGATAACGGGATCATCGTCGACGAGACACCTTTTACCATGGCAGAGCTGATGGATGCCGACGAGATCATCGTCTCCAGCTCCACAAAATTCTGCTCCCCGGTCTGCGAGATGAACGGCACCCCGATCGGAGGAAAGGCACCGGAGTTAGTGGATTTGATCCAGAAAAAGTATACAGAAAAATTTGAAAATGAGACCATGTAAATGATCAGAAGGGCTGTCGCATTAGCTAATGCGACAGCCCCCCATTTTTATCCGTAACTGTTCAGTACCCAATGTCATTTAGTTAAGTTACAGGGTTAGCCCCTAATTGTGGGTCTAACCCAAATTTTTTCAAAAAAGCTACCCAAAGGGTTGACATAGGGTGCAAAATGTGCGGCCGCTCTCGCTACTGATAAATTTGTTGAGGCAGCGAGAGCGGCCCTTGAATTAGTG
>JABLTN010124119.1_pt1 | contig 14476 bp, 10 predicted proteins | sample 7160141 | NCBI WGS metagenome assembly JABLTN01 (sample SAMN14651226, study PRJNA627086) | human gut metagenome | isolation source: feces | host: Homo sapiens | reverse complement strand
TTCGCTTGCAGATTCTCTTTCATCGTCTTGTTCTGAGACAGCATGGTTTGATGCGAACCTTTACTGTTGGCGAGTTCTGCCTTCAGTTTGTTGATATTCTCGTTCTGGTCATCTGCTTCTTTCGTAGCCTCATCCTTAGCTGCAGTCAGTCTTTGTTCTGCCGCATCAGGCTCTTCGCCATTCAGAATCTGCTGGTATTGCGCCTGCCATTCCTCCATTTCTTTCTTGGTGTTATTCCACGCTTGAAGAGCTTTCTCGTAAGCTTCTTTCTTGTTCTTTTCTTGTGAAATGAGATTTGTGGTAAGTGCTTTGTGTTCAGCCAGTTTTGTGGCGCATATTGAAGTGCTTTCTTGAGCGTTATTCAGTATCGTTGAAGCCTTGCTTTCATACGCAACTTCATCCTTTACAGCCTTATCCTTGAGTTGGGTCAGCCGTTCTATCTCTTTCTGAATCTTGTTAAACAGGCTCAGTTTGCCAGTTGCTTCTTTCGCCTTGTCTTCATAGATAGGCAAGAGCGATTTCAGTTCTGCCTCTTCCTTTGGAATCTTTGGATACTGGGCGATGAGCGCCTTCCATTCCTCTTCGTAAGTTGCGATTTCACCCGAGAGTTTTTCCTGTTGTTTTTGGAGCGTCTGTACTTCGCCGTCGTTCTGTTTTCTTTCGCCGGAAAGATCCTTCTCCTGTTTCTGCTGCAGTTTCAGCAGATCCTCTTTCGCTTTCAGAAGTTGCGAGAGTTCCGTAGTAGCTTCCTCAAACTGCCTGTTGTCGGTATGATAAGGATGAGTCGTGCTGCCGCAAAGCGGACAAGGCTTGCCTTCGGTCAGGTTGGCACGATGAATCTCCCATTTCTCACTCACCATGAGGGTATAGGCATTTCTCAGCGTCAGGGTCTCTTGGGTCAGAGCCTCGATGGACAATTTGCCCAGCGCCTCATCTATCTTGGCATTTCTCTTGCCCAAGAACTGGATTCGCTCCTCATTCTTCTGCTTTTCAGTTGTGGCAGTATAGAGATGAGCCATAACCTTGATGGCTTGCTGGACATCTTGCAGTTTCTTTTCGGCTGCCGACTTTTGGGTCTGCAGTTCCTCTATATTTTGTCCGGCAGTCTTATTTCTTTCCTTCTCCCAAGCCTGTTCTGCGGCTTGTGTCGCTTCGTGCAGAACCTGTTTCTGCTTGTCAATCTCTTCCTTGGTCGTTTTGAGAGTAAGGTTCGCTTTCTCCGTTTCTGCTTCCCATTTTTGGATGTTTCGGGCGTTTTCCTCCACATCTCTTTGGGCAGTTAGATTCTCTTTCTGAGCCAACTCCAATGCCTCTTTCTTTTCTTTCAGATTCGGCATCGCCGCTTCCATTTTTGTTTTCAGCGCCCTTGCTTCAGCGATAACAGGCATGGCCTTTTCGAGTTGCTCCTGTGCCTTGTTGACTACTTCCTTTAGGTAGGAGAGAGTATGCTCGCTTTCGGTGATGCCAACCTCCTTGCTTTTGATGGCATCTTCCGATTTCAGGATTTCTTCTTCTTGATTGTGGATGCTTTGTATCTGTCGCTCAACTTCCTGTAACAGGTTGACGGCTGGTTGTACTTCATCGTGCAACTGGAGACGGATAATCTGGGCTTGTATGTCTTTGATAGCGTTTGCAGCCTGCTCCATATCTGCTTGATAGATAGCTATTTGCTTCGTTTGCTTATCGTTTTCCTCATACCATTGCAGGTTTTCTGAGATGGCCTTCAATTGGCTTTCAAGTTCCTTCTCTGCCTTTTCCAAAAGGGTGATTTCCTCTTGCAGTTTGGCGAGTTCTTCGTCATTCAGCAGGTTCTGTTTTACTGCTTCCACTGATGCTGCCATCTGGTTGTAGGCATCCACCGCCTGGTCTTTTGCTTTCTTGATTTCAGTAGCGATGTTCGTATAAGTTTCCTCACATCCGATGAGTTTCTCCAGGAGTTCGTAGCGCTCGTTTTCCTTTGCAGTCAGGAAGTTGGCAAACGAACCTTGTGCGATGAGCACGGTGCGGAGGAACTGGTCGTAGTCGAGACCGATGATGTTCGGCAATTCGTTCCAGTCGGCAATTTCTTCTGCCAGTTGTTCTCCGTTTCTTGTGATTTTATAGAGAGAAGTCTTGGCATTTTCATAGCGTACTCTTTGGAATCTGACGTGCCATTCTGCGCGGTAGATACTGCCGTTGTTGGCAAGGAAGGTGAGTTTACTGTAACCCTCTTTCTTGCCTCGGGTCAGTATGTTTCGGCTGTCGGTAGGAGCTAACCGGTTGTTTTCATTAGCATCAGCTTCTCCGAAAATCTCTATGTTCTGATTCTTGTCGCCTTTCTTTCTTGGGTAGCGAGGGGCGCGGTTGTAGAGGGCAAGGCAGATGGCGTCGAGTAGGGTGGACTTGCCGCTTCCCGTCGGACCTACGATGCTGAAGATGGTGCTCTCGCCTAAGGCACCTTCTTCAAAGTTGATGACCTCGCCACCTTGTTTGTCAAGTGAAGCGAGGTTGAGTATTTCGAGTTGTAGGAATTTCATAATGATGATGTCGTTAATAAATCGGATAACATTTTCTCCTGTCTTTCGTTCATCGGAGCGTTGTGCTTGATGGCAAAGGCCTCTTTCAAAGTATCAAGTGGCGGTCGGTTGACGATGTCCTCGATGCTGGTGATTTGCTGGGAACCTTGGATGGTGGAGAGGTCTAACTGCGGGATGATGCGCTGGATTTTGCAGAGTACGGCATCCTTCTCATTGACGAGATTCTCCAGTTCCTTGATGTCATCGTTGGAAAGCTTCTCCTGTTTCACCTTCAGCATTACGTAGTCGAAATGGTCGCTCAGTTCGCCATTCATCCTTTCTGAAAGTTCTGAATGGATGAGTTTCTGCCATTTCTTGATGGTGAGTTCCTCCTCGTTTTCAGGCAGAATGCGAAGGGAGTGTTGGGGCTTGTATTCCAGGAATTCTACTTTTATATCCTTGCTCTTGCCTTTGCAGTTTCCTGTTTCGTCCTCGTTCGTTCTGTTTTCTTCAATTTCATCTTTATTTTCCTTCATTTCATCTTCTTTCTTCTTCACTTCCATTTCCTTCTTTTCTCCCTTGTCACATCCGATGGTGATGAGGTCGATGCCGTGAGTGTAGTCTTTCTCGGCGAACGACATCGGGAGGATACTTCCCGTATATCTTGCCCAGTCGGTGTTCCAGATATGTTGTCTCTTGTGGATATGCCCGCAAGTCATGTAGTCAGGATGATCGTTCCATCCTTCCAAATCCACTTCCTCCTGTCCGCCGATAATGATCTTCTCGCTCGCATCCTGTTTGGTTATGTCCGAACCCTTGGCGTACATGTGGGCCATCATGATGCACTTTCTGCCCGGGTATTTCTTTCGTGCTTCAGCAGTCAGTTCTCTCAGGAAGGCGTTGACTCCTTGCGAATAACAGGCGTTCTGCACCACGTCACTCCGAAGGAAAGGTACGGCGAGGATGATGACTTCTTCTCCTTCCTCATTGGACACAGGGATGATGAGATCGTCGTAGGAATAGAGCCAATGTCCGCCGGTTTTATTATCGTCCTCGCTTTCTCCCTGCTGCCAGATTTTCCTTACATTTCCTCTGATTTCTACATGGTATCTGGCAAGGAGTGGGCGGGGAGCCTCCAGTCGGCTGGCGGAATCGTGGTTGCCAGCGGTGATGATAATCTGCATGTTCGGGCACAGATGGGTGGCATCGGCAAGAAACTCGTAATAAACGGTCTGTGCTGCTGCCGATGGATTTCCATTGTCGAAGATGTCTCCTGCGACGAGGAGTGCATCGGGCTTTTGTTCAGCGATTTGCACTAAGAGCCATTGCAGGAAGTGCTTGTGTTCAGGCAGTCGGTCGTTCCCGTGAAACAAGTTGCCCAAATGCCAGTCGCTGGTTGCTAATATCTTCATACTCATAGGGGTTGTGTTATCTTTGTCTTTTTCTTTGTTTCAAGTTTACAATCGTTTTTCCTCCGTTTCAAGATTACAATCCTTGAACTCGGAAATGCAATCTGACCACAAAGTTAGCATAATTCTTTGGGATAAGCAAGGAAAAATACCCTAAAAATGAAGAAAAATGACTGGATAAGTGAAGATATTTGGGTAAACTATTGTTTTCTTCCTGATAATGTTGTATCTTTGCCTAATAGAAATCTTCGTTCAACGACTTTGAATGTCGGTTCAACGTCTTTGAACGGAGATTTCTCTTAGGATGAGATACTTTTATTCCTAAGTAGGAAGATCCTGTTACTTAGTAGAGATCATATCTCTCAGAGATAGAAGGACCGATTAAGTGAGAAAACTAACAATCTAAATAAGAAAGGAAAAGAAATGGCAAAGTACAAATTGCAGGAAATGAGTGATATGCGTGATGAAGGCAAGCGCAGAGTTTATCCCAAGATGGTGCCCTATCGCACGCTTTCCAGAAAGGAATTCGTCGAACAGATGCAGAGTTATCATCGTGACCTTTCTCAGGGCACTATCGAAGCGGTTCTGACAGATGTGGAAGACGTGTTGGTCCGTATGCTCTCTATGGGTTATAATGTGAATCTCGAAGGCTTGGGCACCTTCTCCTTGTCCCTTGGTTTTGAGGATGACAAGCCTACGGAGATGCAGACAGATGACGACATGATGAAATATCGCAAGGTAGGGGTGAAGAACGTCAACTTCAATTCGTCTCCTGAGTTAGTGAAGGCTGTAAAGATGGAGACCGACTGTGATTTGGAACGAGAGATGAGTGGCGTGAAGGTTATCCGCAAGCAACTCTATTCCAAGGAAGAGCGCATTGCCCGTGCCTTATCGGTATTGGAAAAGAACGCAGCTATCACTCTCGGTGATTATGCCTACATCAACGATATGAGCCGCACCGCCGCTTCCCTCGAATTGAAGGAGATAACCCAAGACCCGACATCACCTATCCGCTCGATTGGAAGAGGAAGCCACAAGGTTTGGGTGAAGAGGAAAGAATAAATTAAAATGAGTTTTTATACTATTTTATTGGGATTTGCAAGAAACTTTCCGATTTTCTTGCAAATCCCAATTCTTTTTATTACTTTTGCGGTTGTCTTGCCGTGGATGGTTGGCGATGAGTCGCTGGCTAGGTAAAAATCCATGGCTTGGCCTATTTTAATAAGAAAGACGTGTACTGACGTTTTCTTCTGATCTATTGGAACCTCGGAAATTTCAAAAGGGATTCAGATGAAGACAGTGGTAGACGGCTACTCATCGTGTATATACGCGAGGCATAGGTGTGCCCTTTCCATTCGTATGGAGAGGGTGTGTCCTATGCTATCAATATATGCAAGTTTGGTGTAGGGTCTATTACTTCTTATCTTTGTTCCCAAGGTCATCCGAGGACCTCAATAGGCAAGGATAAAGTAATATGATTCCTACGCCTTTCTTTTTATTATAGCCATTACAAACACAAACAATCTTCTCTGCTTAGGGAATCGGTGGAGCATATTTATAGGGCTAGGAGACACCGATATGGCAAAGAAAATAGATTTGGAAGCTTTGCGCCAGCAGATAAATGAGCTTCAGATTGATAAAGATTTGAAGTACGACTTGTTGGCTGCTATCAACGATAAGCAACGTTATGGACTTGTGTGGGAGGAGAGTTCCGAGGAAGCATGGGATGAAATGCAAGACAAACTTCCTGTTTTTGTTGAGGATGCCACCAAGCGTTTGGATTCTGCGCCAGAAGGTTCGCCTAATCATGTGTTGATAGAAGGTGATAACCTCAATGCTCTTGCTGCTCTTATTTATGCTTATGCAGGGAAGATTGATGTAATTTATATTGACCCTCCTTATAATACTGGTAACAAGGACTTTGTCTATAACGATTCGTTTGTTGATAAAGAGGATGGTTACCGCCACTCCAAATGGTTGTCGTTTATGGATAGACGATTGAGAATCGCCAAGAAGTTGCTCTCGGAAAGTGGCTTTATCTTTATATCTATTGATGACAATGAATTCGCTTCCTTGAAGTTACTTTGTGACTACATCTTTGGAGAGAATAATTGCCGTAATATTATTAATACAAGGCGATTAGATAAGAATTTATCTCAGCAGTTCATTAAGAAAGGCATAAAATCTCTGGCTGTTGGGTGTGAGTATATTCTTGTTTATTCAGAATCTGTTAATTCCAACTTTTATCCTATTATGAGAGAAAGTTCAGATGAAAGAAAAGATTATGGCTATTGGAAAGGATTTTGGAATGCAGCTGATAGACCAACTATGCGATATGAGCTTTGTGGCTTTAAGCCTGAAACAGGGCAGTGGAAATGGAAAAAAGAGAAAGCATTAGAAGCAGTGGCTAATTATGAGGCGTTTTTGAAAGCTCAAAAAGAAAATCCAGCTTTGATGTTGGAGGATTATTGGAAGCAAACAGGAAAAAACTTGAAATTTGTTAGACGTAGATATGGGCATACTAAAGGTAAAAACATGGGAGTAGAACATTGGGTTGAGCCTTCTGAGGGAATATTGAGAACAAGCAATTGGAGTGATATTATAACAACAGAAATATCTCTGAATATGCAGATCGATTTTTCTTCTCCGAAAAGTATTAAGCTCATAAAAGAAGTCTTGAAATTTTCAAACGGAGGCAAGGATGCTACTATCCTTGATTTCTTCGCTGGCTCAGGCACTACTCTCCACGCAACGATGCAATTGAACTCAGAAGATGGCGGTCATCGCAAATGTATCTTGGTGACCAACAACGAGAATAACATCTGCGAGAAAGTAACCTACGAGAGAAACAAACGAGTCATTAATGGTTATACGAACCAGAAGGGTGAAGAAGTCTCTGGCTTGACTCACAATAATCTTCGTTATTATAAAACGGAGTTTGTGCCTCGTGACCAAAGCAACTTCAAAAGTCGTCGAGCTTTGATGGCTTCTCTCGTTGACCTCCTCTGCATCAAGAACAATATCTATCAAGAGCAAGAAACATTTGGAGGCAAGAAATTTAAGAAGAACGTATTGCGCTATTTTAAGGATGAGGCTGGACAGATGCTTGTTGTCCTCAACGAGCGTGTAGTCAGTATTATCATTCCGATGATAGCTGAGGTTGCGACCAAGCAGAATCCTTTGAAGGTTTATGTTTATAGTGATGGCGCATACGCATATGAGGACGAATTCCATAAAGTCATGCCTGTTATAGAACTGTGTGCCATGCCAGATGCTTTTTTGCAAGCTTTAGAAGGTGGAACGGATATTCTGCCAAAGCAAAAGTATAGTGAGGCTATGATGAAAGAGTTTCAGCAAAACGAGGAACTCGCCATGCAAAACGAGGAGGTTGTGAAAGAAGCTCTCAACGATGACTATGATTATGTGCCAAAGGAGAAAGAAGATAATGTTACTAATGACATAATAGACTAAGGAGGTAACGAAAATGATTGAACTACGAGATTACCAGAAAAAGGCGGTGCGTGAATTGAAACAGAAGATGATTGACATGCTCAATGATTCTGAAGACCGCCAAAAGTTGATATTCAAGGCTCCTACAGGAGCAGGAAAAACGGTGATGGTGAGTACCTTGCTGGATGAACTGACTCGTGACCTCCCTATGAATGGGCAATGCCGATATTCTCGTGTAGCATGGGTTTGGATTGCTCCTAACAAGTTGCATCAGCAGAGTTATCGCTCCATGCGCAATTTCTTTAGTGAACGAAGATCGTTGCGTCCTGTTATGTTTGATGAGTGTGATCATGTGGATGGTCTGCATCCTGGCGATGTGCTCTTTTTGAACTGGGAGAGCATCAATAAGGATAATGCCGTCATGATACGTGACAATGAGCAGAACCGCACGCTCTACGAACTGATACGAAAGACCAAGATAGAGCAGCATCTGCCAGTGGTGGTTATCATAGACGAGGAACACATGTTTGCCGGACGTAATGCCAGGAAAAGCGAGATGGTATTGCAAGCTATCCAGCCACACATAGAACTTCGCGTATCAGCAACGCCAGTCACCCAAAGCTATCATGCAGTTCTTGTGAAACGCCAAGATGTAATCAATGAAGAAATGATTAAGAAGGGCATAGAACTGAATCCGAATGTGAAGAGCAGCAAGGATCAGTCGGAGCTTACGGTGAACCAGCGTCTCTTGAAGAAGGCTCTCGAAAAGCGAAAGGAACTGGCTGAGGCTTACAAGGAATATGGCATCAATCCGCTGTTGCTCATTCAGTTGCCTAACGATAGCAGCGAATCTATGTCGTCGAAGGACAAGACCATCGCCGAGGAGATGCAAGCCTACTTAGAACAGGTTTGCGACATCAGCGTGGCAAATGGCAGGTTGGCTGTATGGCTATCAAAGGATAAATCGCCCAATCTTCAGAATATCACTCATTCTGATGATATTACCGAGGTGTTGCTGTTCAAGCAGGCCATAGCCTTGGGCTGGGATTGTCCTCGTGCCTCTGTCCTTCTGATATTCAGAGAATTGCAGAGTATGACTTTTACCACTCAGACCGTGGGACGAATACTCCGAATGCCAGAGCAGCATTTTTATAAGAACGACATTCTGAACTACGGTTATGTTTATACCGACCTTTCGGCTGACATGATTAGTATTGTGGGAGATGACATGAACTATATCAGCACCCTCTATGCCAATCGCAAGAAAGACTTGCCGAACATCACGCTCCGTTCCTTTTATACGGATAGGCATGGGGCAACAAGAAACCGCTTGGGTTCCCAGTTCCGCAGCATCTTCTATAAGACCATGGAACGGGAATGGGAACAAAACCCGTTGTTGCTCTTCTCTGCAGAAGATTTCTTTGAGGATGATGGTGAGGCTGAGGATGCTGACGAGGCGAAAAAAAAAGGAGGCAGACATGGATGCCAAAATCAAGTTGAATCGCTACAATGCCAAGCGACATGGCGTGCAGACCGATGTATCAAGAATCTTGGTGGCTATCCCGAAGGACACCCCATTGACGGGTGACTCTGGCATCGTGGAGATAACAGACAAGGCAAGGCTGGCTCTGAACGCATCTGAATTACAGAATCTCTTTACGTTATTCTGCCGTAAGAATGTGGGTGGGTTCTCCAAATTTGACAGTACGCCAGTCTTGCAAGGAGCCATCGAGAGTGCCTTGGAGGAATACCTGCAAGTCTTTTCGATGGATGTGCCTAAGGTGGTGCTCTATCATCAGAACCGTCCGCACTTTGAGGAACTGATACGCAAGGCGTTGGTTACCTATGAGGCTACGCAGAAGAGAAACGCCAAGGAGGTGACGATGGAATATCAACAGTCTGTATGGCAAGTGCCTGAGACTCGTCTCTATAATGCGGCAATGGTGAGAACCACGGAAGGCGAAATCTTCAACCATGCCTTGTATCCTTATTTTGAGCAGATTACGGCATCGAGACCCGAGCAAGAGTTTGCACGTTGATTGGATGACAAGATGGAATATGTGGAGTGGTGGTACAAGAATGGAGACGAGGGAAAGCAGCATTTCGCCGTTCCTTATACGGATTCGGGTAGTAGGAAACGTTGTTTCTATGTGGATTTCATCGTTAGACTGAAGTCGGGTACCATCTGTCTCTTCGACACCAAAACCAAGGGCAGCGATGCGGATGCGCCAGAAAAGAACAATGCCCTCTTGGATTACATCTCCAATTATCAAGCTACAGGCAAGAAGATAGTGGGTGGTGTGCTTATCAAGGACGAAAGAACAAGTAACTGGTATTATCCTGGAGGCATTATCGAGAATACAGACAATATTGATGGGTGGTCGGCATTGCATCTGGAAACCCTATAATAAGGTAATCATATATAATAAGGTATGAAGAAAAGCTTGGACAGAACATTCCTGAACTATGGAATCAGGCAGGAAGACATGCAGCTTATAGAGAGTGCATGCCAATCGGAAGGTATAGATGCAGAATGGCTCAAGGATTATATCCTCAAGCCTTTCCATGAAGAACGTAATAACCAAAATGAGCCAAGTCTTGAGGAAAAGAAAGTGACGAGAATACTCAAGAAAGCTCTCAAAGAAATCAAAAAGTAATGAAACTGAAGCGTATCTACATAGAGAATTATAAGACCTACAGAAAGTTGGATTTAAATTTGGAGGTAACGAGTGACCGTCCTATCATCTTGATAGGTGGTGCCAATGGTTGTGGTAAGACAACGCTCTTCGATGCCATCTATTCTGCGCTCTATGGGTTGAAGATTTCCAACAAGCGACAGTTTGAGGAACTCTTCAATTCTGGTGTGAAGAACGAGAGTGGTATAGAAGGCAAGGCTATCATGTTAGAGATTACTTTCTCTGGGGTGGTTCTTGGACAAGAAACGCCTTATCGCTTGTGTCGTGCCTATCGGTTTGTGGATGGCAAGATACAGGAGAGCAATGTGCTCAATATGAATGGTAACAGTTATACATATGGTTCTGGTTCCACGGCTATCCTACGCAGCACCAATGAAGCGATAGTCAACAAGATTATTTCTGCCAATCTGCCTGCTGAATTGAGCAACTACTTCCTCTTTGATGCCATGAAGACTTCCGATCTCGTGAAGGAAGAACAAATCAACAAGCTCATCATGAAGAACATCAATTCGGTGATGGGTTTCAATAAATACACTCAGTTGCAGAACGCAGCCTCGGCTTATCTTGACGAGAAGAAGGCGGAACGCTTGGAGAACGAGAACCTGCGTGCCGAATACTTGAAACTGACCAAACAGAAGGTGGAGATGGAAAGGGATGTGGCAAGTCTTAACGATGCCTACAATGAAGCATTGAACTATGCCAATGATCATAAGCAACAGTATGAGCAACTGAAGGAGGGACGGAACTCGGATGATGTGATTCGTGATAAAATGCATCAGATAGAGGAGAGCATCAATAGCTTCTATCAGAAGGAAAAGGACTATAGGCAGGATGCTGAGGCTATCTCCAAAGATTTAGAGTGGAAAGTAATTATGCCAAAGGTTGCCAATAGTATCAGTACCGAGGTGGAACTTGTTCTGAACGAGAAGGAGGAGGTAGCTTCTGCAAGGGGCAATATCCTCAATGACCAACAGATAGAAAAGGTTACTCATGATGTAATACGATTGGTTAAGGAGAAATACCCGCAGGTAGGCGAGGTTTCTATTGCCGAGATTATTACGGAAATCAAACGTGAGCAAGACAACAGCGATGATTATAATGACAAATATGGTTTTCTGAGTGATGCAGATGTCAATGTGTTGAGAAACCTGGTTCAGCAATCATATTCCAATCCTTATCTTTCGCTGGATGAAAGACGTGAAAGCTTAAACTTAGAGTTGGCGGATATTCCAAAGAAGCAGGAACAACTGGAAGAATACAAACGTGCCTTGACAGGAAACGATTATAGCATTATCGAACTCTATGAGACTAATGATAGAAAAATAGAGGAATTGAAGGCAAAAATCGTGGAACAGAAGAATGCTATCAAAGAAATGGAGAGAAAAATCTCTACTTATGATTATGATATGCCGCAAGTTCCAGATCCTCAATATGATATGCTATGCAAACTTCCTGGCTTCTTCAAGTCGCTTTCCTGTAAGTTACTTAAGGCAAAGAAGGCAAGTATTGAGCGCATGATGAAAGAACAGCTGAACATCAACTTGGTGATTTACGCTGGTTATATCGGTAGGGTCGAGCTTTCGGCAGATAATTCGGATGAAATCTCGTTCAAGATATTTCATAAGAATGGTAATGAGATTTATTTGAGTCAGCTGAACGCCGGTGCCAAGCAGACTGTGATGCAGGTGTTGCTGAAAGTTTTGTATGAATTGGGTGATTACGACCCTCCTGTAATGATAGATACGGTGATGGGTGTTCTTGACAAGGAGAGTCGTGAAGTTATTATCAACCGTTATTTCCCGGATTTGGCTCATCAAACCATTTTGTTAAGTACAGATACGGAAATAACGACAGAGACTGATTTTAAGAAGATAGTGGCTTATGTGGCAAGAACTTATACTTTACATAGAGACCAGGAAAGCCAGTGTACTACTGTCAGCGATGATTACTTTGGATTACAAACTTACGAATTCTAGGAGAAATGAATGTACAAGATATAAAACTTGAGGGAATGAGAATTCTGGAAGGAACGCATGATTTGCTTGAAGATGTGAAATATGCCATTGAGCAGAAACTGAACCTTTCAGATTACTCAGACATGGTTCGCCCTGTAGTACTGAACTTTACTACAGTTATGCGAATTTGCCTCCTTGTAGGATTGAGTGATAAGACACCAAGGAGCAAGGCAAAGGTAGAGGAATTGCAAACCTCAGCAGGTATGCAGCCATTGGGTGGTTCTTTCTTTACCAAGTCGAATATAAAGGAGGTATTCGTGGCTCTTATCAAGATGCGTTATAGTGATATAGATGCCGACTGGCAGAACTCTACTTTTCTGAGCAAGGTGCTTTATAGCGAAATGATGAGGGGGAAGAGTATCTTGATGGAAGAAGGAGGTATTGATGAATGGCTGCACTTCTGTCCGTTGAGAGGTGGAAAGTCGTTGATGGATATTCCTGAATTGAATCTTTATATTGGGCAGTATGAGGATGAAATGGATGCGGCTTTAGACATCAACAGTACTGCTATTCCAAATACACAGATATTGATAGCAGGAACTACTGGTTCGGGTAAGTCAAACTTATTGGCTGTTCTTATCAACCAAATCAGAATGGCATCGGCTGATACCTACTATCCTGTCAACTTCCTCTTGTTCGATTACAAGGGGGAGTTTTCAGATCCAGCTCATGCCGATTGGCTGTCAAAGTTTGAGACCGATTCCTCTGCCATTTTGAATCCGATGGAGAAACCTTTGCCGTTTACTCCGTTCAAGGACTTTACTGGTAGACCTGTCAATGAAATCCACTTGTATTCTACGACCTTGGCAAATGCCATCTGTGCCATATCTTCTGCTAAGATAGGTGCTTTGATGGACAACAGACTGAGCGAGGCTATCATCAATGCCTACAAGGCGAAGAACCAGAAACCAATCACCTTTCAGGAAGTTTTTGACCATTACACGATGTTGATGCCTGAGAAGAAACAGGGTGACATGGATAGTGTAAAATCTGTCTTGAACCAGTTGATACTTAACAATATTTTTGCAGAGGAAGACAAGGTAGATTTGGTGAAAGGTTGCTATATTATCAACTTAGGAAAGTTTGACAAGGAAGGTATTATGGCAAAGGCTATCGTATATTTCGTGACATCGAAGTTGAACAATATTTATGAGCAACTGCCTCCACAGGCAAAGAATGAGGACAGGGTGGAGCTGTGCCATTTCACCATCATCGATGAGGCTCACTATATGCTTGGTTTTGAGAACAAGCCTTTGCAGAACTTGATAGCTGTGGGTAGAAACAAGGGCATGAGCATCATCCTTGCCACACAGAATATGGATTCGTTTAAGAAAGCTTCTTTTGATTTCTATGCCAATGCCCAATATCCACTCATTATGAAGCAACAGCAACAGAATGATGGAGTGTTGAAGGATCTTTTTGGTGTGAGTGGCATGGCTCTGCAGGAACTGAAGCAAGCTATTGCTGGCTTGCAGAAGGGTGAACTGATAACCAAGGATGCCCAAGCTATGGCTCTTGGCATCGGCAAACATTGGAAGAAAATTAAGGTTACTCATCTTATTTGATAATGAATAAAGATATAGACTATTATCTGTCTGCATTCGAAAAGATGAAAAGGGCGATTATGCGGGGTGTGAAAGCTCCGCATAAGCCCATTTTGCTCTTGGCTATTTTAAATCTTTGCCAGCGAGGTATTATAAAAGACAATCATATCGTTCTTTCAAGTGAGTTGGTTGAGGAGTTTAAAAGGTTATGGAGATTGTATATTGGTGAACAGAATACAGGTGATAGTATTTTTGTTGCAGAGGGATTGACCATGGATATTCCTCATAGTTATCCTTTTAAATGTAGCATAGAGAATCCCTATTATCATTTGCAGCATGAACGCTTTTGGCGATTGGTAAAAAATGAGAAAGGCAAAGAAAGGAAGTCTTATTCTAGCTTAAAGTCTTTGCGTGACAGTTTTGCTTATGCAGAAATAGACCAGGATTTATTTGATTTGATGGTTGATAGAGAGTCTGCTGTAATACTGGAGTGTAAGCTTCGGGAACTCGTATAAATCAATTTCGAATTGTATTCTTATATATTTCCTTTATAGTTTTCTTTTGAATTGTCTGATTAGATATCTGGGGCTTCTTCTCATATCCCATAAATCTACGAAAATGACGAGGTAGTTTTCCTTGTTTTTACGCCGATATTCTCCATCATATTGATTTTTTTGCTTTCAGATTTGCATTTTTCAAAAATTAATCGTACTTTTGCCCTCGAAGACGCAATAGTGCGTAGGCAAATAATACAAATATTATGGCGAAATATATCAACCCATTTACCGACTGGGGCTTTAAGCGATTGTTCGGTCAGGAGTTCAGCAAGGATTTGCTGATAAGTTTCTTAAACGATTTGTTCGAGGG
>JABLTN010118812.1_pt1 | contig 14494 bp, 10 predicted proteins | sample 7160141 | NCBI WGS metagenome assembly JABLTN01 (sample SAMN14651226, study PRJNA627086) | human gut metagenome | isolation source: feces | host: Homo sapiens | reverse complement strand
GTGGCCGCTCGTCTGCTCCGCCGCGACGGCGACGGTACCGTCCGGCGCGCCGTCGAGCGCGATGCGCTTTAAGTAGGCGTTCGTCGAGTCAATGGAATCAAAGCAGTCGATGCGCTTGCCGACGGTTTCGACATATCCCAAGTAGCTGCGCACGGTCTGCTCGGTCAGCGTGTCGGGCAGCGACTTGAGGCAGTAGCCGCGTCCCGTGACGGCGTCGATCTCGTACCCCTGCGCGCGCAGGGCGGAAATGCTCTTCCAGATGGCCGCGCGCGTGATGCCGAGCTCGGCGCTGACGGCCTCGCCGGAGACGAAGTGTCCCTTTTCCCGCAGCAGCAGCGCCAAAACAGTCTCTTTTCCCATAGCGTCCTCCGTTACAAAATGTAACCGAAATTGTTACCCTTTTGAGGTTGACAGTCGGCGGCTTATCGCTTACGATTGACATAAAATATCAAACGCTGCGTTTTTCGCAGCCGCCGTCTTAGGATTGTAGCACGCTTGCCGCCGCATGTAAACCAAAATCTCATGTTTTGGCTTACCCGGCGGTTTCTTGACGAATTCCTGATTTTTCCATTGCCGCGCTCCGCCCCGGCGTGTACAATAAGACGCTGACAAATTATGACAGGAGTTTCCCCGTGAGCTTTTCCGACCTTACGTTTCTTTTTTATTTTCTGCCGCTGTTTTTCGCGGTCTATTACATTCTGCCCTTTCGCTTCAAAAATGCTGCGCTCGTGCTGGGCAGCTTTGCTTTCTACTTCATCGGCGCGGGCGCGCGCGACACACTGCTGCTGTCCGGCGTGCTGCTTCTGCACTATGCCCTCGCCCGCGCAATGGCGGGGAAAGAAGTCCGCACGCGAAAAGCACTGCTGATCATCGCGCTGGCGGCGGACCTCTTCTGCCTTGTGTACTTCAAGTACGCTGCATTTATTCTGGAAAATTTGGGCAAACTGACGGGGACGGCGTTCTCCCTTGTCGAGCTTGCGCTGCCGCTCGGCGTCAGCTTCTACCTTTTCCAGAGCGCGGGGTACCTCATCGACGTCTATCGCGGCGAGGAGGCGGAGAAAAACCTCATCGACTACGCCGCTTTCACGATCGCGTTCCCCCAGCTCACGATGGGGCCGATCTTACGCTACCGCGAATGGCGCGGCGCACTGAAGGAACGCACGATCACGCGCGAGGACGTATTCTCCGGCTTTGAGCTCTTTGTTGTCGGCCTGTGCTTCAAAGTGCTGCTCGCCGACCAGCTCGCGCCGCTGTGGGCGTCGCTTGAGCGCATCGGTTACGAATATTTGTCGACGCCGCTCGCATGGCTCGGCGCGGTGAGCTACAGTTTGCAGCTCTATTTCGACTTTTCCGGCTATTCGCTCATGGCGATGGGCCTCGGGCAGATGCTCGCGCTGCCTGTGCCGCGCAACTTTGACCTGCCCTACACCGCGCGCTCGGTGAGCGAGTTCTATCGCCGCTGGCATATCACGCTCGGCACATGGTTTCGCGACTATGTCTACATCCCGCTCGGCGGCAGCCGCAACGGCAATGCCCGCACGGTGCTCTCGCTCACGGTCGTGTGGTTTTTCACCGGCCTCTGGCACGGGGCGAGCTGGAATTTTGTCCTCTGGGGCGTGATGCTGCTTGGATTCATCCTGCTCGAAAAGTTCTGCATCGGCAATTTTCTCAAGGAGCATAAAGTGCTCTCGCACGTCTATCTCCTCTTCGTCATCCCGCAGACGTGGGTCATTTTCCGCATCACGCGCTTAAAGGACGTCGGCGCGTATTTTTCCCGCCTGTTCCCGTTTTTCGGCACGCACAGCGTCGTGTCCGCGCAGGATGCGCTCAAGCTGCTCTCGTCCTACTGGTGGCTGCTGCTGCTCGCCGTCTTCTTCTGTCTGCCGCAGCCGCGCCGTTTTTATGAAAAGCACCGCGGCAGCCTGCTTGTCCAGCTCCCGCTGTTTCTGCTCTTCTGGGTGTGCGTGTACTTCATCGCCACCTCGTCGGGCAACGCCTTCCTCTATTCCCGTTTCTAAGGAGACCTTTCATGTCCTCTCGTCCCTTTTTCCTGCTGCCGCTGTGCTTTGTCAGCGCGCTGGCGCTCAACGCTTACGCCGCGCTCGATCCCACCGGCGTGTATCAGGATTATCTTGAAAAACTGGATGCCGCGACGCCGCCCGTCGCGGCAATGGCCACAGCGGCCGCAGACGGGGTCTACCCGTGGAGCGAGCCCAAAGCGCCCGAACCTCCTCCCGTCCCAGACCCCGCTCCGCTTCCGGACCCGGAACCGGAGCCCGAACCGGAGCCCGAACCGGAAGAGCCCGACTCCCCCTTCACCACGGTGGACGCGAGCTACTTTGACGACGCGCTGTTCATCGGCGACTCGCACACCGACGGCTTCAAGGACTATGCGGGCCTCAATAACGCCGACTACCTCTGCCACAACGGCCTGACGGTCTGGTCGGCGGTCGAAAAGGCGGAGTTCCCCGGCAAGCAGACGCTTGCGCAGGCGCTCTCCGGCAAGCACTACGGCAAAATTTACCTGATGCTCGGCATCAACGAGCTCGGCACCGGCACGGCGGAGAACTGGGCCGCACAGTACAAGGTCCTGCTCGACGAAGTGCGCGAGCTCCAGCCTGACGCCATCATCTTTTTGCAGGCCATCTTCCACACGACGCAGGAAAAGTCCGACGCGACGTTCTTTAAGAATTCGACCATCGACGCACGCAACGCCGAGCTCCAAAAGCTCGCCGACAACGAAACGGTCTTCTACATCGACTGCAATCCCGTCTTCGACGACTCTACCGGCGCGCTGACGCCGGAATACTCTGGCGACGGCGTCCACGTCAAGGCCGCGTACTATCCGATGTGGAGAGACTATCTCTTCCAGTTTGGCGTCGTAAGATAGCTTCAAGAAAGCGGTGAAGCCGCTTTCTTGAGAAAGTTTCGCTGCGCCATGCGCGGCGCAAATTTTACGAGACTTGATACGTTAAAAAAGGAACCGCTCTTCGAGCGGTTCCTTTTTTGCATTGCTTCGTTTTATTCGTGCTTGACCTTGTAGCCGCGGTTCAATCTCATTTCGAGCGCGTCGAGCTCTTCGTAGAGCTCAGGCGGCACCTTGCCGATCTTCTCGTAATACTCACGCGCGTCCTCGCACTCCTGGAGCCAGAGGTCGCGGTCGACCGAGAGCAGGCGGCGCATGTCGTACATCGACATTTCAAGCCCCTCCATGTCGATATCGTGGGTGTTGGGTTCGTAGCCGAGCGCGGTCTCCGCCGCGCCGATCTCATCGTCGGCGCGCGAGATGATCCATTGTAAAACACGCATATTGTCGCCAAAGCCGGGCCAGGCGAAGTTGCCGTCCTCGTCGGTGCGGAACCAGTTGACGTTGAAGATCTTCGGCGGCTTGGGGATCTTCTTGCCCATGTTGAGCCAGTGCTGCCAGTAGTCGCCCATGTGGTAGCCGCAGAACGGCAGCATCGCCATCGGGTCGCGGCGCACAACGCCGACGCGGCCCGTCGCCGCGGCGGTGGTCTCCGACGCCATGATCGAGCCGATGAACACGCCGTGCTGCCAGTTGAAGGACTGGTAAACGAGCGGCGCGGTCTTCGCGCGGCGGCCGCCGAAGACGATGGCGCTGATGGGCACACCCTCGGGATTGTCAAACTCGGGGCTCAGACACGGGCAGTTGCGCGCGGGCGCGGTGAAGCGGCTGTTGGGGTGCGCGGCCTTTTCGGGGCTCTGCGGCGTCCAGGGACGGCCGCGCCAGTCGATGGCGCGCGCGGGCGGCGTCTTGTTGAGGCCCTCCCACCAGACGGTGTTGTCGCTGAGGTCAAGCGCGACGTTCGTAAAGATCGTGTCCTTGTGCGTGGAAATGAGCGCGTTGGGGTTCGACTTCATGGATGTGCCCGGCGCGACGCCGAAAAAGCCGTTTTCGGGGTTCACGGCCCAGAGTCTGCCGTCCTTGCCGACGCGCAGCCACGCGATATCGTCGCCCACGCACCAGACGCGCCAGCCCCAGCGCTGCAGGCCCTCGGGCGGGATGAGCATGGCGAGGTTCGTCTTGCCGCAGGCGGAGGGGAAGGCGGCGGAGATGTACTTGATCTCGCCGCGCGGGTTCTGGATGCCGAGGATCAGCATGTGCTCGGCCATCCAGCCCTCCTGACGGCCGAGGTTCGAAGCGATGCGCAGCGCGAAGCACTTCTTGCCCTGAAGCACGTTTCCGCCATAGTTCGAGTTCATCGAGATGATCGTATTGTCCTGCGGGAAGTGGACGATGTACTTGTTGTCCTTGTCGAGGTTGCACTGGCAGTGCAGGCCCTTGATAAAGCCCTCATCGTCGCCGAGCGCGTCGCACACGGCCTTGCCGATGCGGGTCATGATGTGCATGTTGAGCACGACGTAAATGGAGTCGGTCAGTTCAAAGCCGTATTTGGCGAACGGAGAGCCGATGATGGACATGGAGTACGGGATGATGTACATGGTGCGGCCCTTATAGGCGCCGTCGGCCAGAGCGTACATTCTTTCGTACATTTCCTTGGGCTCTACCCAGTGGTTCGTGGGGCCTGCGTCCTCTTCCTTTTCACAGCAGATGAACGTGCGGTCCTCCACGCGCGCCACGTCGTCGGGGTCGGTGCGGTGCAGGTAGCATCCCGGGAGCTTGTCCGGGTTGAGCTTGATGAGGATGCCCTCCTTGACGGCCTGCTCGCGCAGCGCGCCGAGCTGTTCCTCTTCCCCCGTGATCCAGACAATCTTGTCCGGCTTGGTGATAGCGGTCATTTCGTCGATCCACGACAAAACGGCCTTGTTGTTCGTCAAATTCGTCATTTGTTCTTTCCCTCGTAGCATGTTCACGGTGTAATGAAAAAGAAAAATTTTGCACCGCGTCTTGTGTGGTGTGCTGTGCCGCTTTGGGGCGGCAGGGAGCTAACCGATGCACAGGAAAAATGGCTGCTATTGAGTTTGACTCCTTTCTGCCGAAAATTGTAGCAGAATGTCTTATCAATAGCAACCATATGGTTTATCAATTTTTTGAATAGATGCTTCTGTGCTGTCACAGTAATGCGGCGATCTCGGCGGACAGCGCGGCGAATTCACTGAGCCCCAGCCGCTCGCCGCGGATGTTGGCCTCTAAGCCGCAGGACGTGACCGCCTGCGTGACCTGCTCTTTTGTGAGCTGGCTGCCGAATGCCGTCATCAGGCTGTTGACGAGCGTCTTGCGCCGCAGGGCGAACGCGGCGTACACCACGCGGAAGAAGAACTTCTCGTCCTCGACTTCGACCGGCGGCTCCCTGCGCACGACGGCGCGCAGCACGGCGGACGTGACCTTCGGCTGCGGCTCGAAGCACTCGCGCGGCACAGCGAAAAGGTATTCCGGCTCCGTGTAGTATTGCATGAAGACGGAGAACGCGCCGTAGGCGCTCGTGCCCGGCGCGGCGCAGAGGCGCTCGGCGACCTCCTTCTGCACGAGCACCGTGATGCTCTCGAAGCACTTCGACTCGATGAGCGCGGTGATGGCAGGCGTCGTGATGTTGTAGGGCAGGTTTGCGCACACGATGGGTGTGAGGCCTGCGAATTTCTCACGCACAAGCGCAGGGATATCGGTTTTCAAAATATCGGCGGACACGACCTCGAAGTTGTCAAAGCGCGCCATGGTCTCGTCCAGGATCGGCAGCAGCGTCTTGTCAAGCTCCACGGCCACCACCTTGCCCGCGCGCTCGCAGAGCTCGTGGCTCAGTGCGCCGATGCCGGGGCCGATCTCGAGCACGCCGTTCTGCTCGTTTGCGCGCGAGCTCTCGGCGATCTCATAGGGGATGGCGGGGTCGATCAAAAAATTCTGCCCCATGGACTTGGAAAAATGAAAACCGTGGCGCTTTAAGAGCGCCTCGATGGCAGCTTTGTCATTGCGTTCCATAGCGTGGTTCCTTTCTGCGCGCTGGGCGTAAAAAATTGTAAAATGATTCTACCATATTTTGAGCAAAAGAGTAGTAAAAATTTTTCCCGTGTGATAAAATGCAGAAATCTCAGGAAAAGAGGGAGACTTTCATGGAGCTCACACCGCAAATTCTGATCGTTGTTCTGCCGCTCATCTTTCTTGGCGGCTTTGTTGACTCCGTCGCCGGCGGCGGCGGACTTATCACGCTTCCCGCCTATCTGATGGCCGGTATCCCCGCGCATCTTGCAATGGGGACAAACAAGGTCGTCAACGGCACCGGCACGGCGCTCGCCTCGTTCAAATACTTTCGCGGCGGCAAGGTCCTGCTGCGTCCCGCCATCGTCTCGGGGATCGGCGCGCTGCTCGGCGCGGCCATCGGCACAAAGATTGCTCTGCTCATCAACGAGGACATTCTGAAGATCATGATGCTCGTCGCGCTGCCCTGCGCGGCGATCCTGCTGATGCTCAAAAAGGACTTCGGCAAGGAAAATGACGCACCCGCGCGCGAGTTCACGCCGCAGCAGGAGCTGACGCGCGCCGCGCTCATCGGTTTGGGTCTTGGCTGCTATGACGGGCTCATCGGCCCGGGCACGGGCACGTTTATGATCATGGCGTTTACGATGGCACTTTCGATGGACCTCCTCACGGCGTCGGGCTGCGCGAAGATCGCAAACCTCTGCTCCAACGTCGCCTCGGCGGTGCTGTTCATCTTCAGCGGCAAGGTCTGGTGGCTGCTGGCGCTCCCCGCGGCGGCCTGCAATATGCTGGGCGCCTACTGCGGCACGCGCTACGCTATGAAGGGCGGCAGCAAGCGCGTGCGCGGCATGATCTTTGTCGTGCTGGGGCTTCTCTTCATCAAGATGGGCTATGAGCTGCTGTTCTGAAAAGACGAATTCTATATAAAAAAGCGGACAGTCAAGGCTGTCCGCTTTTTTCAGTTCTTCAGGCTGTGCAGCGGCGCGGGAATTCTGCCGCCGCGCGCAATGAACTCCGCGCTCGAATAAGGGTGGACCGCCTGCACCGGTGCCGAGCCGAGAAGTCCGCCGAACTCCACCGTGTCGCCCACCTTACAGCCAGGCGCAGGGATGACGCGCACCGCAGTCGTCTTCGTGTTGATCATGCCGATGGCCGCCTCATCGGCGATGATGGCAGCAATGGTTTCTGCGCTCGTGTCGCCCGGAAGCGCGATCATGTCAAGTCCTACGGAGCACACGCAGGTCATCGCCTCCAGCTTGTCGAGCGTCAGCGCGCCGGAGGCCGCCGCGGCGATCATGCCCTCGTCCTCGCTGACGGGGATAAATGCGCCGGATAAGCCGCCCACCGAGGAGGACGCCATCACGCCGCCTTTTTTCACCGCGTCGTTGAGCAGGGCGAGCGCGGCGGTCGTACCGTGCGTGCCGCAGACCTCAAGCCCCATTTCCTCCAGAATGCGGGCCACGCTGTCGCCGACGGCGGGCGTGGGCGCAAGGGAAAGATCGACAATGCCAAACGGCGTATCGAGCCTGCGGCTCGCCTCCTGCGCGACGAGCTGACCCATGCGCGTGATGCGGAACGCCGTTTTCTTCACGGTCTCCGCCACCACGTCGAACGGCTGACCCTTGACGCTTTGCAGCGCGTGATACACAACGCCCGGCCCGGAAACGCCGACGTTGATCACTTTCTCCGGCTCGCCCACGCCGTGGAACGCGCCCGCCATGAAGGGGTTATCCTCTACCGCATTGCAGAAGATCACAAGCTTGGCGCAGCCAAAGCCGCCCTGCTTTTCCGTGAGCGCCGCCGTCTTTTTCACCGTCTGCCCCATCAGGGCGACAGCATCCATGTTGATTCCCGCCTTGGACGAGCCGACGTTGACTGATGAGCACACAAGGTCCGTACAGGCCAGCGCCTCGGGGATCGCAGCGATCAGCTTCCGGTCGGCGTCCGTCATGCCCTTTTGCACAAGCGCCGAAAAACCGCCAATAAAGTTAACACCGACATTTTTGGCCGCGCGGTCAAGCGCCTTGGCAAACGGGACATAGTCTTCCGTCTCCGACGCGGCGGCGACCAGCGCGATGGGTGTGACGGAAACCCGCTTATTGACGATGGGAATGCCGAATTCCCGCTCGATCTCTTCTCCCGTTGCGACCAGGCGCTCTGCATAGCGGCTGATCTTGTCGTAGATCTTTTCACACGCACGCTCTGCGCTTCTGTCCGCGCAGGAGAGGAGCGAGATGCCCATCGTGATCGTGCGGATATCCAGATGCTGCTGGTCGATCATACGGATCGTTTCCAGAATATCATTGCGGCTTAGCATGATTCTTTCCCTCCCCGCTCAGATCTTGTGCATTGCGTTGAAGATGTCCTCCCGCTGCATGCGGATCGCAATGTCCATCTCCGCGCCGAGGGCGCTCAGCTTTTCCGTCAGTTCCGTAAAAGAGAGCGAACAATTTTCGAGATCCGCCAGCATGACCATGGTGAAATTTTCCTGCAAAATCGTCTGGCTGATATCCAGAACGTTCACGTTCCACTTTGCCAGCAGCGAGCTGACGCCCGCGATAATACCGACCTGATCTTTCCCCAGTACCGTGATAATGGCTTTCATCCTGTGTTCTCCTTTCAGTTTCTGCCGGTAATTGTATCACATCACCGCAATAAAGTAAATGTTCCGGATGCGCAACATACGCATCCGGAACATACATTTATCGTACTATTCGACAAACCGCCCCGCTCAGTCGAGGAAGTAGACCGTCGAGTTCTTCTGGCGGCCGAACTGCTTGCACTCCTGATAGGAATTCATATAGAGGTCGATCGCCGCGCCGCGCACGCCGGTGTCCTCAGCCACAGCGTTGCCGTAGGTGTAGCCCGACGAGCCGACGATGAACATCTCGGTACCGAGGGGAATGACCTTCTTATCCACTGCGACGGTGCCGACGTGGACCGTCGTGCCCGTGGCCGTTCTGGTGCCCACGCCGCCGTAGCCCGCGGTATAGGCCGTGCAGGTGACCTTCATCGAGCCGGAGAAGTGGACGGAATCGCCGGACTTCATCAAAAGATAGCCGCTGCCGTCGCTCTCGGTGACAACGGACTTGACCGTGTCGCCGCTCTGCGCCTTGTCGACGAGCGTGCCGGTGTAGGTGATCTCCGCGACGGAGGTGTCGTTCTTCTCCTCCACCGCCTGGCGGGAGACGAACTGGCCGTCGGCATACACGACCTCGTAAACGATGTCGCGCGTGCCGTCGATACCCTGCTGGACGACCTGCGTCTCGCCCTTGGGGATGCGGTACGACGTGGAGGTCAGCGTGGTGTGGGGAGCCGCCTCGGTGGCGGTCTCATAGTAGGTGAAGTCAGAGGCAACGGTGATTTCGACCTCTTCCTCCGTGACGTCGACCAGCACCATCTCAAGCGGGCTGACCGAGATCTGCAAACGGCGCAGCAGCTCGCTGACGCGCTCGCCGTTTCTCGTGGTGGCGTACTCGATATCGTCGCCGTGTGTCACCGTCACCTTTTCACCGGCAGGGAGCGTGACTTCCGCGTCACCGCTCTGCGCGCCGGTGACAATGACGCGCTCCTGCGGGATGTCCGTCGTACCGTCGAGCACGCTGACCGTATCGCCGTCGGCGATGAGGTACAGCGCGTCCGCGCGCAGCTCGGGCGAACTGTTCAGCAGCATCACAGCCGCGAAGAGCAGAAAGAACATCGCTCTGCGGCAGCGCTGGGCTGTGAACAAATTTTTCAAAAACTTCTGCATGGGATACTCCTTTTTTCGCGGCGTGAGCCGCCGCAGCTTCGCGCAGCTGAGGAAGTGCGCTGCGTCCGGAAAAGATTACAAAATGTAACTTTTCCAAAACTTGCTGGCAGTATACCGCCTGAAAAAGGATTTGTCAAGTTTCCGCCGTTTGTTCGCCAAAAGTTCTGTATTTTATAAAATTTTCGATATTTTTCTTATTTTCATCTTCCGAAAGTTGCGATTTAAGTCATCGAATTCGTGATTTTCTAGATTTATGTAAACCATCGTCACCCCTCTCCGCCGCCTCGCCGCCATCTCGGCGTCGAAGAGGCGGCGCACCTGCCGACGCTCTTTGTCCCGTCCGAGCGGGCAAAAAACTCTTGGGAGCAGGCCGGGTGTGTCCCGCTCCCGCCCCGCAAGGCGGCAAAAACGCGGAAAGCCCTGCAAACACTGGCTTTTTTGCTTCTCCGCCGCACGCTCTATCCCCTCGGACAGCAAAGGAACGCCCCCTGTGCCCTTTCCGGGCGCAGGGGACGAAAAGCCGCCTCAACAGCGTGTCGCGATGCCAAAATATGCAAGTTTGACTTTTTGAAAATTCATTTATTGAAATTCATTTATGTCAACCTGATTTTTTGATTTTTGTTGGCAAAGGTCACAAAAATCGCGCTTCTTTTTCGCTTTTCCCGTCAAATGGGCGATCGCAGAGGAAGTTACATTTTCTCCTCCTTTTCGCCCGTTTCGCCGTGAAAATGAAGGTAGACGGACGCGGCGGCGTCTTTTGGCAGCACACGTTCAAGGGCGAAAATGTCCGCCTCCCGAATCGCCTTAACGCTCTTGAACGTCTTGAGCAGCGCCTGAGCGCGCACCTTGCCGACGCCCGGAATCCCGTCGAGTGCCGAGCGGGTCGAGGACTTCGAATGGCTCTCATGGTGGAACGTGATGGCAAAGCGGTGCGTCTCCTCCTGGATCTGACCGATCAGGGCGAAGACGTTCGGCGCGGCGTGCAGGTCGATCTCGCGGCCCTGTGCGGTGACGAGCGCGCGCGTGCGGTGGCGGTCGTCCTTGACCATGCCGAAGATCGGCACACGCACATGCATCTGCGCGCACACGCGCTCGGCGACGCCCGCGTGCGTGATGCCGCCGTCGATGAGCATGACGTCCGGCAGGGGGCTGAACTTCTCATCGCCGTCCAGATAGCGCTGGATGCGGCGCGTGAGCACCTCTTCCATGGAGGCATAGTCATCCGGGTGGGCCGACAGGCTCTTGATCTTGAATCTCCGGTAGTCACTCTTCTTGGGCTTTGCGCCCTCATAGACGACCATCGATGCAACGATGTCGCTCGCGCCGGTGTTCGAGATATCGTAGGACTCCATACGCCCGGGCGGCTCGGGGAGCGAGAGCATCCCCGCAAGCTGCGTCAGCGTGCGGTTCTCGCGCTCCTGCGCGGTCGTCACGCGCTCGACGTCCTCGCGCGCGTTGCGCTGCGCCATGGCAAGGAGTTCCGCCTTCTCGCCCCTCTGGGGGACGTGGAGCGTCACCTTGCGGCCCGCGCGCTCGGTCAGGATCTGTGCGAGCTCGTCCGCGCCCTCGATCTCGCAGGGCAGCAGAATTTCGCGCGGCAGCACGCTCTTATTGAGGTAATACTGCGGCAGCAGTGCAGACAAGATCATCTGCTCGCTCTCGTCCTGCGGCGCGGCGAAGAGGTTCAGGTCTCGACCCGTCACGCTGCCGTCCTCGATGTGCAGCACGGCGCTGCCGCACTTGAGCGCGCCGCGGTAAACGCCCCAGATATCGGTGTCGGCGCAGATGCCGGCGATGACCTTCTGCCGCTTGCCCAGCACCTCAATGGCGCGGATGCGGTCGCGCAGTGCCGCCGCCTGCTCAAAGTGCAGCGCCGCAGCCTCCTGCTCCATCTCCTCGCGCAGCGCGCGCGTTAAGCGGCGGTAGTGGCCGTTCAGCAGCTCTTCGGCCTGCCCGATGCGGCGCATGTACTCGTCCTCATCCGGCGTGCCGCGGCAGAACGCGTCGCAGCGCCCCATGTGATGGTTGAGGCAGGGCCGCTCCTTTCCAATGTCGCGCGGGAATTTGCGGCTGCACGTCGGCAGGCGGAATGCCGCACAGATCGCGTCGATGGCCGCGCGCGTCTCGTTTCGTCCGCCAAACGGGCCAAAGTACAGCGCGTTGTCGTCCGCAGGCTTGCCGACCATCGTAAAGCGCGGATAGTGCTCCGTGCCGAGGCGCACAAAGGGATAGCCCTTGTCATCCTTTAATAAGATATTGTAGCGCGGCATGTGCTGCTTGATGAGCGAGTTTTCCAAAATCAGCGCCTCGAACTCGGTCGAGACAAAGATCGTGTCAAAGTGGTCGACCTGTGAGACCATGCGGCGCGTTTTCTCATTGTGGGAGGAATTCTCCTGAAAATACTGGCTGACGCGGTTTTTGAGCTTTTTCGCCTTGCCGACGTAAATGACGCAGCCGGTCTTGTCCATCATCAGATAGACTCCCGGCGCAAGCGGCAGGTCGTTCGCCTTGTCCAAAAGCTCCTGCTTTGTCACGGGACATTCCCTCCTTTCTTTTCATCTCTACATTATAATATATAATAGTATATCCGGTCGAACGGTGCCGGTAAAATGGAAAAAGGCGGCTTCCTGTGGAAGCCGCCTTTCCTGGTTGTTTGTTATTCGCCGAAATTGTTGGAAACCAGCTCGCACAGAGCGGTCACGGCTTCCTTTTCGTCCGCGCCGTCGGCCAGCAGCGTGATGGTCGTGCCCTTGACGATCCCGAGGGACAGCACGCCCAGCAAGCTCTTGGCGTTCACGCGACGCTCATCCTTCTCCAGCCAGATGCCGCTCTTGAACTCGTTGGCCTTCTGAATGAAGAACGTGGCAGGACGAGCATGCAGGCCTACTTCATTGTTGATCGTAACATTCTGAGTATACATCGTTACTACTCCCTCTCCAAAAAAATCTTTCGGACTTTATCGTATCATATACCATCGGGGGCCGATTCGTCAATGCCATTTCGCGCGAAATGGCGCGGATTTGGCAATAAACACAGACAAAGCGCTTCCCCGGGCGGGCATTTATTTCAACTCGACCACAGTGACGCCCGACTCGCCCTCGCCATAGTTGCCAAGGCGGAAGCTCTTGACGGCTTTGTTGCGCCGGAGGCTCGCGTGCACCGCCTTGCGCAGCGCGCCCGTGCCCTTGCCGTGGATGATCGTCACGGTCTCGAGATGCGCCATGACAGCGGCGTCGATATAGTTGTCGAGCACGCTTTCGGCCTCCAGCGTCTCCATGCCGCGGATATCGAGCTCGCGCGCAGCGGACGCCGTGCGCAGAATGCGCTGCGAGGGGGCAAACTGCGGCTGCTTTTGGGCAGTCGCCGCGCGCTCCGCCGCCTCAATGAGGCGGACCTCGTCGGCTTTGACCTTCATCTGCAAAACGCCTGCCTTGAGCGTCAGCGTACCGTCCTTGACAGCTGTGACCTCGGCCTGACGGCGCGTACCGGGGATCTCGACCAGATCGCCGACCTGAATCGGGCGCGAGGGCTTGGGGATGGGCTCCGCGCTCTCGTCGCGCACGCCCGCAGCGTCGCGCGCCTGCTTGATGTTGTGCATGATCTCGGCGCGCTGGGCGTTCATCTGCTGGGCATCGAGCTTTTTCTGCTGCTTGCGCAGCGCGTCGAGCTCGCGGAACGTGTCGTCCGCGACGGACTTGGCCTCAGCCAAAAGGCGCTTGGCCTCGGCTTCGCCGCGACTTCTCGCGTTCTCCTTTGCGCGCTCCATCTGCGTGCGGAATTCGCGCGCCTTGCGCGCGTCCTCCTCGCGCTGGGCGTAAAGACGGTCGACCTCGGCTTTTTCTTTCTCTAACTGCTGCCTCTTCTGCTCCAGCTGCGTCAGCACGTCTTCAAAGTGGATGCTCTCGCTGTCCATCTGCGCCTTGGCTTTTTCAATGACGGCCTCGGAAAGCCCCAGCCGCTTCGAGATCGCAAAGGCATTCGACTTGCCGGGGATGCCGATGAGCAGCTTGTAGGTCGGGCAGAGCGTTTCCACGTCGAACTCGCAGCTCGCGTTCTCCACGCCCGCGGTCGTCATGGCGAAGGTCTTGAGCTCGGCGTAGTGCGTCGTCGCAGCGATCTTCGCACCCTGCGAACGCGCCTGCTCGATGACGGCGATGGCCAGTGCCGCACCCTCAACGGGGTCGGTGCCCGCGCCCAGCTCATCGAAGAGGATCAGGCAGTGCTCGTCCGCCTCGTCCAAGATCTGCACGATGTTTTTCATATGCGCCGAGAAGGTCGACAAACTCTGCTCGATGCTCTGCTCGTCGCCGATGTCGGCCAACACCGAGGAAAAGATGCTCACGGCACTGCGGTCGTCGCAGGGGATATGCAGGCCGCACTGCGTCATCAGGCAGAGGAGGCCGAGCGTCTTTAAGCTCACGGTCTTGCCGCCGGTGTTCGGGCCTGTAATGACAAGCGTATCGAAGCTGCGGCCGAGCTCAATGTCGATGGGCACGGCCTTCGCGGGGTCGAGCAGCGGGTGGCGCGCATGGCGCAGATACACGCTGCCGTCCTTTTTGAGCTCGGGGCGCATGGCATTCATGCGGTAGCTCAGCTCGCCGCGCGCGAAAATGAGGTCGAGGTGGACGAGAATGTCATAATCCCACAGAATGTCGCGGCTGAAGCTCGCCGCCTCGCCCGAGAGGGCGTAGAGGATGCGGTCGATCTCCTTCTCCTCTTTTGCTTCGAGCTCCTTGAGCTCGTTGTTGGCCTGCACCACGCCCATCGGCTCGACGAAGATCGTCGCGCCGCTCGAGGACGTGTCGTGCACGAGGCCCGGCCTCGCGGACATATTCCACGTCCCAGAGCTT
>JABLTN010108543.1_pt1 | contig 14543 bp, 9 predicted proteins | sample 7160141 | NCBI WGS metagenome assembly JABLTN01 (sample SAMN14651226, study PRJNA627086) | human gut metagenome | isolation source: feces | host: Homo sapiens | reverse complement strand
GGTAGAGCAGGGGACTCTTAATCCCAAGGTCCGGGGTTCGAGTCCCCGACGATCCACCACTGAAGTTTAAAGACCAGGTCAAGTGCCTGGTCTTTTCATTTATTTCGGGAGTGTAAAAAACTCTTGAATAATGATGGCCCTCTGCTAAATATCGGCGTTCCCCCCTTTCGCCTTGTGCCGGCAGTCGCTATCATAGACGCTTAGTTTTCGAGTCAATTTCGAAACCGCGTGTGCGGTTTGAATAGAGGGAGGCGGTTTTAGGCATGAGCGACATGATGAGGTACTGCGGTAAACGCGCGCTTGTCACGGGCTTGAGCCTCGAGCCGGGTCACGTATATAAAATCGACCCGCTCGAGCGCAAATACGGGCGCGAGGGCTTTTGGGTTGAAATCACCGATGGCGAGTCGCGCTGCACTCGTCCCTACGACAACGCCGATGCGTTTCTCGCTAATTGGGAAATGGCCGAGCCTCCTGTGAACGTTGCGCTGAATCTTCCGTCTAACGGGCGATAGAAAACGCCTTCGGTTCGTATGCATGCCGCCTTCGGGCGGCTTTTCTTTTTTGAGTTTCCACCCCTCGCGCCTACCGAAGGTGCCGCGCGCTGTGCGGTTGCTCTTATGTTTCGACGTGTTTTTGGTCGACGGGACATCTCCATTCCTTTGTATAATGCCACCGGAAGATATTTCGCCGCATGTGCGGCGATTCGGGGAGGTGCGCACGTGACGAGCATGGGCAAAACGCTGGCAATTGTGAATCCAGCGGCAAGAAATGGGGATGGCGCTCGCGGCGCGGCTTTTTTGAGATATGCGGCTGGTTCGGCCGCGGCTCCCTTCGAGGGCATTCAGATTGAGACCACCCGTGAAGCTGGGCATGCGACGGCGCTTGCGGCGCAGGCATCGAACTTCGATTGCGTGCTTGCCGTGGGCGGCGACGGGGTCGTTCACGAAACGCTTGCGGGTCTCATGCGAATTCCATGCGAGAAGCGCCCCGCATTCGCGCTTATTCCGTGTGGCAATGGCAATGATTACGCCCGCACGCTCGGCATGTCGTTCGTTATGGAGGAAGCGCTTACGCAGCTTTCCTCCGCGCAGCGCATAAGCGCCGATGTGGGCGTGTGCAATGGCGAGTATTTTGCAGAGACGCTTTCGTTTGGCCTCGATGCTGCCATTGCGCTGGGAACGTACGAACGTCGACGCAGAACGGGTCGCGAAGGCACGCGTCTGTTTGTCGAAGAAGGCGCGAACCAGCTCGTGTTCCACCGTGATGCCTACGATTTCACCGCCATTGCAGACGGCGGCGCTTCGAAACAAGGTTTGATGCACCTGTTTGCCGTGCAGGTCGGTCCTACGTATGGCGGCGGTTTTCGGGTGTGCCCGAACGCCGATGCGACCGACGGCAAGCTCGATTGCTGTGTTGCCAAGGCGCCGCTGGGCATGCTGAAGGCAGCGTATTTGTTCGCCCGCGCGAAAGACGGAAAACACGTCGGACATACGGGTTCGTTTGATTTCTTCGATGCGAAATCGCTCACGTTGGAATTCGATCGCGAGCCTCCGGCCCAGATCGATGGCGAGCCTATTCATGGCACGAAATTCGATATCGCTGTTTTGCCGGGGGCTTTGGACGTGTACTTTGCGAAGGGAGCCGCCCATTAATGAGCACTTTTACCTTCGTACTCATCCTTGGTGCCGCGGTTCTCGTCTCGAGCGCTATCAACCAGGTCGTGAGCGGCGTCGCAACCCCGCTTATCCAAATTGGCATCGGCGTGCTGCTTGCGTTTGCCGGCCTTACAACGTCGAATTTCCAAGTAGACCCTGAGTTGTTCTTGGTGCTCTTCATCGCGCCTCTGCTCTATCACGAGGCGCGTAACACCGACAAGGTGGCATTGTGGTCGAATCGCGCGAAGGTGCTTTCGCTCGCCGTGGGCCTTGTGGTCGTTACCATTCTTTGCATCGGTTTCACGCTGCATGCCCTTGAGCCCACCATTCCGCTTGCGGCCGCCTTCGCCCTTGGTGCGGCGCTCGGGCCAACCGATGCCGTGGCCGTGGCTTCGCTTTCGAAGCGCGTGAGCCTCAAGCGTCGCCAATCGATTTTGCTTTCGGGCGAGTCGCTCATTAACGATGCATCGGGCGTCGTCTCGTTCCAGTTCTCCATTGCCGCGCTCACTACGGGAACCTTCTCACTGATCTCGGCGACGGGCGCGTTTTTGGTGAGCTTCTTTGGCGGCATCGCATTCGGCCTTGTGCTCGCGGCCCTGCTCGCGTTCTTGGTGTCTCGAGTGCGCGACCTCGGGCTTGAAGACACCACGTTTCACGTGCTGCTCGAAGTGCTCACGCCGTTCGCTGTGTTCCTTACGGCGGAACACGTAGGCGTCTCGGGCATTTTGGCGGTTGTTGCGGCTGGTCTTTCCTATTCATTTTTCAATCGCGATTTGGGCCCATCGATCGCGCGCATGAAAATCGTGTCATCGAGCGTGTGGCGCGTGCTTTCGTTCGTGCTCAACGGTTTGGTGTTCGTGCTTTTGGGAATCCAACTTCCGCACGCTATGATGGGCATGTGGGAGGAAAAGGCCATAGGCAACGGCGAACTGTTTTTCCTTGTGCTGGTGATTTCCGCCATCGTGATTGGCGTGCGCACGTTGTGGTTTGTGGGCATTAGCTATGTTGGCCGCAAGCAGGTTGCGCAGGCTGAGCAAAGAAATTCTGGCGGCACGCCCGAGCAGGTGCGCCGCGTGCTGCGCTCGATTCGCTTGGTCACGCCCGATTCGCTGAAGGAATCGCTCGCCCTGGCGCTTGCGGGTCCGAAGGGCGCTATCACGCTTTCCATTATGTTCACGCTGCCGTGGTCGCTCAATGCCGCGCCGGGCGTGTTCTCGCAGCGCGAGTTTCTCATCTTCCTCGCATGCGGCGTTATTTTGGTGACGTTGTTGCTCGCGAATTTCGCATTGCCGGCGCTCTTGCCCGATGAGCAGGGCGAGAAGAACTACGCTACCGACACCGATGCGTCGATCGAGGTGCTGCGCGCGACTATCGAGGAGCTTGCGGCGCGTCAAACGAGGGAAAACCGCCGCGCGACGCAAACGGTCATGGCCCAGTACAACGATCGCATCGATCGAATTAAGCAGGGGACGGGCGAACAGGACGACGATTCGGCGCTGCGCCTTGAGGCGTTGGAGTGGGAGCAGGAATACGTGCTTTCCGCAATCGATGAGGAGCGCGTGTCGCCTGTGGTGGGTTATCGCATGCTGCGCCGCATTCGTCAGTCGAAAAATCTTATTCAGCGCGACCGCGATGTGTTGTGGCTGTTCGGCATCATCGCCCGCCGCGCTGCCCTTGTTTCTCGCTCCATAACGCGAACGCTACTCGACAGCAACGTGCTTTCCGACGGCTTTGAAGAGGAGCGCGAGGTGCGACAGCTCCAGGCCGAATCGCTCGAGTACGTGGTGAAGAATCTGCGCGCGCGCCTTGACGACCCGAACTATCGCACCGAGCATGTGAGCTCGCTTATGGTGCAGGTGCAGCGCGATTTAAGACGCGTGAAACGCATCGGCCGCGACATAGGCACTGTGGCGCGCGTCGAGGACAAGGCGACCGAAGTGCGCCGTGCCGGCTTCTTGATTGAACTTGAGCATATTCAGCAAATGTACGAGTCGGGCCGCATCAACCGCCATACGGCGAAGCATATGCGCGAAAACGTGCACATGATGCAGCTCGAGCTCGAAGACAAGGTGTAGGGGAAGGGCCCGGTGGCCGCTTCGGCTCGGGATGCCTGCCGGAGGCCCTCCGTGTTCAAACTTGTTCTTCGTCTAAGGTTAAACACGGCGAAGCGAGCGCATAGCGAAGCGCCTTGAGGCGCGAAGCGGTAGCGAGCTGTGGCCACCGGCAGGCATCTCGGGCCGGGGCGGCCTCTTGCGTTCGTGTGGCGAATGGGGCGGCGTCTGAAGATGCGGCCTTCTTTAGCAGAGCGGCCACCGAACGGCGGTCTTGTGTATTCGAAAGCTGACCTGCACAACCTGCGGGTTTTTTGCTATAGTGCTCTGTTGCGTGTCCATACGGGCATGCGTGCGCTTGCGAAATGCGGGCGTGGCGGAATTGGCAGACGCGCCAGATTTAGGTTCTGGTGGGCAACCCCCGTGAAGGTTCGAGTCCTTTCGCCCGCACCATAGCTCGCGCCGCCGACGTGCCCGAACGCGCGTCTCGGTCAGTCTAGTCTGGTAACACAGGCTTTGAACGAAGATCCAGATGGAGGAAAAGTTGAAAACGAACGTTGAGGTTCTCGAATCCGGCGCCACCAAACTCACGGTGACCATCGAAGCCGCCGATATCGATGCTCGCATCAAGAAGGCTTACAAAGACTTCGGCAAGAAGTATAAGTTCCCTGGTTTCCGTCCTGGCCATGTGCCTCGTCAGATCATCGACGCCAACCTGGGCAAGGAAGCCGTGCTCTCCACGGTTACCGACGAAATGCTCAACGAGTCGTTCCCCGTGGCTATCGACGAAGCCGACCTCATTCTGATTTCCGAGCCCAAGTTCTCCGAGGTCGACGGCCTCGTCGAAGAGGGCAAAGATTTCACCTTCTCCATTGAGTGCGAGGTCAAGCCCGCTCTCGAGCTTTCCGATTACTCCCCGGTTCACATCGAGGTTCCCTTCAAGACCGCCTCTGAGGCTGAAATCGACAGGGAAATCGACAACCTGGGCAACGCTTATCACGACTACAAGAACGCTCCCGCCAACACCAAGGTGAAGGCCGACTCCGTCGTCGAGCTCGACATCAAGGCCGTCGACGACAACGGCGAGGACATCGCCGCGCTGTGCAGCGAAGCTCGCCTTTACGAACTGGGCAAGGGTCTGTTCCCGGCAGCATTCGACGAGGAGCTCGTCGGCTGCAAGAAGGGCGAAGAGAAGCACTTCGAGATCGAGGTTGAGTCGAACCCCTGCATGCTCACCAGCATCCTTCAGGGCAAGACCGCCAAGGTCGTCTTCGACGTCACTGTCAAGGCTGTGAAGAAGGTCGTTCTTCCTGAAATCACCGACGAGTGGGTCAAGGAAAACTTCGGCTTCGAAGATGTCGCTGCTCTGCGCAAGCTCATGGGCGAGCAGATTGAGGCTCAGAAGGGCGAAATCATTCCCCGCATTATGGAGAACAACGCTCTGTTCGAGCTGCAGAAGCGCCTCGAGGGCGACGTGCCCCAGGCCATGTGCGACGCCGCCGAGCGCGACCTGCTGCAGAGCTTCTTCGAGCAGCTGCAGCGCCAGGGCGCTACGCTCGACGCTTACCTGGCTGCCCAGCAGATCACTGCTGACCAGTTCAAGGAAGACGTCAAGGCTCAGGCTGCCGACACCGTCAAGCAGAACCTGGCCCTCGACGCCTATGCTCGCCACAACAACATCGTTGTGACCGACGAGGAAGTCGTTGACGAGTTCAAGAACTCCGGTGCCAAGGATACCGACAAACTCTATGCTGAGTGGAAGAAGCAGGGTCGCCTGTCCTTCGTCCGCGAGGGCATTCTGCGCGGCAAGGCTCTCGAGGCTCTGCTGAAGGAAGCCGAGATCGAAGAGGTCGAGCTTCCCACGGCTGACGAGGAAGAGAAGAAGCCTGCCAAGAAGGCCGCCGCTAAGAAAACCACCAAGAAGGCCGCTAAGAAGGCTGACGAGGCCGAGGCCGAGAACACCGAGGCCGCTGCCGAATAGCTTTCATCTCGCGCATTTTCTCGAACAAACCGTGGAGTGCGCGTGACGGCTTGGCTGCAAGGGCGGCGATATCGCTCGTCCGCTCAATAAACGTGGTACAGTCCTTAAGGCTCGCTTCCTGTTTTCGGAAGCGAGCCTTGGTTGTATTATTGCTTCGACTTCGATACAGAATAAAGGGGCAGCATTTATGCAAAACGGATATACGATTCCTTACGTCATCGAGCAGTCGCCCCGCGGCGAGCGCTCGTATGACATTTACTCCCGACTGCTCAATGATCGCATCGTCTTCTTGGGCAGCGCCATTGACGACGATGTCGCAAACGTCGTTATCGCGCAGCTCCTGCACCTCGAGAGCGCCGATCCCGAGAAAGATATCTCGCTCTACATCAACTCCCCGGGAGGCAGCGTGAGCGCAGGTTTGGCCATTTACGATGCCATGCAGTTCATTCGTTGCGACGTGTCCACCGTTTGCATGGGCATGGCCGCTTCCATGGCCTCCGTGCTTACTGCTGCGGGCACCCCGGGCAAGCGTTTCATCACGCCGAATTCGCAAATCATGATCCATCAACCCATGGGTGGCGCCGAAAGCCGCACGCAGCAGACCGATTTCGAAATCGCTGCGAAAGAAATGCGCAAGTGCCGCGAGCGCCTCGAGGGCATTCTCGCCAAGCACACCGGCCAACCCATCGAGACCATCCATGCCGATTCCGAGCGTGACCACTGGCTTACCGCTGAGGAATCGAAGGCATATGGCCTGGTCGACGACATCATCACGACTCGCGCTATGCCGAAGAAGGAAGCATAAGGCCTTATGCAGACCAAGAATCCCGATTCTCAAACCATGGACCCGAAAAAGGCGCGCTGCGTCTTCTGCGGCAAAACGGCCGATGAGGTCGCTGGCATGATTCAAAGCCCCGATGGCACGTGCATTTGCGACGAGTGCATTCTGTATTGCACCGACGTGCTTGCCCGTGGCGGCTACCTTAACGGCCGCCATCCCAGCCAGGGCAATATGCCCGATTCGTTCGACGGCGATTTCGACGGCTACGAAGGCCACATTGCGCAGGCCCCGTTTGACGACGAAGAGCAGGGCGCCCCTTCGGCGGCCGAGATTCTCGCCGCACTGCCCACGCCGCATGAGCTTTTCGATCGCCTGAGCCAGCATGTTGTTGGCCAGGAGGCCGCCAAGCGCGCGCTTTCGGTTGCCGTATACAACCACTACAAACGTATCAGTCTTGGCGCTGAGTCGAATGACGACGACGTCGAGCTTGCTAAGAGCAACATCATGCTTTTGGGCCCCACGGGTTCGGGCAAAACGCTGCTTGCGCAAACGCTCGCGCGCACGCTGCAGGTTCCGTTCGCCATCGCCGACGCCACCACGCTCACTGAAGCGGGCTACGTGGGCGAAGACGTCGAGAATATTTTGCTGAAGCTCATTACCGCGGCCGATTTCGATATCGAGCGCGCGCAGATCGGCATCATTTATATCGACGAGATCGACAAGATCGCCCGTAAAACCGAAAACCTTTCCATCACGCGTGACGTGTCGGGCGAGGGTGTTCAGCAGGCGTTGCTCAAGATCGTCGAGGGTACCGAGGCAAGCGTTCCTCCGCAGGGCGGACGCAAACACCCGCAGCAGGAGCTCATTCATATCGACACCACGAATATCCTGTTCATTTTGGGCGGCGCGTTCGTGGGTCTGGCCGACATCATCGGCCAGCGCGTGGGCAAGAAGGGCATCGGCTTCACGAGCGATGTGCCTCAGTCGAAAAAGCACGCCGAAGCAGAGCTTCTCGAAAAGGTGCTGCCCGAAGACTTGAACAAGTTCGGTATGATCCCCGAATTTGTGGGCCGCATTCCGGTGATTTGCTCGCTCGACGAGCTTACCGAAGACGATCTGGTGCACATTCTTACCGACCCGAAGAACGCGCTGGTGAAGCAGTACGTGCGCATGTTCGAGTTCGAGAATTCCGAACTCGTGTTCACGCCCGAAGCGCTGCGCGCCATCGCGCATGAGGCGGTCGAGCATGGCACGGGCGCGCGCGGCCTTCGCGCCATTTGCGAGCGTGTTCTGCAAGACGTGATGTTCGATTTGCCTGAGCACGCCGGACCCACGAGGGTGGTTATTCGCCCGAGCGATATCGAGGGCGAAACGAAACCCGAAATCGAGCAGGCGGCCGACGCGGCTGTCGTCTCCGAATAAATGCCACGGCCTGGCCGCACGCGCGGCCGGGCTGTTTCAGTATTCCGCCTTACAAGCAAACAAGTTGGGAGCAGAGAGTGGAAGAGCTTTCCAAGAACTATGACTCCGAGGCGCTCGAGCCTCGCATTCTCGATAAATGGCTCACCGGCGGCTACTATGCCCGCCGCCCGGGCGTGGGTGACTGCACGGTCACCATTCCGCCGCCGAACGTCACCGGCGTGCTGCATATGGGCCACGCCATGGACGACACCATTCAAGACACCATTATTCGCTTCAACCGCATGCGCGGCGTATCGACTCGTTGGATCCTCGGTACCGACCATGCGGGCATCGCGACGCAAACGAAGGTCGACAAAAAGCTCGCCGCGCAGGGTATTTCCCGCCGCGAGCTCGGTCGCGAGAAGTTCATCGACGCCTGCTGGGATTGGACGCATGAATACGGCGGACACATCATTGAGCAGATCAAGCGCATGGGTTGCTCGGTCGATTTCGACGACCCGCACTTCACCATGGATCCCGAATATGCCACCGCAGTACGCAAGGTGTTCTGCGATTGGTACCACGATGGCCTTATCTACCGCGGCAAGCGCATCGTGAACTGGTGTCCCACCTGCGGTACCGCCATTTCCGATGACGAAGCGGAATATCAGGAAGAAGATGGCCACTTGTGGCACCTTCGCTACCCGCTCGTCGAGCCCATTGACGGCGTGGAATACATTGTGGTCGCTACCACGCGCCCCGAGACTATGCTCGGCGATACGGGCGTTGCGGTGTCTCCGAAAGATCATGACAAAGACAAGTTCGTGGGTGCGAAGGTCAAGCTGCCCATCGTCGACCGCGAGATCCCCATTTTCAGCGACTTTTATGTCGATGCCGATTTCGGCTCGGGCTTCGTGAAGGTCACTCCTGCTCACGACCCGAACGACTTCGCGATGGGCGAGCGCCATGGCCTCGAGAAAATCAATATCTTCGATGAAACCGCCCACGTGGTTGAAGGCTACGGCGAATTTACTGGCATGAGCCGCGAGGAATGCCGCGAAGCCGTTGTTGCGTGGTTTGAGGAGCATGGCCTGCTCGATCATGTGGAAGACCACCATCATTCGGTGATGCATTGCTACCGCTGCCCGAGTGCCCTTGAACCGTGGCTTTCCGAACAGTGGTTCGTTGCCGTCGATAAGCTGAAGGGTCCTGCGACTGAGGCCGTCACGAGCGGCGAAGTCACGTTCCATCCGGCCCGTTGGACGCAGACCTATCTCACCTGGATGGAAAACCTGAAAGACTGGTGTATTTCCCGCCAGCTGTGGTGGGGCCATCGCATCCCGGTGTTCTACTGCGTCGATTGCGGTTGGGAAGACGCGTGCATGGAAGACGTGGACGTGTGCCCGAAATGCGGCGGCCATCATGTACATCAGGACGAAGACGTGCTCGACACGTGGTTCTCGAGCCAGCTGTGGACTTTCGCCACGCAGGGTTGGCCGAACCACCCCGAGCAGCTCGAGGGCCATCATCCTACGACGGCGCTCGTTACCGCGCGCGACATCATCGCGCTGTGGGTTGCCCGCATGATCATGTCCTCCACGTACTTCTTGGGCGAGATTCCGTTCCATGACGTCGTGATTTACGCCACCATTTTGGCGAAAGACGGCAGCCGCATGTCCAAATCGAAGGGCAACGGCGTCGATCCCATGGACCTCATTGCGAAATACGGCGCCGATGCCATGCGTTTCAACTTGCTCACGCTGGTTACGAACAACCAGGATGTGCGCTTCGACGCCGACATCGACCCCAAAACCCACGAGCTCATTTCTTCGCCGCGCACCGAGCAGGCGCGCGCTTTCGTCACGAAGATCTGGAATGCGAGCCGCTTCGTGCTTGGCAACCTTGAGGGCTTCACGCCGGGCGAGCCCGTTGCCGCGACGCCTGCCGATGCGTGGATCTTGTCGCGTTTGGCTGGCCTCTCCGAGCGTGTGACCCAGGGCATCTCCGAATACAAGTTCGGTGAAGTGGCCAGCGACCTGCACGCGTTCTTCTGGAACGAGTTCTGCGACTGGTACATCGAGTTCTCGAAGGCGAGCCTGCGCGAGGGCGCCGATCCGGTTGCTCGCCTGCAAACGCAGCGCAATCTCGTGTTCGTGCTCGATTCCGCCCTGCGCCTTTTGCATCCGGCCATGCCGTTTGTGACCGAGGCTCTGTGGGAGCAGCTGCCTCATGCGGAAGGCGAAAACGCCGAGGCTCTCATGGTTGCCACCTGGCCCGAGCCCGAGACGCTTGCGCGCTTTAAGAATGCCGAAGCCGAACGCGCGATTGAGCTGGTGTGCGGCGTCGTTTCTGCCGCGCGTTCCACTCGTGCCCGCTATGGAATCTCGCCGAAACGGGAGCTTGCCATTACGGTGAAGGCGCCCGCCGAGGTCGTTTCCGCCATCAACGAGCAGCAGGAGCTTATTGTGTCGCTCGCGCGCGTGAACGTGGCCGAGGTTTCCGCCGAAGCCGAAAAGCCCGCGGCGTCTAACGCCACGCTCGTTTCTGGCTGCGAGGTCTACTGCAACCTCGAGGGCCTGGTCGATTTCGAGGCTGAGCGCGCTCGCCTTTCCAAGGAACGCGAGAAGCTCGAGAAAGACGTTGCCAAGCTTGACAAGAAGCTCTCCAACCCGGGCTACCTTGCCAAGGCGAAGCCTGAAATCGTCGAGAAGGACAAGGCGAAGCGCGCCGAGTTCGCTGCGAAGCTCGAGCTGGTTGCCCAGCAGATCGCCGAGCTGTAGGCGAGGGCCTTCCTGCCGAATTTCGAGCCTGCGTGCCGCCGAATTTCAAAATTGCATAGAGAAGCGCCTCGCGGTATGCGGGGCGCTTCTTTCTTTGCTACAATGCGTGATTAGTGTATTGATGTACGAAAAGGATTTCTCAATGAGCGACATTCTCTCGCAGCTTTGGACTCCTGAGCTGCAAATGGCTGTCACGGTATGCATCGTCATGCTCGTGGCCGTTTACGTGCTCTCTATTATTTGGGTTGTTCGCGATGCTTACCAGCGCGGCACGGTGTGGTACATCTGGGCTATCGTCGCGCTCGTTCCCATTTTGGGCGTCATCGCGTATTGCCTGCTTCGTCCGCCGCTGCTGCAAATCGATCGCGACGAGCAAGAGCTCGAGGTCGCGCTGAAGCAGCGCCAGCTCATGCAGTATGGCGAATGCGCCAACTGCGGCTACCCGGTCGAGGCCGATTATGTGCTGTGCCCGAACTGCCACCAGCGTTTGAAGAACCAATGCCAGAAGTGCGGTCATGCGCTCGATCCTTCGTGGACCGTTTGTCCGTACTGCGCAACGCCGCTTCCTGGCATCGGCGCTCGTCGCAGCGGTCGAACTACCGGCGCGCCGAGGCAGGCTGTGCCCCAGGCGAATGTCGGGGCTCATGGCCAGGCGCCGCGCCAGTAAGCGCCGATCTGGTTTGCAATCCTGCCTTAAGAAAAGCCGCCTGCGCGCGGCTTTTCTTGTTGTCGCGACCTAAATCGCGCAGGTGGGCGAGGCGGTTGTTCTGCCGTCATGTCGCCATTCTGTATGCTGAGCGGCGCAGCTTGTTCCTGCACGCCGTCTGTCTATAATTGGAACTCGATTTCAGTAACGTATGCGTATTCGCATTCGAGAGGAGATAGCCCTATGAAGGCCCTTTACAACGACGGTACCGTCGCCGAGCTGCCCGAGGAAGAGGTCACGCACGTTGTGCGCCATTCCGCGGCGCACATTATGGCGCAGGCCATCAAACGCCTCTATCCCGAGGCCGACTTCGCCTATGGTCCCGCGACCGATAACGGCTTCTACTACGATGTCGATTTGGGTGACAAGAAAATCAGCGAGGAAGACCTTCCTGCGATTGAAGCCGAAATGAAGAAGATCGTGAAAGAGAACCTGAAGTTCTCGACGTTCGAGCTTCCGCGCGAAGAGGCTATCAAGCTCATGGAAGAGCGCAACGAGAAGTACAAGGTCGAGCACATCGGCGACTTGGCTGATGACGCTCGCATCATCTTCTACCAGCAGGGCGACTACATCGACATGTGCGTCGGCCCCCACATTTGCTACACGAAGGCCCTGAAGGCCTTTACCCTTACGGCCGTTTCGGGCGCTTATTGGAAGGGCGACAAGAACAACAAGATGCTCACTCGCATCAACGGCACCGCCTTCGCCACTAAAGAAGAGCTCGACGAGCATCTTCGCGTGCTCGAAGAGGCCAAGAAGCGCGACCATCGCAAGATCGGCCGCGAAATGGACCTCTTCATGATGCGCGACGAGGCTCCCGGCTTCCCGTTCTTCCTTCCCAACGGTATGATTCTGAAAAACACGCTCATCGACTACTGGCGCGAGATCCATCGCAAGGCCGGCTATGTTGAGATTTCCACGCCGCTCATCATGAACAAGCAGCTGTGGAAGACCTCGGGCCATTGGGACCACTACAAAGACAACATGTACTCCACCATCATCGATGAGGAAGAGTACTGCGTGAAGCCCATGAACTGCCCGGGCGGCGTGCTCGTGTACGCTTCGAAGCCGCACAGCTATCGTGACCTGCCTATTCGCGCAGGCGAGCTGGGCATTGTGCACCGCCATGAAATGCGCGGCGCGTTGCACGGCCTGTTCCGCGTTCGTTGCTTCACTCAAGATGACGCGCACCTGTTTGTGCGCCCCGACCAGCTCACCGATGAAATCATCGGCGTCGTGAACCTCATCGATTCGGTGTACCAGAAGTTCGGCTTCAAATACCATGTGGAACTTTCCACCCGTCCCGACGATTCCATGGGTTCCGACGAAGACTGGGCTGCGGCAGAAGGCGGCTTGAAGGCCGCCCTCGAGAGGCTCAATATGCCTTACGAGGTCAACGAGGGCGACGGCGCCTTCTACGGCCCGAAGATCGACTTCCATCTGGAAGATTCGCTCGGTCGCACCTGGCAGTGCGGCACCGTGCAGCTCGACTTCCAGATGCCGCTCAACTTCGACCTCGAGTACACCGACCACGACGGCTCGAAGAAGCGCCCCATCATGCTGCATCGCGTATGCTACGGCTCCATCGAGCGCTTCATTGGTATCCTCATCGAGCACTTCGCGGGCAAATTCCCCACGTGGCTCTCGCCCGTGCAGGTGAAGGTGCTCCCCGTGTCCGAGAAGTCGCGCGACTACGCTCACCAGGTTGCTTCCAAGCTCGAAGAGGCCGGCGTGCGCGTGGTGGTCGACGATCGCGACGAGAAGATCGGCTACAAGATCCGTGAGGCCCGCGGTGTCGATCGCGTTCCTTACATGCTCATTTTGGGCGAGAAGGAAGCCGAGGAGGGCAATATTTCCGTACGCGACCGCTCGAACGAGACCGTGCAAAAGTCTATCGAGGAATTCGTCGCGGAAATTTCGAAGGAAATCGCCGACCGTGCGTAAGTTCGCGTTCTGCGGTGTTTTCGCGCCACGGCACCTGGAATGTTGGGCGGCCGTTCACGTGAAGCTGTGCTGATATACAATGAAAGCCGTCTTTTCAAGGCGGCTTTTTTGTTTGGAAGGGGAGTGGGTCATGGCGGCAGATACGTATTCGCTTCAGGCGTTGGTGCTGCGCAAAACGAAACTCGGCGAAACCGATTTGATCGTTACGCTTCTGGCCCAAGATGGCCGTCAGGTTCGTGCGGTTGCCAAAAGTGCGCGCAAGCCAAACTCATCGTTCGCCTCGCGCCTCGAGATTTTTTCGGAAGTCGATTTGCTGCTCGTATGCGGCAAAAGCCTCGACATTGTGAAAGAGGCAAAACTGCTCAATGCTCATATTGGCGTGCGGGAAGACATGGAGCATGCGGCAGCTGCGGCCCCCATCGTCGACTTGCTTACGCGACTGACCCAGCCCGATTTGGAATCGCCTCGCCTCTATGACCTGAGCGCCTCTGCGCTTGAGCATGCGGAATCGTGCGATGCGACGGGGGCGCTCGCGGTATGTGCGGCATTTATGCTGAAGGCATTTGCGTTTTCGGGTTTTCGTCCGAGCTTGAATCGATGCGTGATGTGTGGGCGGCCACTCGCGAGCGATGATTCTCGCGTGCAGGTTGCATTTTCGCCTGCGGAAGGCGGCGCCGTGTGCCGCGATTGCCTCATGTTTTCTGATACCGTGCAAGTGGGAAGCGACGTGCTTTCGTGGGCCCACTGGCTTATGATGTCGACGTTTGACGAGATTGCGCAGCGTGAGGTGCCGCGCCATATTTCCTTCGAGATTCTTCATTTGTGCCAGGCGTGGGTACGCGAGCATGTCGGTAGCAAGTTGAAGAGCTTGGAATTCCTTTTCACCTGCGGCCTGTTCTAGCGGTGCTTCCCATTGCCCGCGCGCAACCTGTTGAAACCTGTTAAATGCCCGCAGCATTTAACAGGTTGCGAGCACGCTTTGAGGTGTGGGCGTTGCTGGTTGAAACCTGTTAAACGCTACGAGCATTTAACAGATTGTGGTCTGCTGGTGTAATGCTCGAAAGCGTAGCTCGTGCAAGCCCCATGCTTGAGGCCATGTACGGATTTCGGCACCCCTCAGCTGTTAAACGCTGCGAGCATTTAACAGGTTGGGACTGCGGTGGAAATCCTGGACCGTTTCGGGTTAGGCGATTAGCCCCAAATCCCTCCGATACTGCATCGGGCTCTTGTAGCCCAGGTCGCTT